>JGI20214J51088_10002021_pt1 | contig 13713 bp, 13 predicted proteins | sample WetSurMetagenome_FD_51088 | JGI IMG/M metagenome (IMG submission 51088) | reverse complement strand
GAAAGACAGACCGGCTACAGCTTTCATAAACTGGAAGGTCGACGGTTTTTGACAATTAAAATAAATATCGAAGCTTTCGATAGCGACCCTACCAGTACGGTAATCGGGCATATCACCGGACAGCCTGTAAAAGACTCAATCGTACGTATCCAGATCTCGCTGCCGGAAGTCGGCAGCAGTCAGATAAACGACCCTGTTATCCGGAATGCTTTAAAAGAAGCCTATTATTTTAATATCGCCAAAGAATCGGCAAAGGAAGTGCGTCTCCGTTTGGGCAAATTCACCGCTGAAGAGCTAACTCCNCTCAACGCTCTCAAAGCCTACCTGGAAACTAAGAAGGTCGATCCGGAGCGGGCCAATGTCCTGTTGGAATACGGTGAAAAACTTATCAACGAACTTAACAGTACGCAGGACACGAAGTAGTGAAAGGTCGTTTTCAGTTCACAGTTATAAGTTCCAGGTTTATAATGTAGTTATTATTTCAATAAATTCTTCCCTGTAAACTGAAAACTGTTAAGAGAGGTGTTCTATGTCTCCCCGTAAATTAAAAACAGACCCCGAAATAATCGAGATGCCTGCCCGTAAAATGGCCGTAGTCTCGGGCAAAGGCAGCCCACAGGAGGTCTTCGGCAAGCTGATGCCGGGACTATACAAAACATTGTACACCCTGAAGTTCGATCTGAAGAAAAAAGGTGCTACGACTTTTAAAGTCGGTGCCGCCTGTGCTCGTTATCTGGATGCAAATATCGCCGATAAAGACAATTGGTCTATTTATATCGGTATACCTGTTCCTGAAGACGTTGAAGAATTACCCGGCAAGATTCCCGAGATAGAAATAAACCTGGAAACCTGGGAGTATGGTACGGTTGCCCAGATACTTCATATCGGTGCATATGATAAAGAAACGGCAACGATCGAACGTTTACTAAAGTTTATTGAGGACAATGGCTACGAGGTTATCGGCGTTCACGAAGAAGAATATCTGACCACGCCCAAAGCCAAAGTAATGAAGACCACCATCCGCTATCCGGTGCAGAGGAAGTAACATCGGTATAAAGGATCATGTGCAACGATGGTTCGACAGGCTCACCATGAGCGGTGATGGTAGGTAATTGCCGTGTGCTGACTGGAAGGATAATGTTACAACGGTCCATACCCCGCTTACCATGATCTGGNTCAAGTATGTGTCNAATAGTCGGTCGTACTCCACTCACCCTGAGCGGGTTCAATATATATCCAGTAATCNGTTCGAGTTCCGCTCACCTGTGGTACATCCCGTATGCATCCTTCCGCTGAAGGAGGAATCGGAAAGCTTGTCGAAGGGCATACGAATAAATTCCCGTTAGCCCAAGTATACCCACAGCCATGCGATAACAATACCGATGGCAGCGCCTACGATTACCTGGAACGGTGAATGCCCCCACAGCTCTCGCATCTCTCTTTCAACCTGGTCTCGTGGGTAGTGTTCCCGCATCTCACGGGATATGCGGTTGAGCGATGCAGCGGCACGGCTGACCGCCCGTCTCACTCCGGCGGCATCGTACATAACGATCAGGGCAAGGATCACGGAAATATCAAAGTAGGGTGAACTGAAACCATAGGTCAGACCCAGTGCCATCGCCAGCGCACAGACTGTTGCGGAATGGGCACTGGGCATGCCGCCCGTACCTACAAAATAGCTCCAATCGACATGTTTTTCTTTTATAAGTCCGATAGAAACTTTAATTAATTGGGCAGCCATCCAGGAAGCAAGACAAATGAGTAATATTTTCATAAGAAGTTCACCATCGTACTAAATAAATGTTGATTCATAACCACAATAGTCACATACTGATAATTCTTATCACCATCACTCTCTTCTGTCGGGGGAGAGGGACCTAACAGGGATAATGCATTGAGGCTACCGGGTGTTGCTAATCACCATTGCTCCCATATAAGGCTGCAAAATATCGGGGACTGTTATGCTGCCGTCAGCCTGCTGATAATTTTCCAGTATCGCAATTACGATCCTGGGTAAGGCCAAACCGGAGCCGTTTAGTGTATGGACAAACAAAGGTTTGGCATCCGGGGCCGGACGGTAGCGGATATTACCCCGCCGCGCCTGGAAATCGCCGCAGTTGGAGCATGAGCTTACCTCCAGCCATTCGGCGCAGCCTGGAGCCCATACCTCGATATCATATGATTTGGTCGATGAAAAACCGATATCGCCGGTACAGATCTGGACGATACGGTAGGCCAGTCCGAGCTGCCGGCAGACCTCTTCGGCGTCATTGAGCAACTTTTCCAGTTCGTCGTTGGACTTTTCCGGTTCGACGAACTTATACATTTCCACTTTATCGAATTGGTGACCTCGCTTGATACCGCGGACATCTTTACCGGCAGACATCTTTTCACGGCGAAAACAGGCGGTATAGGCCGTGTAGTTGATGGGCAGCATGTCCCGCGATAGAATTTCGTCCCGGTGCATACTGGTCAGAGGTATCTCAGCCGTCCCGACAAACCAGAAATCATCCTCCACATCGTGGTAAATATTGTTCTCGAATTTAGGAAGCTGGCCGGAAGCGAACATACATTCTTTTTTTACCATGAAAGGGGGGTAGATTTCCGTATATCCCTGACCAGTGGTATGCAAATTCAAAAAGAAGTTGATCAGGGAGCGCTGTAATTTCGATCCGAGTCCTTTCAGGATATAAAACCGGCTGCCGGAAATGCGGACGCCGCGTTCAAAATCGATGATTCCCAGTTTTTCACCGATATCCCAGTGAGGCTGTGGCGTGAAATCGAACTTTTTGGGTTCGCCCCAGCTGCGGAGTATTATATTGTCCTCTGAGCTGGCACCCACCGGTACCGAGGGCTGCGGTATGTTCGGAATCTGCAGCATCAGCTCTTTGATTTTTTCATCGAGACGCGTGACCTCTTCTTCGAGAGCTTTCATCTGGTCCCGGCGCTGCCTTCCGGCTTCCAGCGATGCCTGGTCTTGCTGCCGTTGTTTGGACGTTTCCTTATGCACCCGCCGCAACTCTTCCAGTTCGGCTGTCTTCTTGCGCCGCTCAGTGTCCACGTTCAGCAGTTCGTCCAGCGGCGCTTTGTCATGACGGTTCTCCACTGCCTTTCTTACCAGTTCCGGATGTTCGCGTACCAGTCTAATATCAAGCATTGTTTTTCCCCTGTGACCCTTACCCTGACCCTCTCTCATTCAGGGAGAGGGAACTATCCTCTGCTTAATCCTCTCGCCCCTTGTCCTTCATCGGAAGGATGACGGGAGAGAGTTAGAGAGAGGGGGTTATTCCGAATTTTAAATTTTCTATTGTAATATTGGTATTTATTTGTAGTATTGGGAGTATTCCNGAATCCTAAATCCCTCTTCGTCTCCCTTTATTAAAGGGAGAAATGACGTTGTCCNAATAACGAAAGTATAAACAGTCGTTTCTCNCACTTTTCTAAAGGGGGATTTCNCCTGATATTCTTGTCTTGCTACTTTTATTTTCTGAATTCATCTTCTCAGAATATTCTTAAATCACAGGTCACTAATTACTGTCCATCCGCTGCTTTATCCTTCACCTGCGGGAACAGGATTACCTCCCGGATAGTCTGCTGGTCGGTCAGCACCATCACCAGGCGGTCTATACCGATGCCAAGACCACCGGTAGGCGGCATGCCATATTCCATTGCCTGCAGGAAATCTTCATCCACCGACCATTCCTCATCGCCATAACCCTCTCGCTCGCCGATCTGCTCGACAAAACGCTGCCGCTGCTCGATGGGATCGTTGAGTTCTGTAAAAGCGTTGGCGATCTCGAAACCACCGGCGAATGCCTCGAAGCGCTCCACGACCCGGTCGTTGTCCGGCCTCGTCTTGGCCAGCGGCGATAGCGATACCGGGTAGTCCACCAAAAAACAGGGCATGATCAGGTTCGGTTCTACATAGGTCGAGACAAGTTCATCGACCAGCTTCGCCCAATTTTTCTTCGGGTCTACCTGCATGCCCTTTTCCAGCATCTTCTGGCGCAGCAAATCGGCCTGGGGATACTGGACAAAGTCTATCTCACTGTATTTCGTCACCGAATCGCGCAGGTTCAAGCGTGGCCAGGGCGGAGTGAAGTTAAGCGTATGGTCACCGAATTTTACCTCCATGGTGCCGAAGATCTTCATACAGACTGCGGAGACCATCTCTTCGACCATCTTCATCACGTCGTTATAATCGGCGTAGGCTTCATAGCTTTCCAGCATGGTGAATTCCGGGTTATGTTTAAAAGAAATGCCCTCATTACGGAAGACACGCCCGATCTCGTATACCTTATCGAAGCCGCCGATGATCAGTCTTTTCAGGTAAAGCTCGAGAGCAATGCGCAGGTAAAAGTCCTGGTCGAGAGCGTTATGATGCGTGATGAAAGGCTTCGCCAGGGCACCGCCGGCTGCCGGCTGCAATACGGGAGTCTCCACCTCGATAAAACCTTTATCGTTCAGGAATCCCCGGACTGCCGTGATGATCTTGCTTCTGGCCTCGAATCTTTGCTTTACCTCCGGGCTGCTGATCAGGTCCAGGTAGCGCTGGCGGTGGCGGATATCCACATCGGTAAGTCCGTGCCATTTTTCCGGCAGCGGCTGGAGCGATTTTGCCAGTAGCGTAAAGCTGTCGACATGGACGGTAGGCTCACCCGTCCGGGTGTGGAAAAGCGTGCCGTTAATGCCGATGAAATCACCGATGTCCAGGTCTTTTAACAGCTCATTATCTTTTTCATTGAAGGTGTCGCGGCCGAGGAATAGCTGGACCTTGCCACTGCCATCCCTCAGGTCGATAAAGCCGATCTTGCCCATCGAGCGGCGAGCCATGATGCGGCCGGCCAGGCTGACTGGGGTCTTTTCGGCGTTGCTGACCTCCTGCTCTTTGAGCAGTTCAATAGCCTGCCGGGTGGTATGCGTCCGGTGCCAGGTGCGAGGATACGGTTCGTAACCTGCCTGCCTGATTTTTTCCAGCTTATCTAATCTCTGCTGTGATATACGGTCATTTCTGGTTGTCATAATTATTTAGTATAGACCAACTTGAATTCAAATATCAAAGCTCAAATCTCAAAACCAAAGCTTAAAAATCAAAATAGCATTCGTATATATATTTTTAAAGACGAATAGTCTTTTCAACAGGAAAACAATATACAAGTTCCAAGATACAATAACCAAGAAATATCAAGCTCAATTACCAGGCACGAAACAACTTACAACTACCAAATTACAAATACAATAATAGAACAATTGTGCGGTATCATATCCTGTAGCCATAGGCAGTCTGCCGCTGGTTGGCTAGACGAAGCCCCCGTCTACACCGATAACCTGGCCGGTAATATAACCGGCGGCATCGGATGCCAGGAATCCGGCCAGCTCGGCAATGTCCTCGGGCCGGCCCGGGCGTTTAACAGCCGTCCGGGACAACATCAAGTCCATCATTTCTTTCGGTAAAGACTGCGACATCTGAGTATCGATATACCCCGGTGCGATGGCGTTTATATTAATATTAAAAGCACCCATCTCATGTGCCAGACTCCGGGTAAAGGCAACCAGGCCGCCTTTGGACGTCGAATAGTCCACCAGCCCCAGTCCGGAGGTACCGGCAACGGAAGCTATATTAATGATGCGTCCCCACCTTTGCTGTACCATGGAACGCAGGGCATACTTAGTACAGAGGAACGCCGAACGCAGGTTGGCGTTAATCACGTTATCCCAATCGTTTTCGGAGGCGCGGACCGTCGAATAAATCTTCCCGATGACGCCCGCATTATTCACCAGGATATCTATTTGCTCCCACCTGGCTGTTACCTTTTTGAACATCTCTTTAACAGCCGTGGCATCGGTAACATCAGCCGGCACCATGATCGCTTCGGCTCCGAGAGTTTCAATCTCCTTAACCGTAGCGGCGGCTTCCTTGCTTTCCGGCAAGTCGTTGATAGCTATTCTGGAGCCCATGCCGGCCAGCTTCAGTACGATGGCTTTACCGATCCCTCTGCCGGAACCGGTAACCAGTGATACTCTTCCCGATAAACTGATTGACATTATTTCAACCTGACTAAATCCGAGTTGCAGTAAATATTATCGTCAATAGCAAATCAAATCCATACTAATACCGGGCTAAAATTTAATTATTTCCGGTCCCTTATTAACATTGAAAGCATTGGAAGTAATGGTAGCCACGGCATCTTTTAAATACAGCACCTGGGTATTATTGTCCGTGGCTGCATACCTGGCTTTCAGGCCCGGATAGCTGTCCAGCATGCTCGCTTTGGCTTCTACGCGGTCGTCTTCTACGGCTGTTGCCTGGACACGGATAACCTCGCCGTCTTTCATTGCACAGATCTCGATCCTGGGATTCTTCATCATTTGTTGGGAAACCGGTTTTACCTTCCCGGTTTGAATATAAAGTTTACCGTCGAAGATATGGACTGTTCCAAAAGGGCGTACTCTTGGCTGGTCGCCTTCCATAGTTGCCAGGTAGTAGACCCCGGCTTTCTTCAGTAACTCATATACTCTCTGCATTTATTTTACCCCCAAATTTTATTTGTAATTATTTTACCATGCTTTCACCTGCACGGTCTTGGGGCGCATTTCCTTTACAACATGGCTTGATTTATTCTTCGTGTCTTTTTCTTTCATAGGTTGTCGCGAACCTCGCACTTATTATTCTGATGCTCGTTTCTTTCTCTACATGAACTACCACAAGTAAGTTGTTCCTATAAGACTTCGAAAATGATCCGAAGGGTTATGACTTATTCGATTTTATTTGAAGAAAACGAATCCGCTCATCCGGGAAAGTTAATAAATACTTAACAAATAGGGGTAGCCGGTTTCCGGTAACGAGTATTTTCAATTGGTAAAGAGCTAGAGAATACTACCAATGTTCCCGATCATAATGCGGGATTGTCAACAAATACTACCAATAATTCAATACCCTACCCCGCCCGACATTAGCAGTAAGTGCCAACTAATAGTATTATAAAGAGATAATAGCACATATGTTCGGAATTGTAAAGGGAGTTTTGTCGTATCCCGAAGTGATGGTTATAGAGTTCATATTATAAGACATCAGGAAAATATTACCATTCCGTTGCAAAACGGGATCCAGGAAGAAACAAAATCCGGGACGAGGCGGCCTGTCCCTGCGTCCCATATTACAACAGGGAATCAATAACTCTCACTTTATGAAAGGGAGATAAAGAGGGANTTAAAAACTCCCATTCCACCCTGATCCCTAAAATTTATCTGAAAGGGGAAAGACAAGATGAGGTTCTGACAGCAAAACCGGTACGTTGTTTGAGTCCGGTTTGTCGTGTTGGTTTATGAAAACTTGCTGTCATAATAAAAACCGGGCCCAGGCCGTCTNCGTAAGAGAACGGTGTGTAAAGGGCTGAGGACCGGAGTATTAGAAACCGGGTTTCGCTGCCTCCCTGGATACTTTAACCGGGAGAAGAGTGCGAGCGCCGCGGGGTTAGAGTGACTTGCGAAGTCCGGCATTCAGGTCTTTTGTGAGTCTTCCAGACCAACAAATATTTTTGCGTCTTTTAAAATATATCCGGTTTACTTTTTCATTGATGATAGCTCCTTCTTAATTTGATTCTATTTTTGAAGGTAGCTTTTCACTCGGTCTTTTTCAAGTCTGCACAATCTAGCATAGCAAACCGCTGAGCCATTTCACATCATGCATGAAATCGTATAGTATTATTAATTATTATGGTTGTGTAAGTATGAAAATAGGATTAATAGTATTCCTGACGGTATTAGATGTTGCCGGATTCATAATAGTTGGCACTATGTATTTTCTTGGCTTTGATCTGCAGTGGGGAATTACACGTGATGCCGTTACATGGGGATTACCGGTTTTGGTTTGTTTATCCGGGCTGGTGGTTTGTCTTGTCTTTATGACTAAAAATAGAAAATCGGCATTGGGGTTTATCGGAATCGGTTTATCCTTAATATCTATAATTTACGTCGTATTAATAAACATCTATTTGCCAGGATCAATAATATCGATGCCGGATAAATCTCCCGGAACGAGTGTAGATACTGAAGAAAACAAATATTTGTCGGTAATACTGGAAGACCATTTTGGAGGAGACAGCGGTTATACAGTGCTTAAACCGGAGACAGCTACTTTTTACTGGACTTATCATCAAGATGATATCCAAAAGTACAAAGATAATTTGCTGATGAATTTCAGCGGACTCGACCAGAATTGTTCCTCCTTGATCGACCGTTTTTTCGAACTGAATAAAGAGCCGGTGAAATTAACTCTCAAATCATCAGCCGGAGACGGTTATTACATCGATTATGACGGCAGGTTTGTGCGTTATTTTGAGAAGGGGGGAGGCGGATGGATAAGGTGGCGGTTATCTCATCCCGCGGCGAGAGACTCTTCCGATGTAACGATACCGGCATATGACGAAAATACCGGACTGATTCTTGTACATATGGGAACGACATATGGCTCGCTGGGCGGGTCGGGCGGTTTCTATTTGTATAAATATGAAAACGGCAATCTTACGCTGGTGAAATATATACCAACATGGATATCCTGAGAGTGGCGACACTCTCATTAGGAAACGACCTCCCCAATGTTATTATTTGTTATCTTTTAATATGTTTTTAAAGCCGGACTCTCGTTATATCGTCCTGTATATTATTTTGCGGCATATTGTATTCTGGCTTCGGGAACGACGCGGCTGCGAAAATACCGGCTTAAGTCTCCGGCAGTTCTTAAGTCTACGGGGCGGCCTACTAGTCCGGAAAGCTCATTTTGCATTTCGATAATACCAAAACCCGGGGTCTTTCCTTCCTCGAATTCCACCAGAATATCGATATCGCTGTCCGGCCGGAAATCATCCCGCAGTATCGAACCGAACAGTGATAGTTTCTTGATGTGATGCTTTTTGCAGAAAGAAGCAAGCTATTCCGGAGGTATTGAAAAGCGGATATTCTTTAAAGTAACTATTTCAATCATATTATAACACAAAGATTTTTAGCTTCCAGTCCAAACACCTGCCCGGTATCATTCCGGCCTCCGAGCTTTTTTACTTAATTGTTCTTTGAGTTTTATTATTGCCGTTGTTGAATCAGGTATTGGAGGGAGATTAAAGCCTGGCTCTCATTGACCGGAACCAATGCTCAAAGTACTCCGGAATATCCACAGGTTTTCTTGGAATCCTCGATCCCCAAGTATATTATTGCGTCTTTTAAAATATATCCGGTTTGCTTTTTCATTGATGATAGCTCCTTCTTTATTTGAATCTATATTAGAAGGTAGCTTTTCACTTATTCTTTTTCGAGTCTGCACAATCAAGAATGGTAAACTATAATCCACAAATTATTTTTTGTCTAACGAAGTTATAAATAAAACTACTTGCTAAGCTGCCGTTATTGTAACCTTGATTGATTCAGGATTGCCCAGTTCCTTAACCTGTTCTTTAGACAGGTAAATAGTCATCGGGCGGTCTTCTTTGTTTTCCTTGAATCTCCAGGTGCCGGGTGTTTCTTTTTCTTTTAGCAGAACGAATTCCATTTATCTTTCCTCTTATTGGCAATATGTTATGATAGATTATAATAATTATAAGTTAATGGCTTGTCCTGGGGGAAATAAGGTCATCCGTCGGATGGCCTTATTCCCCCCTTCTGATTTTAAGTTCTTATTTAAGTTCATTATGTCCGTCAAATTTTACAAATCTGAAATTTTGTGATAGCTCTTTTTATTCAGTCGATATTTTGCCCTTAGCGTGGCTATTAACCAGTTCAGCTATAATGTGGGCCAGTTGCAGCCCGCCGACATATTCAGAATCGGCTATTGTTAAATATTTGATAGAGGGAAGCAATGCCCGAATATTATTATGTTGCGTCTATTTTAGCACCGATAATGGGCGGGGGCAAGGGGTAAAGAGTGAGACGTAGGACGTGAGACGTTGATAGTTCGACAGGCTTACTATGAGCGGAGTTAAGACATGGGACGCGAGAAGATCAGAGATCAAAACACAGACTAAAAATTAAAGAGAAGGACTACGCTCATAAGGGATGTAAGCAAATGACAANTGGATACCGGCGTTCGCCGGTAANGTGAATGGATTCCCTGTCGGAGCCAGGAATGAGGGGTGAGACATGGATATGTTTAAATCCCTCTTCATCTCCCTCCCGATTTACATACGGGATCAAAAGATTTCCCAAAGGGAGAGAACCGAGCTTTATCTTGTTTGTCCTCATCCGGGGATGCAAGATACAAGGAATGGGGGAGGGAGAAATACTACCAATACTACCAATGTCAAATAAATACCAATAATAGAGACGTTAGACGTGAGAGGTTAGGTGTTCGACATGCCAGCCATCAAAATTCTGAATTTATTTCCAGAACTTACCTCTGTTTATTCAACTCTCGAAGAAATTGATCGGGCGTAATTTCTATTTCATGAAGGATTTCACGTATTAAAGGACGGGAAAGGTCTCTTCCCTTATGATTCGGCAAAGTAGTTGTTCTTCCGTCAGTATGCCTGTAGAAAAAGTGTGATCCTTTAGAGTGCGTGTTCTTGAAACCGAGGCCAAAAAGTACCTTCTCCATCGTCGGGAAATTGACAATGGGGATACGAGTCACGCCGCTATCTCTATTTGCTGAAGGCCGACGAATTCAGGTAGATTATCCGCTGGCTCTCCCAGTTCCTGGAGACACAATTCTAAGACTTCCTTCAAGTTCTTCTGTAATTCATCAAGCGAAGCAGCTTGAGTATGTGCTCCGGTAACACCCGGCACGATGCCGATATAAAGACCGGTCTCCCTATCAAATTCCACATAAGCCGTAAAAGTTTTCATCTAAATACTCTTAAACNTGCTTTAAAATTATTATACCATAGGTGTTACCGTTTTCGGGGGGCAGGTTTACAATAAGGGTTTGAAGTTGGACGTAAAACGTATTACGTATAACTTAATTATGTACCGATATCCTCATTCCACAGGTCCGGATGATCAGTAATAAATCTTTTGAGAAGGTCGAAGCACTCTTGATTATCTAACAGAGTAATATCTACACCTTTTTGCCGTAAAAGATCTTCCGACCCATAAAAATTGCGGTTTTCGCCAATAACTACTCTCGGGATTTGATATAAAATAATAGCGTTTTTAGCTATCCTGCCGCCTTTTTTACCGGCTTCCGAGTTTTCCGGCATGCCTTTTGCATCCAGACTTTCTGCTATTTGACATGTAGAAAGTTCTGCCGGGGCGCTAAATATCAACTCCGCTTCGCTCATGTGGTCCCGCAGGTTCTGTGTCTTTAACTCTTTAGGGTTCTTGTGTTCTTTAACCGTTACACCCTAACCCTCTCCCGCGCTCCTTCAGGAGAAGGACAAATGGGGGAGAGGGAACTATCATTCGGCGCATATATATTATCTTACCCACTCATTTTGAGAAAGAGCCATTTAATATATCATATTATGCTATGATGCCCAATTTTACCACTCGCTGTCAAGCGTATCCACATACGTTAGACGTGAGACGTGGATTGTTCGACAGGCTTCCCGATAGATACGGGATAAACTACTATGAGCGGAGTTAGTACGTGAGACGTGAAACGTAGGCCGACTTCCAGCTTTTTTACTGGTCCGGCAATTTACCACACGCTGACTGATAGGGTATAATTGTTACAAAATCGAAAGATGGCGTCTTTTCAAATGGAGAGTAATGTGGATAGTTTCGAAAATGTGACTGTGGTTAAAAAAGCGAATGTATATTTTAATGGAAATGTTACCAGCCGCGTCATTTTATTCGCGGATGGGACTAAGAAAACGTTAGGCGTGATCTTGCCCGGCGAATATGAATTTGGTACCGGGGACAGGGAAAATATGGAATTGCTGGCAGGAAAGCTGGATGTATTATTACCCGGCAGCAAAGAATGGAAATCCTTCGGAGCAGGTCAGGCGTTTGACGTACCCGCGAACAGACAATTCAAAATTGCCGCTAAGGAAGTATGTGACTATTGTTGCTCATATTTAAAAGAGTAACCTGGATTTTGTCCGGTAATGCTTAACTACCTCCGGCATACAACCGGTAGTATTCTTAAATCCTAAATCTTTAATCCGGTTTGGGGGCGGGCGGGGATGACTTCAGATTGTCCATCCAAGCGGTAGACTTAAGGTCTTTCTCCAGCAGGTATTTGATATAGCGGCGGATTATGCCTTCCATCTCTTCCGCCAGTGCTGAGGTTATTTTCAGTTTGAGGGCAGTGACAACATCGTTACTCTGCAGCAGCCGCAGCACTTTGAGAGCGTTGACGGAGAGCGGCCGGGCGTAGGGATAAGAACTGCGGCAGTCCGGGCAAATTACTCCGCCTTCGGAGAAGCTGAAATAGTTGGTCACCGGCGCGAGAGGTTTTTCACAGCAGACACAGCGGTACAGCTCCGGACGGTAGCCGGCCTGCTCCAGCACCTGCATTTCATAGTGGTGCAGTACCATATCCCGGTTGCCGGTTTCGCACAGTCTCTGCAGGGTGTCCCGCAGCAGGTCGAACAGCAGGCGGTTTTCCTGCTCCTCGATAGTGAACTGCTCGGCCAGCTCGGTTATATAGAGACCGCAGGCGGTCAGGTCGAGGTCGTTTTTTAATGGTAGATAGCTGTTGATGGTCTGGCAGGCGCTGATAATATCGAGGCTGCGGCCTCTGGAAAGCGAAAGCTGGCTGTGGGTCAGCAGCTCCAGGTGGCCGGCCATCTTGCTTTTAGGTTTACGCACGCCTTTAGCCACGGCCTGGATCTTGCCCAGTTCCGGTGTCAACATGGTGAGTATCCGGTCCGCTTCACCGAGCTTGGTTTTTTTTATAATTATGGCTTCGGTCTGGTAAGTGTGCACACATTTAGTTTACAGTTTCCGGTTTACAGTTACCAGTTTTTAGAATTCTCCGGGACCCCGGAGGTTAGCCGCCTCAGCAGTTTGCGGTGGATTCGGTTATATCGATGATTTTTATGAGGGTGCCCCACTGGTGAGTATTTACTTGATCGGTGACGGGAAGTGCCCGGACCCTCACCCGGAGACCATCGGTCTGATATCTGGAGGCCAGGGAGATGGGGCTGTATTCCTTACCGTCATCAGTGACGATACCGTAGAAACCACCTTCGAGGTCGATGTACTTTACGGTGCCTTCGAAGGCAATCGCAGCAGGGTCAGAACAGGATGCAAGGAAGCCCGGTACGATCAGTATCAATCCCACTATAAATAAAATGAACAGGTTCTTATTAAGGTACCCTTTCAACCCCGTATCGCGTACGGGGCAGGCTCTAACCATCTCTCCCGATTCTGCTCCCTTCGACAAGCTTCCTTGCACGGAAGGACAAGCCAGGGTGAGCGGAATACGGGATGTACCACAGGTGAGCGGAATACGGGATCTGCGACCATTTGGGGAGAGGGGACTATCTGCTGATCCTCTCCAACGAAGGGGAGAGCAACTATTCGGTGCGTAATCCATATATTACCTTACCCACTCATTTTGAGAAAGAGCCCATAGTTTTATTATGAGAGTAATTATCCACAGTTGGCAAGTGACAAAATGACAATAAGGGGGGTCAAAGATCGATGAATTTTGAATGGGCGATAATCGTCGTAATAACATGACCGGAATATTTATATGTGCTCCCAAACCAGGATGCCGGTGACCGTGGTACCACCCATTTTCATCGGCGGGGTACTTAGGGTGAGGCGGCTGCNGGAGAA
>JGI20214J51088_10002020_pt1 | contig 13715 bp, 10 predicted proteins | sample WetSurMetagenome_FD_51088 | JGI IMG/M metagenome (IMG submission 51088) | reverse complement strand
AACTTGATTTGTAATTTTTTATCAGGTTTTCTAAATCTTTTAAACTTGTTTTATCACTCTTTGGAATCGCATAAATCTCGGTTCTGTTGCAAGTGGAAATAATTATTCCCTCTGCAAAAGCATTGTCTTTTGTCTGCTGGATAAACGCACGAATCTCGTCTTCACTTAAATGAAGCGCCTCTCTAAGCTCTACTGGAGCAGTGCGATGATTTATTGATATTCCAAGAAGATTCATATTCTTAATAGAATGAGTGAAAACTTTTTGCTAAAAAATTTGTGAGCATTGTGGATAATATCGCAAGACAAAATCCAATGATTGACAAAATTATTAATTTCTTACCGCGCCACTTACCCATGAATTTATTGATAAGTCCAATTCCATAAAGAATCCAGACAGCAAATGTTCCAATAAGTTTTGGATCAAGAAATGTAATATTTGGAAAAGCTTGGGGCAGCCAAATTATTCCGATGATTATTGTAATTGTTAAAAAAACAAATCCAATAATTGCTGCGATAAAACTCATACGTTCAAGAATTTCTAAACTTGGCAAACGATTAAATATCAAACCAAACTTATTAAGTTTTATTTCGTTGTAAAGGATGAGATACAAAACTCCGTAGACTGCTGAGATTGTAATTCCAGAATATCCAATTAATGCGCTGATAACATGAATGCCAAGTAAGTTATTTCTTAAAACTTCTTTTACTTCTGTAAGATCCTGAATAAATAAAGTTGAAATGACCTGAAAAATTATTGAGATGATAATTATAAATGGCCCGGTGCCGCGAATATCGGTAACAAGTTCTAAAATGAAATATGAAAAACTGATTGCACAAGCGAGCACAGTAAAGATCTCAAAGACATTTGTTATTGGGGGATGATTAAACTCAATCGTTCTTAAAAGAAGGTAAATAAAATGAAAGATCAGTGTGATAAAAAGAAAAACTCGTTTAGAGTTCTCAAACTTTTTGCCGCCTTGTTGAAAATCATAAAAGTAAATCGCGAAAGTTGAGATGTAAAAAAACGGCAACAATATGTTTATTGTATGTATCGATGGAAGCATAATTTAAAGCTTACCTAATTGTTTGACTTACGAGTTCAAAAATATGAAATTGGTTAACAATTACAAGTGACTAATTGGTCTATTTGTCGTTACCAAGGATTATCGGAAGCCCGTCTTTGCCGGATCCAATCACAATTACCTTAGAATTTTGCGAATTTGCAAGCTTTTCAGTAGCTTCAATTCCCTTCCATCTAAGTATTTGATCACTTAACCCCTGACTTACGATAGTTTGAAAATCTGAAATTCCTTTAGCTTCGATTCGTTTTCTATCAGCTTCCTGCCTTTCCTTTTCAAGAATAAATTGCATTCTCTGGCTTTCTTGTTCTGATTTTAGTTTTTCTTCAATTGCATTTTTTAATCCTATTGGTAAAGTAATTTGCCTTAATGGAGTTGAAAGAACAATTGCTTCTTTCATTTCAGGTACTTCAGAAAGTTTAGTTTTTATTTCATTCTCAAGCTTCTCGCGTTCAGCGGTATAAAGTGCTTTTGCTTCATACTTGGTTGTAACTCCACGAACAACTGATCTAAAATTTGGTGTTACAATTTTTTGAAGATACTCTTCGTAATCCCCTGCGGTTTTATAAATCTCATTAACCTTATCCATACTTAAACGGAAGATTAAACTCAGTTCCAGATCAATACTTAATCCCTCCTTCGAAGGAACATTCATACTTTCTTTTAACTCCTGTTTGCGCGTGTCAAACTTAACTACATTAGCAATTGGGTTTACAAAATTTACTCCCGGTTTAAGTGTGTTATCGCTCACCGAGCCAAACATATCAATAACCCCGGCAAACCCTGCTGGTATAACAGTGAAACATTGTGCAAAAGCAATTACAATTGCAACAACCATTCCTATAAATGAAAAAGTTGTTTGTGATTTTATATTGTATTTCTTTGCATTTTTATAAATGAAAAAAGCTGCAATGGCTGCGATAAGTGCTACGATAAAAAGCATTTTATTTCTCCTAAGATTTGTTATTCGTTAATTAAAATATACCATTCAAGGCTATGAATTGAAAGTGTGGGGAGTAAATGAAGTCCCAATTAAAAGTTGATGTTCACTTAGAATTGACTAATTAATTATAGTCTTAACAAGTTCTAATTTTTGCGGCTTCGTTTTAGAAATCTTTATCGCGTCTAAAATTCTTTTCTTTGCGTTATCAATTCCAGTTTTAGAATCGGAAAACAATTCCGCAAGGACAACACCTTTATTAATAGTACCACCAATTTTGTAACTAAATATTATTCCTGCTTTCGGATCAATTTTATCATCCTTGGTTTTTCTTCCTGCACCAAGATCTATTGCAGACATTCCAAGTTCATAAGTGTTTACTTCGGATAAATATCCGGCAGAGTTTGATTTTATAACTTCTTTAAATTTTGATTTAGGATATTTTCCCGGGTGTAGGATAAACTCAGTTTTGCCATTTTGTGCTTTTACAATCTCAACAAATTTATCAAATGCTTTTCCTGATTTTAAAATTCTTATTGCTTCTTCAATTCCTTCATCTAATGACTTTGCCTTTTTGCCAAGATAGATCATAGCTCCAGCAAGAATTAGGGATAACTCGGTTAAATCATTTTTCTTTCCATCACGCAAAACCTGTATCGATTCAGAAACTTCCAACCAGTTGCCAATATAATTACCAAGTGGTTGATTCATATCTGTTACGAAACCAATAACATTTTTATTAAAAGCTTTTGCTGTTTGGATAAGTGAATCAGCAAGCGCAATTGCATCTTCGGTCTTTTGCATAAAAGCGCCGTTGCCGGTTTTAACATCAAGCACAAGCCCATCAATTCCTTCGGCAAGTTTTTTACTCATTATGCTTCCGGTAATTAACGGAATTGATTCAACTGTTGCAGTAACATCACGTAAAGCATAAATAAGTTTATCTGCAGGAGCAATTTCTTTTGTCTGCCCGATTAAAACAGCGCCAGCTTTTTTAAGAACTCTTTTATATTCTGATAGCGTAAGGTCTGTTCTGAAACCTGGAATTGCTTCAAGTTTATCAAGAGTTCCACCAGAATGTCCCAACCCTCTACCGGAAATCATTGGTACTTTGACTCCTGCCACGGCAACAATTGTTGCTATAATTAAAGATGTTTTGTCTCCAACTCCGCCAGTTGAGTGTTTATCTATTTTAATTCCCGGTATTGAATTAAGATTTAAAACTTTTCCGCTGTAAAGCATCGCTTCAGTAAGCGAAGAGGTTTCCTCTTTACTCATTCCATTAAAGTAAACTGCCATTAAAAATGCAGAAAACTGGTAATCGGGAATTCTATTTTTTGCGTAGCTATTAATAAGGTATAAAATTTCTTCTTTGGTAAGATCTTCTTTATTCCTTTTTTTTCGGATAAGTTCAACTGTATTCATAAATAAAAAATAGTTGTTGGAAAATATTTGTTGAAAACATTAATTATTATGAGACTATAATCAAAACTAATATAATCACAATCAAACTGCATTTGATTGCCCTCTATCATTTAGTTATTTTTATCTTCCAAATTCATTATGGAGTTATCAAGAGTTTATGCAATTTAAAAGAAGAACACATACTTGCGGTGAACTGCGCGAAAAAAACATTGGAGAAAATGTAGTCTTAAACGGCTGGGTTGATAGAAGAAGAGATCTTGGAGGTGTAATTTTTATTGAAATTCGTGATAGATACGGTATTACACAAGTTGTATTTGAACCAACATTTAATGAACAAGCTCACACCGCAGCAAAAGATTTAAGAAATGAGTATGTAATTTCGGTTGAAGGCGTTGTAAGAAAACGTCCAGCCGATACTGATAATCCTGATCTTCCAACAGGTCACATTGATGTGATGGTTAATAGTTTAACAGTTTTAAATGAAGCTGAAACACCGCCATTTGCAATTAAAGATGATATTGAAACTCACGAGGACCTTAGATTAAAGTATAGATATTTGGATTTAAGAAGACCAAAACTTCAAAAGAGCCTGATTTTAAGACATAAAATGGCTCAAATAACCCGCCAATACTTTGATGAAAATGGATTTGTTGAAGTTGAAACTCCTGTTCTGATGAAGAGCACTCCGGAAGGTGCTCGTGATTTTCTCGTTCCAAGCAGAATGCACAAAGGCAAGTTTTATGCACTTCCACAATCACCACAAACTTATAAGCAAATTCTTATGGTTGCCGGGATGGATAGATATTTTCAGATAGTTAAATGTTTTAGAGATGAAGATTTGCGCGCCGATAGACAATTAGAGTTTACGCAAATAGATGTTGAAATGTCTTTCATCGATCAGGAAGATATTTTTACAATTGTAGAAGGATTAATGAAACGCTTCTTCAAACAAGTTGTGAACCGTGAACTGCAGACTCCTTTGCCAAGATTATCTTTTGATGAAGCAATGGAAAAATATGGAAGCGATAAACCTGATTTACGGTTTAATTTAGAGATGAAAAAAATTAATAATGTTTTTTCTAATACAGAATTTAAAGTATTTAAAGATATAATAGATACGGGCGGAGTAGTTACAGGATTGTTGGCTCCTGACTGTGGTGATTATACTCGTAATCAACTTGATGTTCTTACGGATTTTGTAAAAGGACATGGCGCTAAGGGATTAATTTGGATTCGAGTTAAAGATGGAGAACTTGAATCACCAACAATGAAATTCTTTAGTGATGAAGAAAAACATAATTTAACAAACTCACTTAATGCAAAACCCGGAGATTTAATTTTTATCCTATCTGGACCAAAATTAAAAACTCTTAATACAATGGGCACATTAAGATTAGAAATGGCAAAAAGATTAAACCTTATTAAACAAGATTCCGATCCTAAATTACTTTGGGTTACTGATTTCCCTTTATTCGAATGGGACGAAGAAACCGGTAGATTTTACGCAATGCATCACCCATTTACCTCTCCAAGGATAGAAGATATTCCATTAATGGAGTCAGACCCTGGCAAAGTTAAAGCACGCGCCTATGATTTAGTTTTAAATGGAAATGAGATTGCTGGTGGAAGTATAAGAATCCATAATTCCGAATTACAAGCGAAAATGTTTAAATCTCTTGGAATTTCTGATGAGGAAGCCCAGCATAAGTTTGGCTTTTTAATGAATGCATTTAAATATGGGGCACCACCACACGGCGGAATTGCTTTTGGCTTTGATAGAATGGCAATGATATTTGCAGGAGAGCAATCTATACGAGATGTGATCGCATTTCCCAAAACTGCCAGTGCAGTTTCCTTAATGGATGATTCACCGTCACTAGTTGCAGAGGATCAGTTAAAGGAACTTTATATAAAAATAAGATAATTATTTATTTTTATTACATTTAAATGATAATAAAATTTATTGATTGGCAATAATTACCTGTAATTGTTGCCATAAATTTTATTAAAGCTGCTATTAGCATATTATTTGTCAACAAATAAATTCTTTTCTTATAATATATTTAATATCGGTTGATTTGTTTGATTTTACGTCAATACTCGGTTATTCAGATACGGAAAATATTACTCTTTCGGTAAAATATACAGGTAAAAACAGTATGTTCTTGATGTCTTTTAGTAAATTGTCCATTTTTTAAGCTAATTTCATAATTTCGCCGCCATTTTTGAAAATTCAATCATAAGTCTATTCTTCAACTGATCAGCTCAATCAATTTAGCCCACTTTTTCTTACATTTCTAAAATTATAATTTGTTTTACAAGTCATTCTACATAAGAATTTTAAATACCTACCATTGGCACGAGAAATGTTTAGTGTAGACCAGAAATGGAAATAGTTCGTAAAGAAATTCATTAAATAACTTTCATCAACAAATTATAGGAGACTCACAATGGGTCAACAACAACTTCTCTTAATCGTTCTCGGCGTTATCATAGTTGGAATCGCCGTAGTAGTTGGTATTAACTTATTCAACGCAAATGCAGAAGAATCTGCAAAAGACACAATAGCCTCTGAAGCTACTAACTTAGGTGCTATGTGTTTACAATATTTTAAAAAACCTCTAGCTTTAGGTGGTGGTGGTAATTCATTTGCAGGCTTTGTAACTCCTCCAGCATTAGCTACTACAACTTCAGGAACTTATGTTGTTACACCAAACGGTGCTGTTGATTGTGAAATTGTAGGAACACCTAACGCAACGAGTGGTTATTCTTGGACAGTTACCGTTACGGTTACTGCAGCAGGTGTGTACTCAACAGTTATTGGATAATTCTTGGGACAAAAATAATTGGATCTTGAAGATCATTGGGCTGAGGTTTTATAATCTCAGCCCTTTTCATATATTTAAAAGTACATTAAAAATTAAATTTGTGGTTTAATCATGATAGAGTACAAATTCACTGCTCAGAAACTTAATGGGCAAACTATTTCTGGAACATTAACCGCTGATACTTCCTCCGAAGGCAAGAAAAAAATCCATCGGCTTGCAGAAAAAAATCAATTAAAACTAGTAACTGTTGAAAAAAAATCTACCTTCCTTTACAAAGCACAAAAGGGAAATGATAAGCCAATACGTGGAGAACAAAAAGCTTTTAATAAAAAAGAAGTTGAAGATGCCTTGGCGCGACTAGGCTATAAAGTAGTTTCGTTAAATAGAAAACTTATAGACTTTCAGGCAAAGCCACCCGTAGCGGAAATTGTTACTTTTGTAAAAATCAGTGCAGAGCTTCTTGAACAAAAATTGGCTTATGGTGAAATTTTGACTCTTCTTATCAATGATACTCAGAATCAAGCTCTTAAAAACACCTTAAAGGAAATTAATAACGAACTAAAAAAGGGAGCCGACAGTCAGGCAACTTTTCTAAAATACCAGGATGTTTTTGGAAAGTTTACTGCCTATATGCTCGGGTTAGCTTCCAAAAGCGGTAATATGACAGAAATTTATCGAGCCACTGCTAAATTTTTGGAGAGACGACAAGAATTTAAAAAAAATATGCGTAGCGCATTAATTACTCCAATGGTAACGGTATTCGTTTTATTTTTAGCTGTACTCTTTTATGTTGGATATATATTTCCTGAAACTGCAAAACTATTTGTTAGATTTGGTGTAGAGCTACCACCAATGACAGCATTTACTTTAAAGATCAGTGACTTTTTAATGGAGAACCCATATCTGGTGGCAGCTTTTTGTATAATACCACCAATAGCTTTTTGGCAATTTTCAAGAACGGAAAAGGGGAAATATCTAATTGATCAATATGTTCTGAAACTTCCGATAATGGGTTCACTTATTCATAAAACTCTGATTGAAGTATTTTGCCGTGTATTTTATACCCTTTATAGCGGTTCGGCTGAAAGTATTGAGCCAATTAGAATTGCAGCAGAAGCAAGTGGTAATGCCTACTTTGAAGATAAAGTTAAAAATGTGGCGATACCTCTTATGGTTAAGAAAGGAATTGGAGTAACAGATGCCTTTGAAGCATGTGGTGTCTTCACAGAAACAGCGCTTTCAAGATTTCACTCAGGTGAAGAAACAGGTACCATAAAAAACACAGCACTTCAATTAGCTAATTATTATGAAACAGAAACCGTGTATAAATTAAAAAACTTGATTGAACTAATTCAGGTTGGGATAGCAATGTTTATCATGGTTGTTATGATATTATTAACATTAGTATCGGCAGAAACTGCAACTGTTAGGCCGAAAACCCCCGGAACAGCAGCAATAACAAATACGTTGGATGGAAATATTGCATGATAGATACTAATCTCGAGATGACAGATAAAATCGGTTATCTTCTTTTCAAAAAGGGGATCATCGATGGACAAATGCTCGAGAAAGCACTTGCAGCAAAGACAAATGATAAAAATAAAATTAAAAGAAATCTTGCACAGATACTCGTGCAGGATTTTAAGTTTGACCATGATATTATCTTTCGTGAAGTAGCAATTCTTTATGCATTCCGTGAATTAGAGACCAGACCAGAAGAAATTCCCGACAACAGACTAGAATCAATAAAAAATATGATTACTGGTTCCGGGGATGGTCTTAAACAGCAAATGCTCGAACATAAAATTATTCCGTTTATGTTTGATGAACGAAATAAAGAAAAACTTATAATTGCCGCAATTGATCCCACCGACAGAAATATTCCTAAAATTGCTTTCGGTTTAAATGCAAAAAAGTTTGAAGTTATCTTCATAAAAAAACAGGATTACGAAAAACTTATTAACATTATTCTTCCGCCTGAAAATGAGTTTCTTAAAGCGATGATAGAAGATATCCAAATGGATACCGAAGAGCGTGAAGACACTTCGCTGGATGAACAGGAACTTGATGCTGAGATTAATAAGAGTGCACTGATTAATCTTGTAGAAGGCGCTCTGGTTGAGGGAGTAAGGAGAGGTGCGAGCGATATTCACTTTATTCCGCGATCAGGAAATAAAACACATATAATGTTCCGCCTCGATGGAAATTTACAGACATGGTATGTTCAGGAAAGTACACTTCCCGAAGCCGTAGTTGCTGTTGTTAAAGATCGTGCAAAGGGAATGGATAGATTTGAAAGAGAGATGGCGCAGGATGGTTTTATCCAACGGGAAATTGATAATATTATAATCAGGTTCAGAGTTTCGATTCTACCTATGGTAGGAACAGAGCTTAAAAATAAATTTGAAAGCGTTGTAATAAGAATTCTTGATGATAGAAAAGTTATCAGAGATCTTGATAAACTCGGACTCGCTGGCACAGCAAGAAAATCTTTTGAAAAAGCTATTAACGAGCCACAAGGAATGGTTATATTAACAGGACCAACTGGAAGCGGTAAGAGCACAACTCTTGTTGCAGCATTGTATCAAGTGATATCTCCTGAGGTTAATGTGCTTACTGTTGAAGATCCGGTCGAATATGTTATTGAAGGTGCAAGGCAGCTTAAGATTGGATATAAAATGAATTTTGAACAAGCTATCAGATCAATACTTAGACACGATCCGGATATTGTTCTTGTTGGTGAGATGAGAGATAAAGAGACAGCTGAAATTGCAATTAAACTTGCAAATACCGGTCACTTAACTTTTTCAACACTTCATACCAACGATGCACCTAGTGCGGTCTCAAGATTATATAAAATGGGCATAGAGCCGTTTCTTATCGCTTATGCTATCAACCTTATCGTAGCACAGAGGTTAGTTAGAAAATTATGTCCAAAGTGTAGGAAAAGAGTTATAAATTTTGATGAAGGATTAATGGCTGCTGCAGAATTAAATATTGCAGATTGGAGAAATTTTACAATATATCAAGCTGCTGGTTGCGACGAATGCAATGGCACAGGATATAAAGGAAGGTTAGCAATACACGAGGCATTATACTTTACCAAGGAATTGAGGCAGTTGATTGTTAAATCTGGTGCCGATGTTGATGAAGAAAGTTTAAGATTGCAGGCTCGTAAAGATGGATCACAAACTTTGAGGGAAGCTGGTTTAGAAAAAGTTAAAATGGGTCTTACATCAATTGAAGAAGTACTTGCAAGCACCAGCGATTCGTAAAATTTTTTACTTAAGTGTAAATTTTACATAACATTTATTACAAAACAACAAAAAAATTTCGGTTTTGACTAAAAACCTGTTTTTCTAAGCTGGTATAGTTTTATCTAACAGATAGTGACCTATAAACTAAAGGATTTTTGTGAACGTTTCAGAAGAAAAGAAAATATTAGAGTCTTTTTGTAAAATTATTCCAGAGGCTTTATTTGGTCCTGATAGAGTACATTACATTATTGAAAATATAGATAAGCTTAAGGAAGGCGAAAGACTTGCGTTAAGAAAGTTCTATAATAAGCTCCTTACTAATATGATAGAAAAAGAAGCTTCTGATATTGAAATTGGTGGACATGGAAATGTTGGATATGTTTGGATGCGGATTTATGGAAATAAAGAAAGAGTAAAAGAAATCCCACAATTTTCAAATGATGAATCTGCTCTTATTATTATTAACCTCCTTAATATCAATCAAAGAGAACAATTAGCAAAGAAAAGAAATCTTGATTTCAGTTATACTTTCTTCTATGAAAGAAGAAATATAAATGTTAGATTTCGTTCCGATGCATATTTTGATCTTGACACACTCTCAATGAATATGAGAGCTATTAATCAAACCATAAGACCATTGTCCTCGTTGGATTTTCATCCAAATATTGTAAGAGCATTAAGTCATGGTTATATTAAGTTCGGTTTATCACTAATAACTGGAATAACCGGTTCCGGTAAATCTACAACTTTGGATTCTATTATAGATCATCATAATAAAATAGATCCTTGCCACATTATAATAGTTGCAGCACCTATAGAATACGTTCACACTTCTAATGTCTCCTTAATAAAACATCGAGAGGTTGGAAGAGATGTACTATCATTCAAAGAGGGTATTGTTCAATCACTTCGCCAGGATCCCGATATTATTGTTGTTGGTGAAATGAGAGACCCTGAGACAATACTGGCTGCATTAGAAGTAACCGATACCGGTCACAAAGTTTTTTCTACTCTTCACACATCTTCAGCAGTTGAATCAATTGATAGAATTATTGCCGAGTGCGACACTGCTGAACAAGAAAGAGTTAGGAACAGACTAGCAGACGTTTTAATTTCTGTAGTGTCACAAAAACTTGTTCCCAGCCTTGATGGAAAACGTGTACTTGCCAAAGAAGTTTTGCTTGTTACTCCAAGTGTTAAAGCAGCAATCAAGAACAATAACACAAGCGAAATTTATTTAATGATCAATCAGGGCGGTGCTCAAGGAATGTTAACTATGGAGCAAGACCTAAAACGTTTGTATCTTGCAAAGAAAATTTCACTAGAAACGGCAATAACATATGCTAACAATAAAACAAGAATTCAGCAAATACTGGCGGCCTAAATTATGAAAACAATAGCCTGCATATATTGCGAGGGTAACGATACTAAACTTGCTGTAGTTAGTCAGGATAAAAATGGCAACAGACTAAGGGTTGTGAGCACTGCTTCTGTTGATGTTATTTCAACAAGATCAGACTTACAACCAACCGCAGGTTTTAACCTGGAAGGAGAAGGACTTCAACTTGAAGGAGTTGAATCTAAAGATACTACCTTAACCAGCGACATTGACGCACGAAGTATAAGCTCAATGGGTGCGGCACTCAAAGGGGTAAATCTTAATAAGCTGGAGTTTATTCCTGCATTAACAGAGCCTGGTATTTACTACCACTCCTATGATGGAAAGAAAGATTTAAAAAATACCAAGTTGCTTGATGAAATCATTTCAGATATTCGCCAATCGAAAGGTATTAGTGTTGAAAAAGAAAGTATTGATTATATAGAACTTTCTGACGGTTCATTATTATCTGCATTTATAGATGGACCTGTTCCCTGTGTTAGTCTAACCGACAACATTGCCGGATATTTTGGAAAGAAGTTCTTCAAAGTACCTACTATCAAAAGTGCCGATATGGCTCTGGCGTATTATGTTGCCAAAAGAAAGAAATTCTTTCCTGATGATCAAAGTTTAATAGTTTACATAGGAAAAGAATATAGTAAACTTGTTTTCTTACAGGGAAGAAAGCTAAAGCACATCGGAACTACTCTTGATATCGGAACAACCAATCTTCATACTTATGATGTTTATTTTTCCAAAATACTTCTTGAGATGGAGAATGGTGGAGTTACTTCTTTAGACAATATTATTGTTTGTGGTGAAGATGATTCTGAAAACCTTATTCTTTCTTTCTATGGTACTTTTCCTGAAGCCAACGTAAGCAGATTAGAATTTGATGATCTTGATTTATCCCAAATTAATGAGGAATCAAAAGCTAAATTTTCTTCTTACAGCGTTCCGGTTGCTGTTGCTACAGAATTTTTTGATGAGGCTGCTAAAGAGTATAAGGGTATAAATCTCTTACCTAAATACATATCTGAAGAGCAGAAGTTCTTCCAATTTTCCTGGCATAGTTTTGCAGTTTTACCATTGTTATTTATAGCTGCATTTTTAATTACACTTAAGGTACTTCAGAACAATAAAGAAATATCAAGACTTGATCAGGAAATAAATCAGAAGAATTTAATTATCAGACAAAACCAGGAAACCTTAAGTAAAATTTCTGAGCTTGAAGGAAAGATTAGTAGTTTTGGACAAACTCAGACTATTCTTGATTCAGCAGCCAGAGGAACTGGGGTTTGGAAAGCAGTGCTTAAAGATGTTGCTGGTTTTTGTGGTAGCAAGCAAAATATCTGGATATCTAAAATTACCAGGGAAAACAGTAACACTATTCAAATTGAAGGTTATTCATTATCAAAATACTCTCCTACTGAAATGGCATATAGTTTAGAAGACTCCAGACTTAACAGTATGATGAATGAAGCCTTAAGAGAGAAAAACGCTTATAAATATAATTTAACATTCGACATTACTTCATATCAGAAGAAAAATGAATAAAAAATTACGAAGTACTTTAGTTCTACTGGCTTTTCTTTTTTTCATCCTCATAGCAGGAGGAGCATATCTCTATTTTGTTCAAGGTAAGAAACTTGATGAGAAGAGAGAAAAGCTTAAAGAACTTCAGGCAAAAGCATTAGACCCGCAAGAATTGCTGGCACAGTATCAAGAGTTATTGGTAAAATCCAATAGGCTGGATTCTATTCTTGCCAACAGGGAATTTAATATCCCACAAAATCTTTCATCCATTAAGTTTTACAATTTTGTAAATAATATTACTAATGGATTTTCTGATAAAGCCCAGGTTAATATTGAATTTCTTGAGCAGAAACAGGAAAAAGAATTTTTTTATCATGAGTATAAGCTTACCGGGTTTGGCTACTTTAATGAAGTCTACAACCTTATTTTTGCTATTGAACATAGTAAAGAATTAAAAAAGGTTGTAAATGTTAGTTTAGGTAATTTAGTCCAAACTAAAGATGATGAAATTCCTGTTTATTTAGTAAACTTTACAATGACCGCAAAAACATACTTTTCCAGAGATAATCGTTTTGCCCCGGCAACATTTGTAGAAAATAATCTTGGTGCTCCAATTTTATACGATGCATTCTATCCTTTGATAAGAAATGAAATTCCTCCAAATGTTGATGAGCTGCTCGACGTGCAGGGAGCCTCATTATTAGCATTGATACCCGAGGGTGCTTTTATTGCTGATAGTAAAGGAAACACTTATTTGGTCTGGGAGGGCGAACAAGTTTACCTGGGATATCTAACCAAAATAGATTATCAAAACAGCAGAGTAAGTTTTATACTTAACAAGGGCGGTATAATTGAAAAAATGGATCTTGAATTAGATCGAACAGAATTAAAAAAGAAACCATAGAGAAATAAAATGAAAACATTATTATACTCACTGCTAATATTTTTTATGTTTATCGGAAACGTGTTTCCTCAAAAATATTGGGAAAGACGCCTTAAAGATTATAACAATCCCGATGAACTTGTAACACTTTCCCAATCTTTACCGTTTAACGAGGCTATCGCCTTGTTAAGCAAGGTAAGCGAAAGTACAACCGGAAAACGAGTTGTATCTACTGTTACAACAGATAACCCGATTGGTATTGAGATTGAAAGTATGCCATACGATAAAGCGCTGTTCATGATAATTCAATACGCTGGGTTAGTGATGGAAGAAAAAGAAGATGTAATAATTATAAAACGTCTACAAAGTGAGGAAGTTAAACCTGAAGA
>JGI20214J51088_10002019_pt1 | contig 13720 bp, 12 predicted proteins | sample WetSurMetagenome_FD_51088 | JGI IMG/M metagenome (IMG submission 51088) | reverse complement strand
AGAATGAGCGTTTGAAAAAGGCAAGAGGCGTGTCATTCGAGCAGATAGTGGTGGCTGTGGAAGCGGATGACATGATTGACATCCTTGAACATCCCAATCCGGACAGATATCCGGATCAGATTGTAATACTTGTGCGGATTAATGATTACATATATGCGGTTCCGGCTGTTGTGAAAAAGGATGAGTTTTTTCTCAAGACTATTTATCCAAGCAGGAAGTACACAGACGTTTATCTGCCGGGCAAAAGAAAAGGAGGCGCTTAGTATGTCCATTGATAAAGACGAAAAAGAGCTTATAGCTTCTATTGAAAAGGGAGAGTGGAAGTCAAGCCCAAGGGGCGGCTTACTGAGAAAAAGACTGCATACTGCCGCCAAAAACACGCTGTTGAAAGACCAGCGGATGAACATAAGGATTGCGAAAAGGGATCTGCTTGCTCTTAAGGCCAGGGCTATGGAGCAGGGGTTGCCTTATCAGAGTCTTGTATCCAGTATTCTGCATAAATATCTGACGGATCAACCGGCAGAGAAAGGCCGCGGTTAAACAATTAAATAAACTATTTAAACTGTTATGACAACCCATATAGAAACGCAGTCATTCGGCAATAAACAGGCGGACACATGCATGGACTCTCTGCCGTGTCTTCATGTCCTCGGCTCGCGCATCCACATGATAGACATCCCGGGTCTTGTGGGGATTATGGACGGCTGGATCAGCGACAATGCTGCCGGCCGGAAATGCCGGCAGATTGTGGTTACGGGGTTTCATGGCCTTTGGGTGGCCCATAACAAGCCTGATTTCAGGGCCATACTTAACAGCGCGGACCTATGGGTCCCTGACGGGATCGCCCCTGTCTGGATCGCGAAGCTGAAGGGGATGAAGTCTGCAGTCAGGACGCCTGGCGCAGACAGTATGAGGGCCTATTTCGAGCTGGCCGACAGAAAGGGCTACAGGAGCTATTTTTATGGTGACACCGACCATACGCTTGCAGAACTCAAAAAGAAACTTGAGGAGAAATATCCGGGTCATATTGTTGCCGGAGTCTATTCGCCGCCCTTCCGCAAGCTGACTCCTGATGAGGATGAAGAGATTGTCCGCATGATCAATGCGACAAGGCCGGATGTGGTATGGATCGGCCTCGGGCTGCCCAAGCAGGATATTTGGATATACGAACACAAAGACCGCCTGAATGCGCCTATAGCGGTAGGGGTTGGCGCGGCCTTTGCCTTCCATGCAGGCACGGTAAAGAGGGTGCCCGAATGGATCGGTAATATTGGCATGGAATGGCTGTGGCGATTGCTCAGGGAGCCGAGAAAGCTCTGGCGCAGGGCGCTGATTGAGGGGCCGCAATTCGTCTGGCATGTGGCGCTCGAACTCACCGGCCTCAGGAAATATCAGGGATGACCGCAGTATAGATGATTATTCTATTTATTATATTTCTGTCCGTCCTGATATTCGCCCCCCTCGCGTTCGGGACCGTTGAACCATGGTCCCTGGCGGTCATGGAGATTATCTCTATGGCTGCCCTCTGGGCTTATCTTTTATCAGCCGCCAAAAAGGACGGCTGGTCGCTATACGAAGCGCCGGGCATCACTCCCCTCCTGTGCCTTGTCTGCTATATCCTGGCCCAGATTATTCCCATGCCCGCGGAGTTTATAAGGCTTATCTCGCCGTCCACTTATGCAGTTTACGCAGGAAGCGCCGGCGTGACCGGACAACTCACCTGGATACCGATCTCAGTCCATCCCAAGGCGACACTTTCCGAGTTTATGAGGATCGCTTCGTATGCGGCCTTTTATATACTCACCGTTCAGCTGCTTGCAAAAGGTAAATATCTTAAAAGGACAGTTGGAGTGATTGTTTTTTTCGGGGCCGCGCTTGCGATTTATGCAATGTTCCAGGCCTTTATGCCGAACGGGAAAATATACTGGTTCAGGGAGGTTGTGACGGGGAGCATTTTCGGCCCGTTTGCAAACAAAAATCATTATGCCGGGCTTATGGCAATGATGACGCCTGTGGCCCTTGGCCTGTTTATAGCTCTGAAACCTGTGGTTGTTTATGAATCGCTGCGCGACAGGATAGTCGAAATGCTGGGCCATAAACAGCTGAATAATCACATCCTTGTCGGCATGGCCGCAGCCCTTATGGCTGTGTCGCTGTTCCTGACCCTTTCCAGAGGGGGCATTATAAGCCTCTGTGCGGCAATCGCTTTTTTCTATTTACTCGTTCTGCTGAGAAAGGGAGGCAAGAAACTGTCCGTCCCGGCGCTGCTGATCTCCATTATTGCCGTCCTGATTGTCGGCTGGTTCGGCTGGACGCCCATATTCAGCCGGTTCCATCAATTGACAACCCTGGATCTGACCAACGCCGGGAGCCTCGACAGGACGGAACTGTGGGGAAACGGCATAGCCATTATAAAGGATTTTCCCGTGACGGGTTCGGGCTTCGGAAGCTTTTCATCAGTTTATCCGCAATATGCGACAAAATGGGCCGATATGCAGGTGTTCAATGCGCATAACGATTATATTGAGCTTGTCGCCGAGGGGGGGGTAATAGCCCTTGTCCTTGCAATCTGGTTTGTGTGCGCGGTGTTTTACAGGGCCGTAAGGATTATCCCTGAGAGAAAAGACCTCTATTCCGTCTGCATATACATGGGGAGCCTTGCCGGCATATTCGCCATGCTTGTCTTCAGTCTGCTTGACTTCAACATGCATATCGGGTCGAACGGCCTCTTCTTCTTCTTCCTGATGGGGCTGCTTGTGTCCGCTTCCCACACCAGGCTTCACAGAGGGGGCGGGCATACATATCTGGGTAAATACGGCTTTTTCAGGGCGCGTCTGCTTTTGCTTGCCTTGTCTCCGGTTTTATTTGCATGCATAGTCTTCAGTTCCGGGGTCCTTGCCGGGCAATACAGTCTGCCTTTAAAACGGTCTTTCAATATCTCCAACCCCTCGGAGTTGCAGACATTACGCGTGGACGCAGCGAGGGCAGCTTTTTTCGATCCTCTTGAGGCGAGATATTACTATATTTCAGGTATGGTTGAAAGCCGGGGCGCGAATCCCGGAGTTGCCGTCAATCTTCTGGATAAGACCGTGGCTCTTGATCCCATGAACGGCGAATATATGCAGAGGCTCGGCCAGGCCCTTTACAGGGAAGGACTCACGGAAGCAGGGGACAGGCTGATAATTGCAGGCACGGTCTACGATGCGGTAAATCCTGAAAGATATAAGTTCTGCGCAATACATCTGCTTCAGACCAAAAGGCAGGCGGAAGCGGTCGAGTTTATAGGCAGGGCCATGGCAATAACGCCTAACCGGGCGGATGACCTGATTATGCTGATGATGCTGAGAGGTCTTGGCGCACGGGAGATTGCAGGTTCATTGCCTGAACGGGCTGCAGCTCATATTGCTTATGCCGTGTATCTTGCGAATGCAGGGAAAACTGCCGAGGCGGACAAGGCCTACGGCGATGCCCTCTATTATGCGGGGCTGGAAAAAGATCCGGACAGGGCGCACTTCATAAAGATATTTGACTATTATATCGGGCGTGGACTTTTCGATTCCGCGCTGACGGCGGCAAAACAGGGGATAGCTGCGTTTCCTGACGACGGCGCCCTTCATTACAGGGCCGGAGTGGTCTACGAAAAGCTCAATATGAATAATAACGCTATTAACGAATACAAGATGGCTGCGGCCCTTGATGTCTCGATTATTGCGGCGCAGAAGAGAATTAATGAACTTGGCCGTAACTCCTCAAACTGACTTCATGCGCAACCGCATACCGGCTTGCCGGTGAGAGCAAACAGCCGGCTGACGGATTAAAGCTGAAGCCCATGTAGAATACTGCCCCGCTATTCTGCTAAACTTATTTATGGATATACTTCGGTCTGTATCTTGGTATCAGCTCTCGCATCTATAGTGTACGGAGCGGCGATATTCGAAATTAATGTTGCAGTCAATCGTGTCATGACTTTTAATATTACATTTTTCAGAGGGGTGGAATAATGGCAGGGAAAAAGGCATTGGTGTGCGGCGCAGGCGGGTTTATCGGGGGGCATCTGGTAAAGCGTCTCAAAAAAGAGGGCTACTGGGTGCGCGGAGTCGATCTGAAGTATCACGAGTTCAGCGAGACCCGGGCCGACGATTTCCGCAAGGCCGACCTGCGTGATGTAAAAGTATGCGAAGACGCGGTGGAGGGGATGGATGAAGTATACCAGCTGGCGGCGGACATGGGCGGGGCCGGTTATATATTTACAGGTGAACACGACGCTGTTGTCATGCACAATTCAGCCACCATCAATCTGAACATGGCCGAGGCGAGTCGTCTTGCCGGGGTGAAAAAGATATTTTATTCTTCCTCCGCCTGCATATATCCGGAATACAATCAGATGGACCCCGACAATCCGAAATGTTCGGAGGACTCCGCATATCCGGCTGCGCCCGACAGCGAGTACGGGTGGGAAAAGCTTTTCAGTGAGAGGCTCTATTTGTCCTATAAACGCAATTACGGCATGGAGGTCCATATTGCCCGTTTCCATAATATATTCGGGCCTGAAGGGACCTGGTGCGGGGGCAGGGAAAAGGCGCCGGCCGCGATGTGCAGAAAGGTTGCCGAGACCCCCGACAATGGGGAAATAGAGATGTGGGGAGACGGGATACAGACAAGGTCGTTTCTTTATATCGATGAATGCCTCGAAGGTGTGCGCCGTCTTATGGAGTCCGATTTCGATGGCCCTGTCAATATAGGCTCAGAGGAAATGGTGAGCATAAACCTGCTTGCCGAAATGATCATGGGCATAGCAGGGAAGAAACTGTCCGTCAGGCATATACCGGGGCCGCTCGGTGTGAGGGGCAGAAACTCGGACAACAGGCTTATTTATGGGCGTCTTGGATGGCGGCCTTCCGCGCCCCTTGTCGATGGTCTTAAAGAAACATATCCATGGATCTTTGAGCAGCTCAGAAAGGCATAGCCGGATTTTCAATATGCTTTTTGGCTGGGCCGCGCATATGCAGCGGCAATGAGAGGCAAGCGGCGGATGACCGAAACGGACAGGCTGTATCTCGACATCATTCAGCCTTTTCCGCCCGGGGGCCCGGATCTGTTCGATTCCGCAAATCTTGAGGCCGTCAAGTCCATGGCAAAGCGGCATGGACAGTTCATGCTTGTCTATTGGAGACTGCAGGGGACGGCTTGCGGCAATCCCGCCGTCACCTCTTTCCTGAAAGAGAATGAGGCATATTATCTCAGTGGAGCAGCCCTCGCGGCCCGGCAGAATGCCGTCGAAAGAAATGTTATATCCATACTCGGAAGGGAATCCATCCCTTCTCTTGTGATCAAGGGCAGCGCACTGGCAAAAGATGTGTATGGAGATATAAACAGCCGCTGTTCGTCGGACATAGACATGCTTGTCAAATATGGGGATGCTGCGACTGTTGACCGGATAATGTCGCAGGCCGGGTTTGTCCGACAGGGCGGACGGGATTTCGAGTTCGATCTCCTGAGGATACATCACTCGCAATATCTTGCTCACAGACACAATATTTTTGTCGAAATGCATTGGCATTTCGCGATCCCCTGTTTCTTCCCGCTTTCGTATGATGATATATGGTCCGGGGTCAAAAACGAGGGCATCGGTCGGTATACACTGTCTCCGGAAATGAATATAATCATGCTCCTGATGCATCATCATTCCCATGCCTTCAGGCATCTTGGGGTCTTGACCGATATACTTTGGGCATTGCACGGATACAGGGAGGTAATAGACTGGAGGCTGTTTTTGCAGGCAATAAAAAAGTTCGGACTTGCGAACACCGCGGCGATTACCTGCGGGCAGATAGAAGAGCTCTGGAGAGAATATGCCGATGAACTGCCGCTGACTGAATTCCGGCATGCGGGTTTAAGCGGGCCGGGACGTATGGGACGCTATTTCAGGATATATCCAGGCATGGCCGCCCACCCGACTTTTATAGACAAGATTGCAAAAAGGCTTGTGCTTGACGATTGGCGCAGGGTATTCCTGTCTTTTTTCACGGCGCTCTTTCCGCCGCCGGCATCCATAAGGCGGGCTGATATAAAAGAAAATCGTTTGTTGGCTTATTTCAGGTATATGAAAGAAATTATCGGTCATTGGCCCGGCAGGAAACAGGGGCGATGAAGGGAGCGGCGCAGAGATGACCCCGGAATCTGAAATAAAACAGAAGATAAAGACTGCGCTGCGTCTCGACAGGGCCTTGCGCCTTGTATGGAATGCGGCGCCGGGGCCGGCGCTGCTGAATGCTTTTCTGGTTGTAATCCAGGGCGCGCTTCCCCTTGCAATACTTTATCTGATGAAGATGACGGTAGACGCGGTTTCCGCAGGCGTCGGAGCCGTTGACGCGGCCGGCGCATTCCAGGAGGTTTTGTTCTGGATAGCGCTTACCGCAGGGGCCGCCCTGGCGGCTGCGGGCTGCAAGGCTGTTTCCGAATGGGCGTCGGAGGCCCAGGCGCAGAGGCTGACGGACAGTATATCGGACATCCTGCATGCGCAGTCTGTGGCGGTCGATCTTGGTTATTACGAGGATTCCCGTTATTACGACACCCTGCATCTTGCCCAGCAGCAGGCTCCTTACCGTCCGGCTGCCATTGTTAGCGACCTCCTGCTGATCGGGCAGAGCGTGGTTGCGCTTTCCGGCATTGTCGCGCTCCTCTTTGCATTGGACCCCATAATCGGGCTTATGCTGTTTGCGGTGGCATTCCCGGGATCTGTTGTGCGTCTCGTTTATGCAAGGAGGCTTTACGCTTTCGAAGAGAAGCAGACAGAGTCCGAACGCAGGGCCTGGAGCTATCATTGGGCCCTGACCGCCCCCGGTCATGCCAAGGAGATCAGGCTCTTTGATCTCGGCCTTCTTTTCAGGGCCAGGTTTGCCGGGATCAGAAAGGCGCTGCGGGAGGGCAGGCTCTCGCTTGCCTCGAGGCGCGCGGTTTTTGATCTGGCCACTCAGGCGGTTGCGGTGATCGCAGTGTTCGGGACATTCGCCTATATCTGCTACAGGACCATGGAAGGCACGGTCAGTGTCGGCGAACTGGTAATGTACTATCTTGCATTTCAGAGCGGCCTGGCTTTTCTCCAGTCCCTGCTCAGGGGCCTGACAGGCATATATGAAGGCAATCTGTTCCTGTCGGGTCTTTATCAGTTTATGGATATAAAACCTGGCATTCGCGCGCCCGAAAACCCCCATCCGATGCCTGCCAAAATAGAAAAAGGGATAAGATTCGAGGATGTAAGTTTCAGCTATCCGGGCAGGACGGACCTGTCGCTGGCAAACATCGATATTGCAATCGGGCCGGGGCAGGTAATCGCGCTTGTGGGTGAAAACGGCTCGGGCAAGACTACGCTGCTGAAACTGCTTTGCAGGCTGTACGATCCGGATGAAGGAAGGATAACCATCGACGGCATCGATATACGAATGATGGACCCCGTTAGCCTCAGGAAACAAATAGGCGGCATTTTCCAGGACTATGTCCGCTATGACCTGAGCGCAAGGGAAAATATCTGGTTGGGCGATATATCTCTGCCGCCACAGAGCGAAAAGGTGCCGGCCGCCGCGGCGCTGACAGGCGCCGACAGGCTTATCGGAAGGCTTCCCGGCGGATACGATACCGTACTCGGGCCGCTTTTTGCAGGTGGCCGGGAACTCAGTCTTGGCGAGTGGCAGAAGGTTGCGCTTGCCAGGGCGCTCCTTCGCGACGCGCATATCATTGCGCTCGATGAGCCTACAAGCTTTCTCGATGCGCAGGCGGAGGCCGAACTCTTTGCCAATCTTGACAACATAAAAAAGGGCCGCAGTGTTATATTGGTCAGTCACCGTTTCTCTGCGGTCAGGCCGGCTGATTGCATCTATGTGCTCGAAAACGGACGCGTCTCCGAGAGCGGAAGTCATAAGGAACTGATGGAAAGGAACGGCCGCTATGCCTCGCTGTTCAATTTGCAGTCATAAGTTGTTCGGCCGGCTTCTGTCCGGACTTTCGCTTATCGTCATGTTTGGTTTAAAATGTCGGGTAAGCGATAAATCCTGCGTATTTGCGGACAAGGTGTGATTAAAGAACTGATCGTATTCCTGGTTACGCTTCTTACAGCAGCGGCCCTGTTCCCGAGGCTGGCGAGTATTGCCTCGCGCGTGGGGCTCGTGGACATGCCGAACAGGAGAAAGACCCATGTAAAACCGAGACCTCTGGTCGGAGGCCTCGGCATGGCCATGGCCCTTTCTGTCGGTTGTGTCGCGTTGGTGCCCCTTTCGAATCTAAGGGGCTTTTATGCGGGATTTGTACTGCTGGTGATTGTCGGGTTCCTCGATGATTTCAAGGAACTCAAGTACGGCGGCAAGTTCATCGCCCAGATACTCGCAGCCCTGTCCATGAGCTATTTCAGCGGCCTTTCTCTCAACACATTTGGAAACCTGCTCGGTTTCGGAGCGATCAATTTCGGCATACTTGCCGTGCCCGTCACTATCTTCTGTGTTGTCGGTGTAATCAACGCCTTCAATATGGTGGACGGCCTTGACGGGCTGGCGGGCGGCATTTCCTTTATTGCGTTTCTGACATTTTCTGCCCTTGCGGCGTTGAACGGGCAGCAGGAGCTTACCCTGCTGGCCCTGGCGTTTGCGGGCGCATCGCTTGCTTTTCTTTACTATAACCGGTTGCCTGCGAGATTGTTTATGGGAGACGCAGGAAGCCTGTCCATCGGGTTTGCCCTCGCTTTTTTTGCTGTTGCCGTAACCCAGAAGCAGGATTCCGTTGTTTCTCCGGTGACTGCCCTTCTGATACTCGCCGTGCCTGTTTGTGACACCATCAGGTTGATCATTGCACGCCTGCTCAGGAGAAAGAGCCCGTTCATGGCGGACAACAAGCATCTCCATCACCTGCTGATCAGGCTTGGTTTTAACAGAAAACGCACTGTTGCGATTATCCTGATGCTTTCAGCCCTGTTGGCTGTTGTTGCGATTGCAGGTTCCGTATTGCGCCTGCCTGATTATGTTCTCTTCAGTGTTTTCCTGATCTACGGCGGCGCGTACACTGCCGTGGCTTTATCGCTCAGGAAGACACTGACCGCAAAGGTCAGGCTCAAAAAGAGCCGGTCCGGACATGCCGGCGGCGGGCGGCTCAGGGCAGGAGTGCTGGCGTTTGCTACGGCTGCAAGGATTCTGAGGCGTGAGAAACGCACAATTCTCAGCGCCCCCGTTACATGCAAATTTATGGGCGAGACCCTTTCAGGCTCCATACGCGATCTCAGTATGACCGGTTTCTCGGCCCAATTCGTAAGGGAATTTTCGATGGGCGACAAGATGGAATTTGAGATATTGCTGCCGGGCCTGTCTGCAAGGATCAACCTGGTTGCCGAGGTCATATGGAGCGAAAAGGCGAAGGACGGCAGGAGATACGGGTTCAGGACCGTGAAGATCAGCAAGCCTGAATCCCAATTTCTCAAGGTCTATCTTGCCAATCCGGATATCCGGACGGCTTCTTAGCGCTTCGCGCCGCATTACCAATTTGCGAGATTTTTCTGTTATAATTTTTCGCCGGCAGGGATTCCTGCATATTGATTGTTATATAATAGTACTGTTTGTCCGCTTTGGGAATTTAAAGATGCGCCGGGATTTTTTGTCGGTTCGGACCAATAATCAGGAGGGTATATGACTACCAGTGAAAGACTCGAAGTATTATTTGTGGAGAAACTGCAGCTTAACAGGGACCTGCTCAAGCCCGAGTCAACGCTCGACAGCTTCGGCCTCGATTCGCTCGACAAGATCGAGTTTCTGTTCCAGATCGAGGACGAATTCAAGATAAAGATACCTGAACGCGATGTGAAGATAGACACCATACAGGATGTCATCAATATGATCGACAGGCTCTCGGCTGAACAACACGGCAAAGAGCAGGCTTAGGGAAGGCATATATGAGGAGAGTGGCTGTAACCGGTCTCGGAGTGATCTCTCCCTGCGGTAATACACCGGAGGCCCTTTTCAGCAATCTTATGGCTGCAAAGTCCGGCATCCGGCGGATGACGCATCCTTTTGCCGAAAAACTCGGCATCAGGATCGCTGCAGAGGCCGAGTTCAGGATTTCCGACTATTTCCCAACCCGCATGTCCGCCTTTGACAGGACAGGACTTATGGCCCTGGCGTCCGCCATGCAGGCATGGAAAGACTCGGGGCTTGAGCTCGACGATACTGAAAAAGAGAGGGCCGGAGTGTTTATCGGCACCGGCATGGGCGGTTCCCAGAGTGTGGATGAAAGCAGCAGAGCTGTATATGCGGAAAACAAGGAGAGGGTGAATCCGCTGACGGTAGTCAAGATCATGTCCAATGCATCTGCCTCCCACATATCGATCAACTACGGGCTTAAAGGCCCCTGTCTTACATATTGCACGGCCTGCTCATCATCCTCCGTCTCGATCGGAGAGGCGTTCCGGCAGATAAAGACCGGGTATTGCGATGTGGCCCTTGCAGGCGGCACAGAGTGCCTTATTTCCAATGGTTCGTTCAAGGCCTGGGAGTCTCTCGGTGTGCTCGCCTTTGAAGACCCGGAAGACGCGTCCGCTTCGAGCAAGCCCTTTTCAAAAGACAGGTCGGGATTTGTGCTCGGCGAAGGGGCCGCAGTCCTTGTGCTTGAAGATATGGAACGCGCCAAAAAACGCGGGGCAAGGATATACGCAGAGATAAGCGGATACGGGACTACGGCGGACGCGAGCCATATTACGGCTCCGACCATAGAGGGCCAGGCGCGCGCCATGAAGTTGGCGATGGAAGAAGCCGGTCTGGGAATCGACGGCATCGATTACATAAACGCCCACGGCACAGCTACTGCTGCCAACGATGTTGTCGAGACCGCGGCGATAAAGAAGGTCTTTGGAGACAGGGCATACAAAATCCCGGTCAGCTCGACGAAGTCCATGCATGGCCATCTGATAGGCGGCGCAGGGGCGCTGGAGTTCCTGATCTCTGTCCTGGCAATCAATAACAATGCTGTGCCGCCGACCGCCAATCTGAAGAATCCTGATCCCGAATGCGACCTTGATTATGTGCCGAACGTTGGCCGGACAGGGCTTGAGATCAACACGGTAATGTCCAATTCATTCGGCTTCGGCGGCACCAACGGCGTGCTGATAGCTCAAAAAATCTGAGTAGCGTCTCCCTGGATTTTGTGACTTCCTGTTAGCATTATAGTGTAAAACAACTGCGGCAGTATGCTAATATTGAAGAATATGAAAGAGGAAAACTTGCTTTTTTGGGACGACTTTGAGGATGCGCTGCGTAAGCGTGAAGCATGGCACGCGGCGATGAAGAGCAAGGGAACGGCATATATTTCTGAGCTGCTTTACAGGGGGCAGGCAAGTTCAAAATGGAAATTGGAAACAACTCTTGAGCGGCGAGTTGCAGCGCCACTAAGTTTGCTTGATTATTACAAGTTAATATGGTCAGCTAAGTCGCACATTGGAACTTTCACCGATAAGACTTGGAAGATTCCATCTATTGAAAAGTATGAGGACTGGTTGCAGAAGCATTCTTATCCACACTTTAACTTTGAAGCATACGAATATTTTGCCTATCTGAGGCATCACGGATTCCCATCACCACTACTTGACTGGACCGCATCGCCCTACATTGCCGCTTTTTTCGCGATGGACAAAGTGGCAGATAAAGCCGAGAAAGTTTCAGTATATGTTTACTGTGAATACAGTGAAGGCGAGAAGGGTTCAGCTGATAATTGTCTGGCAATTCAAGGCATAGGCCCAAATGTGAGAGCACATCGACGTCATTTTCTTCAGCAGAGCCGATACACCATTTGTACTGCAATCAAGAACAGGGAATATGTTTATGCAAGACATAACGACGTAGTGTCAATGAACGAAACAGGTCAGGATCTATTGTGGAAGTTCAATATTCCTGTCACGGAGCGGTACAAGGTGCTTCACAAGTTGAACAAGATGAATATAAATTCATTCACGCTGTTTGATACGGAGGACAGCCTGATAGATACCATTGCGACGAATATATTGCCGCTGCAAAACTCGTTGGAATGAGAATAAATATTGGCGCAGGTTTGAAAATATGCCAGTAGTGATAATTTATATTACTGCTGGATTGCTTTTCATAGGTGCGTTTAAATTGCCTTATGGTTATTACATGTTTTTACGTATTGTCGCATTCTTGGTATTTGCTTTTGCAGCATACGTAGCATATAAGCGGCAGGCTAAAATATTGCCTTGGATATTTGGTCTGTTAGCAATCCTCTTCAACCCAATAGCTATAATTCATTTATCGAAGGGCCTATGGTCTGTTGTTGATGTTGTTGCAGGCGTGTTCCTTTTTGCAGTAGCAAAAAAAATACGAAAATAAAAAACACCTATTAATTTCTGAAAAGAGAATTTTAAAAAAAAAGAAAGGACGTCAATTATGATAAAGAAACACCGTGACATAAAAATGTTGTTCATAGTTTGTCTGTGTGTTTTGGTGGTGGGGTGCGTTGACGCCAAGAAGGACAGCTCCACAAGCAAGGGGACGGAAGTTTCACCTGTTTCAACTCAGAAAAATAATCTCTTGCCAACACGATTGTTTCCAATCGGGCGGTTTACTGCAAAGGAGGTCATTCTTGAGGTGAGGGATGGTCGCACATTCCGAGCCAGTGAAATGGACCTCTTTGATTTTGTGTCGAACATCAGTTTAGCAGGAGAAAACCGAATCAAAATTGAGATATTCGCCAAATTGCGAATGACGTCTAAGCACCAAACAAAGCAGGATAACAGGCTGGATTATTATCGGGTCCAGTGGAGCGACGATTCACACGGCAAGTTGGTAAGTGAAGATCAGTCTCAACAAGTGGTCGATTTTACGATAGACAATGGAATGTTGACATTGAAGGCATGGGTTTCACGAAATAATGCGTGGGAAACGCAGATATATAACATCGGGAAGAGGGATAACTCAAAGAAGGATGGCACTAAGTTATACAGGTTATTGTCGGCTGGATGGCAAAGAAACACAACGCCAACAGGCGAGGTGTTCACATGTTCCGTCTGTGAGTCGCAGGTGCAGGTGCAAGTTGATATTGGTCCGCCGCTTGGCCCGGACGCGAAGATTAAAACAAATGAGCAGTTAATATCACAGTTGAAAGATAGCAAGCAACAGACTAAATTTGCTGATAACATGCTGACATCGCAGATTCCGTTAAAGGAAGGATACAGTGTCAAAATCGAACGAACGGGGTTTACCAAGATTGGCGGCCAGGACGCCTTTCAGTTTACTGCAGTTGTTGACATGAAGACATCTGTAATCCACGATACGACTATGATTCTTATTTATAAAGGTCGTTTTGTGAAAATAACCATAAACCACCATGATGGGACTCTTAACGCAAATGTGCGTGAAGCAATTAATTCTCTATTATCAAGCGTTGAGTTTTTATGACTTAATTTGATGCAGAATTACATCGTATAATGTAATTCTGCAGTATAGATAACCGTTAGAAGAGAAAAATGGCTACCCCTGAGTATTACCAGTCAAAACAAAGCGTCATTTGCATCCGGCATTCCGTCAAGACTTCTGTCAACTTAACACTGCCTGCGGTGTGGCCACTGCCACAGCTTAAACGCAGTGCGATTGTTTGTTTTAGCGCGTAAGCCATCGAGTTGGCTAACTTGTTTTTCTCCCAAACACCAGGTTGGAGTCTCCTTTAGCCTGACTCTTCA
>JGI20214J51088_10002018_pt1 | contig 13722 bp, 13 predicted proteins | sample WetSurMetagenome_FD_51088 | JGI IMG/M metagenome (IMG submission 51088) | reverse complement strand
GACTCTACCACCGGGGCATCGCCCGCACTCGGCACGCAACGCTGTCCGGTTGGCCAGCATTCGTCACGAACGCGGCTCACGAATCCTGCAGGAACGACCAANCCCAATGGCCACGATCGGGTCCTCANGCGCCTCTTCCACGATTGGTCATGGGAAATTGGTCATTGGTCATTGCGGGTTGGGGCCGCGACTCACCGGGTCGCGCCCTGCAGCCAACGAATGAGCGCGCGGCGCTCTCCCGGATCGCGCAGCCGCACACCGGACATCCGCACGCCCGGAACGAGCTCCTCGGGATCCTCCAGAAACCGGTCGAGCGTCTCGACGGTCCAGACGAGGCCGCGCCGACCGGCCTCGCGCAACGGCAGGGAATACTCGAACTCGTCCAGCACGCCGGCGCGCCGCCCGAAGAGCTCGCGCAGGTTGGGGCCGGAGAGGTGGCGCTCGGCGGGGTCGAGCGAGTGGCAGGCGTAGCAGCGCTGAAAGAGCCGTGGCCCGTCCTGTGCCGACGCAGCTCGCTCCGAAACGACTACGAGCAGCGCAATCGCCAATCCCAAACACAACCGTCTCTTCCCGCACCCGGGCCGGCAAACCCAGCTGATCGAAACGTTTGTGTGTCTTGTGCTTCTTGTGGCGAAAACTTTCGGCCGCATCAGCGGTAGCGGTACACCACCAGCTTGTCCGCCGCCGACTCCGGCGTCCAGATCTCGCCCCGGCGGCCGTGAATCTGCCGCACATCGGCCGTGCCACTCGACGACTTGAACGACTCGAACGTCTCGGTCGCCGGGTCGAAGCGCAGCATCACCTGATCCGACCAATCCGAGACCCACACCTTGTCGCGCTCGTCGACGTACACCGCATACACCCTCGGCCGCGCCCCCGGGGCCTTCCACTGCCGCCACTGCCCCGTACGGGGGTCGTAGCGGCTCAGCTGCCCGGAGTTCCACTCGCTCACCCAGACGACGCCTGTCGAATCGGACCAGACGCGGCGTGCACCTTGGCCGGGCGTCGGCGGCTCGATCATCACGGCCTTGTCCGTCGCCGCGTCGATGCGGGCGATGTGCGAGCCGGCCAGCGAGGCGTAGTACACGACCCCCTCGGGCGTGACATGGATGCCGTACGGCCCGCGTCCCTTGGGCGCGTCGAAGACCTTCAGGTCGCCCGTCCTGGGATCCAATCGGCCGTAGACGCCATTCTGCCCCGTGAACCAGTGGACTCCACCCCGGTCGAAGATGGCCGTATTCAAGTTGACGTACCCGCGGGATTGCGGCAGCGGCCACTTCGTCACGGCCCTGGTCGTCGGGTCCACCCGAACGATGGCATTCTGACCNCCGTCGGTGAGCCAGGGGGCACCGTCGGCGTCGAGGATCACCCCGTGGGGCGCCGAGTTGGGCCCCAGCGGGATCAATTCGACCTTGCCGGTCTTCGGGTCGAGCCGGCCGAGATGCCCGCTGCGCTGCGCGGAGAACCACACCGGACCGTCCGGCGCGGGGTCCGCCCAGACGTCGTGCACGCCGAGACGGGGAGGCAAGGGGTATTCCTGGACCGTGACCTGGGCGGCGGCCGTCGCCGCGGTGAGCGCGAGGACGAGGGTGACGATCAGACGGTGCATGCGGGNCTCCGGCGGCGGCGGCGTGACGGCCGAGGTCTCGCCCGTCTGACAGTTCCCGTCGAGNAGGGAATTACCGACACGCCGGTCGCGAAGCAGACGGTGGACAGAGTATTGGCTGCCAAGAGGAGGACGTCAACCGGAGGATTCCAGGCGCCAGTCTCAATTTCGGATTTCGAAATTCGACTTTCGACAACGCACTACAGTCATGCGCTCAACGTGGTGGGGTCCCGCCAACGCGCGGCATCTCGGCGTAGTTCACACCGCCCCAGGCGGGCGCCGACTCGACGCCAAAGAAATTCAGCTCGATGGTGAGCCCGTTGGGGTCCTTGATGAACATCTGATAGAGCTGGAACTCGGGAAGGTAGCGGTTGACCGGAACGATTCCCCGCGCCGCGAAGTGCGTCGTGAATGCCTCGGGGTCCGTGGCGAGAAAGGCGATGTGATCGACCACGCCCGAATTTTTTGTCGTGGACTCGGACGTGGTGCCGAGGTAATAGAGCTCGGAATGCGGAATGCCGTGTGGGCCCATGTGCACCTGGACCGCACCGTTCACGCCGAGCCAGTAACCGGGGAACGGAAAATTCGGTCTCGGCATGACCTCGAAGCCGAGGACGTCGCAGTAAAATTGCTTGGTGCGTTCGAGGTCGTTGGCGCGAATGAAGTAGTGGTTGAGTTCCGTCAGCGGCATCTGCTCCTCCTCCCCGCTCGTCGCGCGGGCCGGTCCGCCAGCGCCCCGCGCTCCTTCACGGGCGCTACGAAGTCGACAGCGCGCGGCCCGATCCTGAACTGCGCGCCGGTGGCGTCGCCCGCTTTCAGACCAGACCCGGATTCGTGTCGGCGTCCTAACCGCCGGCCCGCAAGGCATTCAGCCATATGACAGGCCCACACTCAACCAGAGCGCGGAATCCTGCCGACCGTGAAGAAACCTCGGAACTGGAATCATCGTGCCATGAGGAAAAGAGATCGAGGCGAACGGTCAGGCTGGCGTGAAACGCCTGGTCACGAGTACGCCGTTGTTTCCGCCGAAACCGAAGGAATTCGTCATAACGATATTCAGGTTGGCCTTTCGCGCCGTATTGGGCACATAGTCGAGATCGCATTCAGGGTCTGGTTCGGTGTAATTGATGGTGGCGGGAATAAGGTTGTCTCGGAGCGACAGGCAACTCGCAATCAGACCGAGGGCGCCTGATGCCCCGAGCGTATGGCCGATCTGTGGCTTGATCGAACTCATCGGAATCGAGTAGACGCTTTGGCCGAAAATCATCTTTGCGGAGTCTGTTTCGATTTTGTCGTTCAGAGATGTACCGGTGCCATGACCATTAATATAGTCAACTTCCTCCGGCCTGATTTCCGCCCCACGAATCGCCTTGTCTATCGCCATCGCTTGACCGTGGACATCGGGTGCGGTGAGATGGCTTGCATCGTACGATGAGCCGTATCCGATTATCTCGGCATATATGGGGGCGTCCCGTTTCAGCGCACGGCTCAATTCTTCGAGAATGACAAAACCGGCCCCTTCGCCGAGCACCATGCCGTCCCGGTCCTTACTATAAGGCCTGCAGGCTTGCTCCGGCGTATCGTTTCTCCGCGAGAGAATCCGCATCGCGCACCACGCGCTGAAAATGCCCTGGCTCAGCGTTGCCTCGGACCCTCCGGCGATGTTGACATCGGCATAACCATCTTTGATGAGTCGGTACGCCTCACCGATCGCATGGGTCCCCGAGGAACACGCTGTCGAAAGGGTAAATCCAGGGCCCTTGATGCCGAATCGCTGCGAGATATGGCATGCACTGGCGTTATACATCGACATCGGTATGGTGAGCGGGTGGACAAAACGAGGGCCTTTGGCATGATAAATTTGGTGCTGCGCGTCATCCGTGATGATTCCGCCAAGCCCTGTGCCGACGACGACCCCGGCGTCTTTATCCAGGCGTATTCTGGAGTCCCTGACGGCAAGTTCTGAGGCGGCAATGGAAAACTGGCAGACCCTGTCTATGGTCGCCACTTCTTTTCTGTCGATGTATTCAAGCGGATCGAAACCGTTGATTTCGCCTGCTATGTGCGACCTGAGGTGTGATGTGTCAAAGGTACTGATCTTGCGTATGCCCGATTTCCCATGAACAAGCGCATCCCAGAAAGCGTCCTTCCCGATACCAAGAGAGGTAAGCACCCCCAAGCCCGTGATGACGACTCGCCTTCTCATGCGCGTTTGAGTTTTCTTACAATGGCTGCCGCTGCGCTGAAGGACTTGATCTTCATGGCGTCTTCGTCGGAAATGGTAATATTGAAGTGGTTTTCCAAAGAGGTGATGAGCATCAGGGCCTTGAGTGAATCCCCTCCGAGTTCTGCGATCGTCGAGTCCTTCCGTATCTCTTTTTCGTCGGCCTGGAGTTCTTCTGCAATGATCGTTCGTATCTGCCGTTCGATGTCGTCGAAATCTTCCATCCGTTGTGCTCCTTCTCAGATCGTCACCAGCACTCGATAGACGCATGCCTGTGACACGCGCCCCGGCTACTCGTTTTTTGCAAGCGACCCAAGCTTCTTTTCTATTTCGATGAGCTTCTTGTGGAGTTCCGGAAGACGATGAAACAGCTCAATGGATCGTAGCGCGTCGCGATAAGGTTTTGCGGGCGAGCCGAGGTACATCCCTTTTGTTAGTCTGCCGGTCACCCCCGCCTGCGCCCCAACGATCGTGCCGGCTTCGATCTCCACATGATCGGCAATACCGACCTGCCCTGCCAGCGTGACCCCTTCTCCCATAACGGTACTGCCGCCGATGCCCACCTGAGCCACGAGTATCGAATTTCTCCCAATCTGGACGTTATGTCCAACCTGGACCAGGTTGTCGATCTTGGTCCCTTTACCGATGATCGTATTGCCGGTCGTGGCCCTGTCGATGGTCACGTTCGCGCCGATTTCGACATCGTCTTCTATAATGACGCCGCCGACCTGGGGTATTTTATTGTGGATGCCGTTCTCGAATACGTATCCAAAACCGTCTGCGCCTATTACGGTTCCGGGGTGTATTATGACGTTCTTTCCTATGGTGACACCCTCCCGTATCGTGACATTCGGATATATCAGACACCCTTCACCGATCGTGCTCTGTCTGCCGATGAAGACCCCCGGAAACACGATGGTTCCTTTGCCGATTCTGGCGCCATCTGAAATATATGCAAGGGCATGAACTGTGACATTCTCGGCTAAGATAGCCGAATCAGAGACAACCGCCCGCTCGCTGATACCCATATACTCATGGGGTAGAACGTGGAAGGCGTTCAGTAGCACCGCAAAGGCATATTGCGGGTTTTTCACTACGATCTGCGTCTTTCCAATCTTCGCATTGTGCTCAGTGACGAGCACCGCGGAGGCCTCGCCGGCATTCAGCGCGTTGAGAAACCTTTCACTCGTGATATAGGTGATCTCGCCTGCCTCTGCATCGTCAATTCCCGAGATTCCTGTGATCTCAAGGTCTTCATCCCCAACGACTTCCCCTTGTACCTTGGCTGCAATCTCACGTATTTTCATGCGGGGCCTCTTTGATCGCAGCCATTGATGATGGGGTGAAGATAAAAGGAGTTTCCTTCTCGGCGGCCGCGCGACGATTCAGCCGCGTGTTGAACGCGGACCCCGATAACCCCTAGCCGACCGGAGCGTTTACGCCGAAGCCTGTGCGGATTCGCTGGGGCCAAGTATCCGACGAGCCGAGCCGCGAGGTCAAGAGGGAAATGAGGTGCCCCCTGGTCGCGCAGGGCGGGCGCGGTCTCTGTCGTTCACCGCAGTAGCGGTCAGTTTGGCCGACGCGTGTCACCTGCGGTGGTGTTGCTGGATGACTGGATGTCATGCGTCACGAAACAGAGGCTGTCGCCCCAAAGGCCACCGGCGGAACCCGATCTGCCCACGGCGCCGCACGCTCGAAGGCGGCCGCGGCCCGGAGCACGGCGGCTTCTTGCCGGCGTCGGCCGACAATCTGCACCCCCACCGGTAGACCGTCCCGCGTGAAGCCGCAGGGGATGGAGATGGCCGGCAAGCCGGTGAGCGAGATGGCATAAGTGAGGAAGAACCACTGGGTGTAGTTCGTGAGCGCCTGCCCGTTGATCTCCTTGGGGTACGGCTGCTCCACGGGAAACGGCTTCACGGCAACCGTGGGCAGGATCAGCAGGTCGTACCGCTCGAAGAAGGTCCGCACCCGCTGCCAGAGGATCGTCCGGAGCTTCTCCCCCCGGCCGATCTCCGGCGGGGTGAGCGTGAGGCCCTGCTCGATGTTCCAGACCAGTCCCTGTTGCATCTGCGCCCGCCAGCGTGGGAGCTTCTCGGCGTGAAGCGTTGCCATCATGAGACCTCGCGTGGACAGAACGATGTCATTCGTTTCTGCGAAGTTTGGCGAGGCTGTCTCGACTCTCGCGGCCAGCGAGCGGAAGACCCGAACGCCCTGCTCCGCCACGGCAGCCACCTCGGAGTCGACGGGGATGAGTCCGTCGAGGTCGGGCGTCCACGCCACGCGCCACCCCTTGACCGACGGTGTCCGCACCGCATTCACGAACTCCCGGGTGTCCACCGGATACGAGATCGGAGCGCGGTCATCCGGCCCCGCGATCGCCGAGAGCATCAAGGCCGTGTCCGCCACAGTCCGCGCCATCGGCCCGTGGACCGAGAATTGGTCCCAGGCCAGCTCCCGCGGGTAGACGGGCACCAGCCCCGGCGTCGTCCGGAACCCCACGACGCCGCAGAACGCCGCCGGGATGCGAAGCGAGCCGCCCAGATCCGATCCGTGCGCCAGCGGTCCCATCCCCGTGGCCAGCGCCACCGCGGAGCCGCCGCTCGACCCGCCGCAGGTCCGCGCCAGATCCCACGGATTCCGCGTCGCCCCGAACACCGCGTTGTAGGTGTTGGCACCGGCGCCAAACTCCGGCGTGTTCGTCTTGCCGAGCACGATGGCGCCGGCCGCCTTGAGCCGCTGGACCACCAGCGCGTCCTCGGCCGGGACGTGATCCGCGTAGATCGTGGAGCCATAGGTGGTGCGCAGACCCTTGGTCACCGTGAGATCCTTGACGGTGACCGGCACGCCGAAGAGCGGCGGAAGCTCGGCCTTTCGCGACAGCGCCCGCGTGGCCGCCCGCGCCGCGCACCGGGCGGAATCCCGCGCCAGCGTGACGATGGCATTCACCCGCGGATTGACCCGGTCCACCTGCGCCAGGATCGCCTCCATCGCCTCGACAGGTGACGCCTTTCGCGTCCGGTACAGCCGGATCAGCTCCGTCGCAGATGAAAAACACAGATCACGCATGAAGTCGCTCCCCTCTGCTCTCGGCTCGTGGCTCGGGGCTCGTTTGTCTCGGCTCTCAGTTCTCGGCTCCTCACCTCACCGCCGGATTTCGTCGTCGTCCGACGCGAGTAGCTCCTCCACCTCAGCCCGGGTGACATACGCAAAGTCGCCCGGGATGGTGCAGTGCAGCGCCCCCACGGCGCTGCCCATGTCCAGCCCGCGCTGCACCCCGCCCTCCAGGTATCCGCACAGGAACCCTCCAGCAAAGGCGTCGCCGGCACCCACCGGGTCCACGACCGTCACCCGCGGCACGCGCGAGACGCGATGAATCCGATCCGAGACGGCCAGGGCGCCCTCGGAGCCTCGTGTGAGGACAACGGTCGGCACGCCGAACCGGTCCTGGAGCGCCTTGGCCGTCTCCTCGGGCTCGCCCCCCAGTCCGAAGAGTAGCGCGGCGTCCCGACATCCGCAGAACAGGATGCTGACGAGGGGCAGCAGCGTCGTGAGATATTCGGTGGCCTCCGCCGGGGACCAGAGTTTCGCCCGGTAATTCACGTCCAGGGCGAAGAGGCGTCCCGCCGCCCGGACCTCCTGGGCGACCCGGCGTGTCGTCTCGCGCAGCGTCGCGCTAAGTGCCGGGGCCGTCCCGGCCATCAGAACCACCCGGGCTCCCCGGAGGTACGGCCAATCCAGCTCCGACGCCGTCAGTGTGGTGAACACGGAGTCTCGGCGATCGTACCAGACACGAGGCGGCCGTGGGGGAACGGCTCGCTCGTAGAACAGCGTCCCCACCCGCCCGTCCGGCGCCCAGACGACCCGGGAGGTATCCACGCCATGTCGAGAGACCGCCGCCACGATCAGTCGAGAGAGCGGATGATCGGGCAGCTTGGAGATCCAGCCGACGCGCTTCCCAAGGCGTGCCAGGGCGACCGCGGCGTTGGCCTCGGCTCCGGTCGGCCACACTTCCAGCTGGGTCGCCTGCTCCAGACGCAGGAGGCCTGGAGGCGAAAAACTGACCATCGCGTCCCCGAGTCCGACCACGTCCATTTCCGGTTCGCTCACGTGCAGCCCTCCCACACCCGAGGTGTCCGCGGAACGGTATCGCAGGCAGCGGCAGCCGTCAAGGATTCCGGCGACGCGGGCCCCGGCGGGGGCCGTTTCGTCCTTGACGATGCGGCATACTTTTGCCTAGAGTCAATCCGTGGGTTCGTCGTCCCCCGGCCCGCCACATGGGAGTGCCGCCATGGCCTTTACCGACGAGTTGTTCACGAGCGTCAGACCGATCTGGGACGCCCAGCTCGCGCATCCCTTCGTGCGTGGTCTGGGTGACGGCTCCCTTCCGGTCGAGCGATTCGGCCGCTGGGTGCGCCAGGACTACCTGTACCTGCGGGACTTCGCCCGACTCTTTGCGTGGGCGGTCGCCAAGGCCGACCGGTTGGAGTCCATGGGCTGGTACGCCGCCGTCCTCCACCTCACCCTCAACACCGAGATGGCGCTTCATCGCGCATATGCGCAACGCTTCGGCATCGCGCCGGCGGAGCTCGAAGCGGAGGCGATGTGGCCCACCACGCGTGCCTATACCGACTTCCTGATCCGCACTGCCGCCGACGGCGACATGGCCGACCTCGTGGCGGCTCTCCTGCCTTGTGCCTGGGGGTATGTGTACATCGCCCAGCATTTGGCCGAGGGACACTCGCCGACGGACCAGCGGTACGCGGACTGGATCGCCCAGTACGTGTCGCAGGAGTTCGTCCAAGCCGCCGAATGGCTCAAGGCCGAGATGAACCGGCTGGCCGAGGGAATCAATCCGTCGAAGCGGAAACGCCTGATGGAAATCTTCGAGACCTCAAGTCAGTACGAGTGGCTGTTCTGGGAGATGTGCTGGCAGGGCGAAACCTGGCCGATCGCCGTCGCGTCGCGAGGCTAGCTTGCGGCGGCCCTCCCTCGGGTTCGGCCTTGACACTGGCCGCGGTCATGGGCCATTCTACGGGCCCCCGGCGGGAAACAGCACGTTGAAAGCCCCTTAACAGGATGCTGAAAAACCCATTTTCGCCCAGGCTGCTCAAAAAGGGCCACATGCAAGGCGGAGCGCGATGCGAGGTGCGAGGCGTACTTGCGGGTACGTCGCAGCGCCGCGCGAGCGCGACAACGATGCAGATGGGCCTTTTTCAGCAGCCGGTTAACGGCCCAGATGTCAACTGGGTCTTGACACAGAGGAGCGGCCCGATGACGTTTCCGGCCCCACCCCCGATCATCGTCGATTTGACATGGCAAGGCGGCATGCGGTTCGCCGCCCGTTCCGGCACGGCAGAATTCACCCTGGACGGCCCCGGCAACACCGTCCCCACGCCGGTGCAGGCGCTCGCCGGGAGCCTCGCCGCCTGCATGGGTATCGATCTGGCGCAGATCCTCACCAAGGGTCGTCACCCCTTGAAGGCCCTGCAAGCCCACCTTGTCGGGAACCGGCGAGGCGAGGAGCCGAAGTATTTCACCGAGGTGACGCTGCACTTCACCGTCACCGGGGATGTCTCGCCGGAGGCGGTGGAACGGGCCATCGAGTTGTCTCACGAAAAGTATTGCTCGGTCTGGCACTCCTTGCGGCAGGACATCGCCCTCCGGACGACCTACGAGATTCGCAAGGACGCCACCAGTTGAAGGGGTGACCGGCCGGACGTTTCGCGCGACCACCCACAGGAGAGAAGCGAGGGAAGCCATGAAGCAGTTTGTTACGACAGCGGTGGTGTTCCTGTTCTGCGGCGCGTTGTTTGTTGGCGTGCTTTCGCCCGCGACGGTGTCCGCCGACATGGTGGACGACTGGTTCAACCGGAAGATCCCGGCCGCCGAACCCAAGATCGTCTATGCCGGCGAGCCCATCCAGCTCAAGTTCTCGCACCCGAATCCGCCGGCGTCCCTGGTGCCGCCGATCTGGCGGAGCGGGATGACCTGGCTTCAGCAGGTCACCAACGACAAGCTCACGCTGAAGGAGTTTGGCGCCGGAACGTTGCACGGCCCACGGGACGGCTTCAAGGCGGTCCGCTCCAACATCTCGGATTACGCCACCTGCTTCGTGGCGTCCGAGGCTCGCGGGTTCCCGCTGAGCAAGGTGTTCGAGCTGCCCTTCGTGACGCCCAGCAACCCCCTGGCCGGCGTGCGGATCACGTCGGAGCTGGCCCCCAAGTATTTCAAGCCCGAATACGACAAGCAGGGCGTCCACTTCGGCTACCAGGTCCTGGTCGGCGCCGCGGACATCATGAGCAAGAAGCCCATCCGGAAACTGGAAGACATGAAAGGCCTTAAGGTCATCGTCCAGGGGTTTGAGCCCGAGGTGGCCGATGCCTTGGGCGCCGTGATTGTGAACGTCCCCTTCCCCGACATCTACACCTCGCTGCAGCAGGGGGTCGTGGACGCGGTCCTGTGGGTGGACCCGGGGTTCGTTCCATACAAGATCTACGAGTTGGCCAAGTACCACACCACCCTGGGGCTCTCCGCCCAGAAGATCGACACCTGCATCAACCCCAAGAGCTTCGCAGCCCTGCCCAAGGACCTCAAGCAGACCTTCTACGACTACCAGCAGCGCATGGCTTTTGCCGTCGCCAAGCGGATCGGTGTGGACTTTAAGAAGGACGCGCAAGCCAAGTACGCCGAAAACAAGGTGGAGATGATCAGGTTGACGCCCGACGAGATGGCGCGCTGGAAGGCGGCGCTCAAGCCGCTGGTGGACAAGTGGGCGTCCAAGCACGAGGCGGACGGTCCAACCAAGGCCCTCCTCGCCGACATCGAGCGACTCACCGCCAAGTACAACGGGGTAAGTGACGACCAACTCTTCAAGCTGATCGTCGAGGAGCCGGTCAAGGGCATCATCGACTTCTAACGGGGTACTGAAAACCCGTTTTCGCCCAGGCTGCTCAAAAAGGTCGAGACGCTAGGCGGAGCGCAAAGGGCGGGGTACCCACCGAAGGTGGGTCAAGGCGTACTTCTGGTACGCCGCAACGAGTGCCCAAGCGCTCCAACGACGCAGATGGGCCTTTTTCAGCAGTCTGCGAAGCGCGCAGCACACGTCACCGAACGCCTGGTCCAGTTGCAGGGCCAGGCGTTCGATTTTGCGCCTCGACAAACCAGAGGAACGGAGACGCATGGGTACCACGCTGGTCCGTATCACGAGCCGCCTGTCCGGATTGCTTCACTTGGTCGGTGTCTACGCCGGCCTGCCGGCCTTGATGCTCCTCATCGGCACCGATGTCTTTCTTCGCTACGCGCTCAATCGACCACTGCGCTGGGGCAACGAGGTCAGTTCGCTCATCCAACTCGCCGTCCTGGTCGGGAGCCTCAACCTTTGCACCGAGCAGCGGGGGCACGTCCGGATGGATGCACTGTACGTCCGCTTCAGTCCCCGTCTGAAGCGGGTCACGGACGTCGTCGCGAACCTCTGCGGGGGGGTCTTCGCGGCCTTCTTCACCTACCAATCCTTCGCCAGCACCCTGGAGATGTACCGCCTCAACCAGGGGGCCGAGATGATCGACATCCCCTACTGGCCCCTGGCCCTGTTTATGGGGTGCTGTGGCGTCCTCCTGACCCTGCGCTTCGTCCTGGAAGTCCTCGGGTGCGTGCCGGATGGACCGGCCGCGACCCCCGTCGAGGAGGCGATCTGATGGACCCGTTGCTGGCAGGAACGATTGCCTTGCTCGCGATGATCGCTTTGACGTTCCTGGGGGTACCGATCGCGTACGCCCTGGTGGGCGTGGCCGTGGTGGGCAACCTGCTCCTGGTCGGCTGGCAGCAGACTGCCATGCAGACGTTTCTGATCACCTGGGAAATGGGAACGAACTTCTTGCTGATCGCCGTCCCTCTGTTCGTCTTCGTCGGCCAGCTGGCCTTTCATACCCGGATCGCGTCCGACCTGTACGACTGCGTGTACAAGTGGTTCGGGCGCCTCCCCGGGGGCATCGCCGTCACCGCCACCATCGCCTCGGCGGCCTTTGGCGCCGTCACCGGTTCCAGTGTGGCCGCAGTGGCTACCATGGGGGCGATGGTGATGCCGGAGATGAGGCGGTACGGCTACGACAACCGGCTGGCCACAGGATCGCTCTCCTCCGCCGGGACGCTGGCCATCATGATCCCGCCCAGCATTCCGATGGTCGTATATGGCCTGTGGACGGAGACGTCCGTGGGCAAGCTCTTCATCGCCGGCATCCTGCCCGGCATACTGTTGACCATCGGCTTTTGCGGGTGGATCGTCGTGCGCTGCCTGATCAGCCCCCAGATGGGCCCTGCCGGCCCGGCATACCCCTGGGCCGAACGGGCCCGCGCGCTGGTCCGGTTGTTGCCCACCCTGATCGTCTTTGCCACCATCCTGGGTGGGATCTACGGAGGCATTTTCACCCCCACCGAGGCCTCCGCCATCGGCGCGATCTCGGTGGTCGTGGTAGCCCTCTGCATGGGACGCCTGACCTGGCAGAACTTCAAGACCACGCTGCAACAGACCGGCAGCGTGAGCGCCATGATCTATGCCATCCTCTTCTCCGGCGTCCTCATGAGCCGCCTGCTGGCTCAGACCGACGTCACGCCCGCCATGGTCAATTTCATCACCCGCCAGTCGCTGAACCCATACGTCATCCTCTTCTTCTTCACCATCATGTACATCTTTCTGGGGATGATCCTGGACACCCTGGGGATGATCGTGCTCACACTGCCCTTCGTCTTTCCGGTCGTGAAATCCCTCGGCTTCGATCCGATCTGGTTCGGGGTGTACATGACCCTGATGCAAGAGGTCGCCATGCTCACGCCGCCCATCGGTCTGAACGTTTTTGTCATGGCCAAGATCGCCCCCGACGTCCCGATGGTGGATATCTTCCGCGGCGTGACTCCCTTCGTGATCATCTGCCTGTTTGCCGTCCTCCTGCTCACGGCTGTCCCATCGATCGCGCTCTGGCTCCCGTCGTTGATGTGAGATCGGTCGGCGTTGTTCCTCGAAATCTTCNTCCGGNCCGCGTCCCTGTTCGGAAGGCCTTTTTGATCCGTGACCCCGGGCAGGACCCAGAAGTGCGGGGCTGATTCTGCCGTATCGCCAGGGAAGATGGCGGCATCCCTGTGAAATTTCGGTAGACGCGACCGGTTTTTCACGTTACATGTACCTACGCAGCGCGAGGAGTCTCACTAACTATCCGGCACCGATAAGTGCGCGCTTCTTTTTTCGCAAAAGGAGGGCAACGATGCTGACGAATGGATGCGGGTTTCTGCGGGCACCGAGGACACGAGTGGCAATTCTAGTGGCACTCTCAGCCCTCTTCGCGTTCACTGCCTGCGCAAGGAGATCGGCTGTTCAGAAGCCGGCGGCGGCCCCGGCGGCGGCCCCTGCCCCGAAGCCGTTGCCGGCCCCGCCGGCGGCAACTGCCCCGGCGGCGGCCCCGGCAAACGTCCAATACGAGAACGTGGTCTTTCGGCCCTTTACCGCGGCTCCCGCGGTCCAGAATCCCGACGCGGCGATGCAGGACTGCATGCGGAGCGCGATGGACCAACTGCAACGGAAGAATGTCTTTAGACTGGTGGAAATGCAGGGCACCGCTTCGTATACCGAGCCGACGCTGTTCGTCGATCTGCAACTCACGGACCTCCGTCTGGTGAGCGGCGCCACGCGGTTCTGGACTGGTGCACTTTCGGGGCGATCCTATATGAAGATCATGGCGAAACTGACGGACGCGGGAGGGGCGGTCGTAGCGGAGCAGGAGTTGTTTGGTGCTCCCAATGCCTTGGGATCCGCATACTCCTTTGGGGGCAGCGACCGCGAGCTACCGAGTAATATGGGAAAACTGGTGAGCGAATTCGTGCTGGCAAACGCGGGAAGGAAATA
>JGI20214J51088_10002016_pt1 | contig 13726 bp, 16 predicted proteins | sample WetSurMetagenome_FD_51088 | JGI IMG/M metagenome (IMG submission 51088) | reverse complement strand
TCGAGACGCACTTGGCATTAGGCGCATTATATCGTCGGCGGGGAGAAGTCAATCGTGCGATTCGAATTCACCAACATTTAATTAAAATCAGTAACTTAAATCCTCAACAAAAAGCTCTTGCCACGCTAGAATTAGGATTAGATTATTTGCGTGCTGGATTATTGGATCGGGCGGAAAATTTATTTCAAGAATTAGTGCAAGTTTCTTCGTATCGAGGCTTAGCATATCGCCAATTGTTAGATATTTATCAACAAGAACAAGATTGGGAGAAAGCGATTCATACCGCATGGGATTTAAGCAAACATTCAGGAGAGAATCTAAATCCTATTATTGCCCATTATCATTGTGAGCAAGCCGAAGCTTTTCAACGTAAAGGACATTTTGAGCAAACTCATTTAGCATTAGAAACCGCCTTAAAGATTGATCCAACTTGTGTTCGAGCCACCTTAACTGCTGGTTATTTAATGCTTTCTCAACAGGTTAATTCATTAGAAATTATTGAGGTGTTTCAAAGAGTTGAACAACAGAACCCACGTTTTATTCCCGAAATTATCCAACCTTTAGAGCTTTGTTATCGACGTCTAAATCAAGTAGAAGAATTTACGACATATTTGCAGCATATTCTAAAGAATTACGGCGGAATCGTTCCCTTATTAGCATTAACACAAAGAATTCACGAACAAAGCAATCAACAACAAGCGGCGGATTTCATTATTCGACAATTACAAGATACACCATCTTTAAAAGGTCTAGCACATTTTATTAATTTAACTTTAGATCAAATTTTAGAGGAAAACTCGAAACAACATTTTTTATTAATTAGAGAAATTGTGGTAAAGTTGCTCAAAAATTATCCTATATATCGTTGTAAAGAATGCGGTTTTAGTGGTAAAACACTTCATTGGCAGTGCCCAAGTTGTAAACAATGGAATACGATTACTCCTTTGCAACATTAGTAAAGAAAAACACTCATTTACCTTACTTTCTCACTTAACGTATATCTAAATGAGTTAATTGCTCTAAGTATTGCCCGTAACCGCTTTTCTTCAAAGGAAAGGCTAATTCAAGTAATTTCTCAGTCGAAATATAACGTTGCCGCCATGCAATTTCTTCAGGACACGCTATTTTCAAACCCTGGCGTTTTTCAATTGTTGAAATGTAACCTGCTGCTTCTAAAAGAGAATCATGTGTTCCCGTATCTAGCCACGCCATGCCACGTCCCATAATTTCAACTTTCAAATTTCTTTTCTCTAAATACACGTTGTTCAAATCAGTGATTTCTAATTCTCCACGCGCAGAGGGTTTTAAGGCTTTCGCTATTTCCACTACTTTGTTATCATAAAAATACAGCCCCGTTACCGCATAAGAAGATTTGGGTTGTTTCGGTTTTTCTTCTAAACTTAAAACTTGCATTGAACCTTTTTCAAATTCCACTACACCATAACGTTCTGGATCGCTGACTTTATACGCAAAAACCGTTGCCCCTTCTTTTTGGCTTGCGGTGTATTTTAATTGTTTTTGAAAATCATGACCATAGAAAATATTATCGCCTAAAATCAACGTGCAATTATCTTGATCAATAAAGCGTTTACCAATAATAAAGGCTTGCGCTAAACCATCGGGCGAAGGTTGTACCGCATATTGAATTGAAATCCCCCATTGTGAACCATCTTGTAATAATTCTTGAAAGCGTGGTGTATCTTGTGGCGTTGAAATAATTAAAATGTTTCTAATGCCTGCCAACATTAACGTGGTCAACGGATAGTAAATCATCGGTTTATCATACACGGGCAAAAGCTGTTTAGAAACCACTTGTGTGGCGGGATGTAATCGTGTTCCCGCTCCACCCGCTAAAATAATTCCTTTACGCTGCATTTTAAACTTCCTTATTTTAAATTCAATGAATCAGACCAAAGAAAATAGCCACCATTAAATTTATGACTTGTTCGATATTCACCCCCATTTTCTTTACCTTTTGCGGTAAGAAAATGTTTATCACCTCTTAGCTCTAAATAACCGTCATCTACTAATTTTGTAAGTAAATCAACGGTTTTCATATTTAATTTTTGCGCCAATTTGGAGGTAGTTAATTTATCGCTGGTTTCTTCATGGTTAGTTATTGGAGGATTATCTTTATCAACTTTCTCTAGTGAAAAACGTAATTCTTCACTAACTCTAATAATGCGTTGTGCTTCTTCAAAAGTATCTTTATACAAATCAGGGTCTTCTTGCCTAATAATGAGAACGCCCATTTCATTATTATTAACTTGACTAAATTCGTATAAGTTTAAACTTGTAATAATACAATTATCTTCATTCAAATAACATTTTGCATGAAGATTTTTACAAAAACTGGTGCGCACATAAAGTAAATCTTTTAACCAGTTAATTTCTTCTGGTTGTAATTCACTTTTACCATACACGATCCGCATATCAATTTTGAGGCGATTTTTATCCTCTAATAGCTCTTTAATGCGATCATTTAATTTCAAAAAAGGACTGATTAAAATTAAGCGTTCTCTGGCATTTTTAATCAGTTCTTCTAAAAAATAATTTGTTGCGCTAGTGTTAAGAAACTTTGCCATTTTTTAATCCCTACTTTCTAACATGACCATCGCCGAATACAACAAATTTTTGAGACGTTAAACCTTCTAATCCAACGGGACCGCGAGCGTGTAATTTGTCGGTGCTAATTCCGATTTCTGCTCCTAAGCCATATTCAAATCCATCTGCAAAGCGCGTTGAAGCATTAATCATAACTGAACTTGAATCGACTTCGGTTAAGAAACGCATACAACGATTCCAATCTTCAGAAATGATTGAATCAGTATGTTGAGAACTATATTTTGTAATGTGATCAATCGCTTCATCTAATCCTTCTACAACCCGAATCGATAAAATCGGTGCTAAATATTCTGTTGCCCAATCTTCTTCGGTGGCTGGATTGATTTCTTTTAATATGGCTTGGGTTTCTGGACAACCGCGTAATTCAACACCGACTTGTTGATATTTTTCACCTAAAATCGGAAGAACTTCTTTGGCAATTCCTCTCGCCACTAATAAGGTTTCCATGGTGTTACAAGTGCCGTATCTTTGGGTTTTTGCATTAAAAGCAACCGTGACGGCTTTCTCAAGATTTGCTTTGTCGTCAATATACACATGACAAATCCCATCTAAATGTTTAATAATTGGAATTAGCGCTTCTTGAGAAACCCGCTCAATTAAACTTTTTCCTCCACGCGGAATAATCACGTCAACATATTTTTTCATTCTCAATAGTTCGCCGACCGCTGCTCGATCCGTGGTTTCAACCACTTGCACTGTGTGTTTTGGCAAACCCGCCATTTCCAAACCTTGATGAATAAGTTTTGCAAGTATTTGATTTGAATGCAAAGATTCTGATCCGCCGCGTAAAATCACCGCATTTCCTGATTTCAAACCCAACGCCGCCGCATCAATGGTGACATTTGGACGCGATTCATAAATAATCCCAATTACACCTAAAGGAACGCGCATTTTTCCTACCCGAATGCCGGTTGGTTGAAATCGCAAATCGGTAATTTCTCCAATCGGATCAACTAAGGTTGCCACTTGACGCAAACTTTCTACCATTGCAGAAATGCGAGCGGGCGTTAAAGTTAAACGGTCGACAAAGGCATCATCTAAACCTTTTTCTTTGGTGGTTTGAATATCTTTTTGATTTGCCGCAGTGATTTGATCGTGAGATTGTTCAATTAAGTTGGCAACATTTAAAAGCACTTGATTTTTTAAGGCGGTGGGGGCTTTCATCATTAAACGCGAAGCAGCACGGGCTTGCTGCCCCATTTGTTCCATGAGTTGTTTAATATCCATGTTTTAAATCTCAACAGTAAAAATTGATCCAGATGGTTGATTTGCTTGCACATATATTTTGCCACCATGTGCGTCGACCACCATTTTGCAAAACGTTAAACCTAAGCCAATTTGTTTTATGCCTTTCTTTTTTAATTCGACAACTTCAAATTTATTAAAAATGCGTTCTCGATCCGCCTCAGGAATGCCCGCCCCTTCGTCGATCACTTGTAATTTCAAATGTTTATTTAAATATTGCAAACGTAAAATGACTTTGCTTTGAGGAGGAGAATATTGAAGAGCGTTAGTTAAAAGGTTTGCAACGACACGACTGAACAAATGCTGATCGACGGATAATTTTAGGGGTTGTTCTGGTAGTTCTAATTTTAAAGTAATCCCTTTTGATTTTGCCATAATTCCAAAATGTTTCTCGAAATTTAAAATCGCTTCATTAATATCGACTTCGGCTAGGTTAACACGTAATTTGCTATGTTCGAATTTTGCCATCATTAACATATCATTAGTAAAAGAATCCAATCGTTCGGCGGCGTTTTGGATCATTTCTAAATGCTCACGTTGGCTAAGGTCGGTGATTTGTTCTTCTAATAAAGCCGTATGTAATTGAATTAATGTAATGGGGCTCGACATATCGTGAACGACCATATTTGAAAGTTCTTCTCTTAAATAGAGGATTTTTTGTAATTCATCGTATTGATTTTTGATTCGCAATAATGAGCGTACGCGAGCCTGTAACTCATTGAAATTTATGGGTTTTTGAATAAAATCATCCGCCCCCGCTTCTGTCCCTTTTAAAATAGCTTCTTTGGTTTCTAGCACGGTGACTAAAATAACGGGGATATGCTGCCAACGGGGATTGGATTTCACGCGACGGCAAGCTTCAAACCCATTCATCATTGGCATGATAATATCCAAAATGATCAAATCGGGAATGTTTGGCTTAGACAGCTCATCGATTAATTCCATCCCACTTTCAAGCAATTGCAATTCATAACCCTGCGGTTCTAGCATCATTTGCACATAAGTACGCATGCTTAGCTCGTCGTCAACAATCATGATTTTGCTCGTGGACATCTTTTCTATGGCTCTCATTTTGGGTGGGTTTCTGGGATCATAACACGATTGATTTTAACCGCTCAAACTAATGCGTAATGCTGCCGCCGCCGCAATCGGTGCTAACGTCAACGATAACATCAACATCGCTCCTAAAAAATACAATTGCCCCGCGACTTCTAATCCTATTGCCGCACTGTGAACCGCGTTTGCTGCAAAGATAAGTATCGGAATATAAAGGGGTAATACTAATAAAGATAACAAAACTCCGCCGCGTTGTAAGCCAACCGTTAAAGCGACCCCAATCGCCCCAATTAAGCTCAAAACGGGCGTACCAAGGGCTAAAGTTACTAATAAAGTCGGCATGGCTTGCGACGGGAGAAACAAAAGCACGCCCAACAGCGGGGCTAAAATAATCAATGGCAACCCGCTCACTAACCAATGCGCGGTGATTTTTGCTAACACTAACAATGGCAAAGGATGCGCGGTTAAAGTTAATTGTTCTAATGCGCCGTCGGAAAAGTCCGAGCGAAACAAACTATCCAAAGAAAGCATCGCCGCTAATAATGCCGCGACCCAAATCACCCCTGGTGCAAGTTGTTGTAAAACCTTAGATTCTGGACTGACGCCGAGTGGAAATAAACTCACCACTAATACGAAGAATAACAAAGGGTTAGCTAATTCGGCGCGATGACGATACGCTAATTTCAAATCGCGTTGTAATAAAATAGAAAAGGCTCGAAGCTGGGAATTCATAGGGTAATTTGCTCGAAAATTGGACTATTATAATTTAATTTTCCTAACAATGGTGCGTCGATGCGTTTTTGTAAATCTTCAATCACCGCCTTGCTTTCAAAAGTCGGATCGCAAGCATTCGCAATCCACCCGTGTAATTTGCACCCGTCACGTTGAATCGTTTCTGCCGTTAATAACGCATGATTAATACAACCTAACTTTAAACCAACCACTAAAATTACAGGTAAATCAAGCAATTGCACTAAATCCGTTAATCTTTTTCCTTCGGATAAAAAAATCCGCCATCCCCCTGCACCTTCTACTAAAATGACATCACTTTTCTCTCGAAGTTTCTCATAATAGAAAGCGATTTTTCCTAACCGAATTTTCTCCCCTTTTGATTCCGCCGCCAAATGAGGAGCAATCGCTTCTAAATAGGGATATGGATTTGTCCATTCATAAGGCACTTTCAAATTACTACGCCGATTCAAAAGTAACGCATCTCCGTTGCGTAATCCTTGTGAGGTTTCTTCACAACCACTTGCAATTGGTTTCATGGCGACGACTTTCAAGTTTTTCTTTTGAAAATGCCGCATTAATGCTAATGTACAAAAGGTTTTACCAACCCCTGTATCTGTTCCTGTAATAAAAAAACTTGTGTGCATTTTTTCTCCATTTCTTATTTCTATAGTTTTTAGTTCATATGCGCGGTGTAATAATCGGTAAAAAATCAAATAAAATTATGTACTAAGCCAGCGCACACCATTAAGCCTACCCAATTTGCGATCGAACGCTGCTAATTCACAATTTTGTTCTCGATTTTCGGCTAAAATTAAACAATCTGAAAAATCGACATTATTATTTTGATAATCATCAATCGCTTTTGTAAATAAAATAGGATGTTGCAATATAAAAAATGGGTGACCTGCCAAATGTTTTAAGCAAAATAAAATATTCTCCTTATTAAAATGATAAGCAGTTTCTAACACCCAAACCAGTTCTATTTGCACAATTTGCGTTACATAAACTTGTTTAGTTTGTTGCAATAATGTTTTTACAATATCAATTTGTTTTTGCTCTGCTGGATCATTAACGAGAAGTCGCGCTAAAATATTTGTATCTACAGAAATCATAAGCGTCCACCACGTTAGCGAATAGCTTCCTCCATTTGTTCTAAACTAACCGATCGACCATTCCCTGTTTGAATTTTAAACAGCCCCATTCTGTATTGATACGGGCGGTGTTTAACGTTTCTGGAGAAACATATTGACTAATCAGTTGTTCTAATATTGTTTTCAGTTCACCATTTTCAAATGTGAGCACAAACCAATAATCTTGATGATGTTTAAAGTGTTCTAGTTTCATCTTTACTCCAAAGGTGCTAAAGAATGAAAACTTTGAGTATTCCACATTTCAATCAATTCATTTTGATGTAACTCTGCCCATTCCCGCACTAATTGACGACATTTTTTAGGAAGTTGTCCTTCAACAATGTTCAAATTATCTAATTCCATAATGGCTTCGAAATCTCCGTATTTAATATGAATATGACGTGGTAGATGTTCTTTATCAATCAAATACATCCGAATGATTATTCCATAAAATCTGCATATTTCTTGGCATTATTTTTTCCTCTAAAATTTCGAGTTCTAAAATATTTTTATCACGCAAATGATAGCCTGTTGATTTTATGAGGGTTTTTGCGGCAGTTAAATGTTTGAGAAAAGAATCTTCTCCTCGTTCTTGTGCTCGAGCGTCACTGCCATTTTCTAGTTCCCATGCTCCAGCGTGGGAACTCATGTAACTATTTGTTTTAATTAAAAAATGACACATTGCGAGATGATAATCGACTTCATAGAGTTTCATGCCGCTGCGGGAAATGAGTTGTTTTGCCTCGCTTAAATCCCGCAACCCCTTTTTTATCTCATTGATTTCTAATGAAAAGTTCGCTCGATCGATAAGAAATTCGGGTAAAAGATCATTTATCCCAGCTTTACGAATCCCGTCAACTGCTTGATTAAAATAGCTTCCTGCTTTTTCTAATTCATTCAATTTGAAATATGCGCGAGCGAGGGTTAAATAAGATAATGCAAAGTCAAGTTGAAATGACCAAGAACTATTTTGATGAACTTCTAAAATCTTTTCGCCCCTTTTTAAAACCATTTCAACATCATGCTGCTTGATTGCTTGATCTAATAACAACGCACAATATTGAAATCCAAGCAATGAATACAATTGCAGATTATTTGGTTGTCTTTCCTTTTGTAATTGTTCAGCTTGTTCAAAGTGATGTTTAGATTCTTCTAATTTTCCTAAACGATGCAAAACCGTTGCTAAATAAGCATGATTTTTCAGTTGCTCAAATAAATCCTCAGATTGTTTACCATAATCAAGGGCTTGTTGTGCAGCGGTAACGGCTTCGGTTAAACGTCCAGACGGCAGCATTAAATCCATAAGGTTTTGTGCTGTGATTGAAGCATTTTTCCAATCATTTGTTTTTACACGAATTTTTAATCCGGCCTGTCTGGGTTCAATGGCTTCGGCGAGCCGCCCTAAGGACATCAGACAAAACGAGGCAGCGGCTAATAACAACGCTTGGTCGGCTTCCGACAGTCCCTGTTGTATCGGCTGTGACCAACCCTGCGGGAAAAACGCCGCCAGCGCGCTTAAATCTTCGCTATACAACCCCAATTTGTGCAGATTGTAACCTTCATTTTTTCGCCGAATCCTCTCCCAATACACCTCGTACATTGCTTTCTTGTACTCTCCCGCCAAACAACCATGCACGACGGCGCGATATAACGGCGCAAGTTCCTCTGGCGTATCGGGTTGATCTTTCTCAGGCAAGCGTTGATAAAATTCAAATAACTTCAAATGCGCTTGTTGAAATAAGTTGAAATGCGTTTTTTTAAATTGTTCGCCGATAAATTCCCGAATCAACGGATGACAATCCCATTCCATTCTTAAAATCGCGTCACTTTTAAGCAACAAACCCGCATTTTCTAATCTTTTTTCGATCTTTTTAAATTGTAAATTATTTAATGATTTCAAAGGGTTGGAAATTTCAGCTTGTTCAATTAAAAGCTCTTTTTCTAATAAACCCATCGGTCGATCAAATAATCCTAACAAACACAAAAACGCTTGTTCTGGGGTTTCTTCTTTAATCCAAAATTGCCACCATTTTCTTTTCCACAAATTCCAATAATATTGTAAAATTCTTTGAGTATGATTTCCTAATTTTTTTTCTTTCCATAATTTTGGTAATTGATCTCTTTTTTGAATATCTCCTTCAAAATCATTGACTAATAATTTTCCTAACAAAATCAAACTCAACGCATGACCTTGAATTTCCTCAAAAGTTTGCTTAAATTCTTTTTCAACTCCTTTAACGCCCAAATTTTGCAATAATTGAATGCTATCTTTTTCATTCAAGGTTTTCAAATCAAGATTCAAATACTTTTCTTTATCCCAACTTTCTAATTCTTTTAAGGGTTGCCGCGATGATATTAAAATCAAACTGTTCTCTACTTTCAAACCATGATAAAACAGCTCATCAATTAACGCCCGAATCCCCACATCTTTTAATTCACCGTCTAAAGTCTTTACTCGATGTTGCAACGGTTCTAATCCATCTAAGATCAAAATAAATGATTGATTATTAAGATATTTTACCAATAAACGTCCTTTCGCCGTATCATCTTTGGGTATTTTTTCTTTTGGACAACCAAAAAATGGCAGGGCTTCTTCAAAAAAAGCCGTCGACGAATTTTGCGTATCATGAGAACCTTGCGAATAAAACGACCACGCAAACACTTTCTCAACATTGCAATACTCTGGCTGCATATTTTTCAACCATTGAAATGTCAATGCCGACTTCCCAATTCCTCCCGGTGCCCAAATATAAGCGATATTTTTATTCTTATCTTTTAAACTCATCGAGAGTTTCTCTAATTCTTCAACTCGCCCCACCAATTTCGCCGACGGTTTCGGTAAACGATTTATATCTGCATTAATGGAAGTATTGGTGGGAGTAATTACTTTTTTTCAGAAAACTTAACCTCTATAAAGTCATTACAACTATTTGATTTTATTATAATATTTTCCGTTTGTTGTTCATGCGTTGCCGTAACAGTCCATTCTTTTTGTGGTTTCACTTCAATGGAAAAGTAACCACTTTCATTCGTGATTTCTGAATGCTTGGCGGTGGCGGCAAAAACCTTTGCCCCATTTACAGGTAATCCATTCGCATCACAAACCCGCCCTTTTAAAACCAACTCTATTTCTCCATCATTATCTAAACTTCTGATTAATAACCATAAAGTTAAAAGAAAACCAACAATCGAACCGCCTAAATCTGCTTTTCCTTGCTCATTTGGAAAAACAATCGACATAATCCCCGAACTATTGAGAAATTTAAACAATACAAATGCAATTACTAAACTAACTACCGCAAATGCTATCAAAATAGCCGCTCTTCCAAATTTCTTCTCTGATCCTCTAAGAATCTCTTTCCACGCGCTGTCCATCTCATATCTCCTTGCAAATTTTCCAAAATTTTATCATAAGTGTGGAAGTTATTTTTATCCATTACCCCTAACCTACCTAAAAGAAGAGGAATTTCTTCTATTTCTCGCCCCTACGCTCGAGCGTGATTTTCTCATTCTTTTTCCTGAAACTATAGAATTGAACGAAACCTGTTTGCATTTTTTCTCTATTTCTTATATTGTAACGGTTTTCAAAACCACCGTTTTTAAAAATAATGCTTAAAATAATTTCTTTTAATATCAATGGATTGCGCGCAAGATTATTGCAATTACAAGCCCTCATCGACAAACATCAACCCGATATTATTGGGCTGCAAGAAATCAAAGTTGCCGATGATGCTTTCCCAATTAATGAAATACAATCAATGGGTTATCAAGCGCATTTTCACGGTCAAAAAGGGCATTATGGCGTAGCTTTGCTTTCTAAACAAGCACCTTTGCGAATAGAAAAGGGTTTGCCAAACGATGATTCTGAGGCTCAAAAACGTTTCATTGCCGGCACTTTTGCTTTAGAAAATGGAGAGGAAGTGACGGTAGTAAATTGTTATTTTCCTCAAGGTGAAAGTCGTGATCATCCCACAAAATTTCCTCTCAAAGAAAAATTTTATAAGGAATTAACAGATTATTTCAATCAATGCTTTAAAACTGATCAAAAAATTATTTTAATGGGTGATATGAACGTCGGAAGAAAAGATCAAGATATTGGAATCGGTGAAAACAATGTGAAACGTTGGTTGCAAACGGGGAAATGTTGTTTTCTTCCCGAAGAACGCGAATGGTTAGAAACGTTAATTAATTGGGGATTTTATGATAGTTTTAGATTGCAACATTCTGATTTAGATGATAAATTTAGCTGGTTTGATTATCGAAGTCGCGGATTTGAAGATGAACCTAAACGCGGTTTAAGAATTGATTTAATTTTGATTAGTGAAAAATTAAAAGAGTTTTGCAAAGAAACGGGCATCGACTATGAACTACGCGGCTTAGAAAAACCGTCTGATCATGCGCCGATTTGGGCTTCTTTTGATTTGAAATGAAGTTTTTTGCTATGTTGGTGGCATGAATATCTTATTTTATAGCGATGGAATTTTTATAAAATCTTACTAATCAATAAATTACGTATATAAAAAATCGCCATTTGGCAGTGGTACAGAAAGGAATAAGTTATTTGCCTGCGTTAAGACTTATTCTTGAACGGGGGCATCAACGGGACAAATATTTGCACATGCACCACACTCAATACAATAGTCAGCTCTAATTTTAAAAGCGCCTGTTGAGGGAGATATACACTCCACTGGGCATTCATTCAGACAAGCTCCACATTCAATACAACTTGGTTTAATTACATATGCCATTTTTTTAATCCTCACTAAACTCTGGTAAAGTTTCTTAATGTACTAAGAAAAGTTTTTTCTTTTGTGTCTATACCGCCACTAATGATGACTTGCTCTGCAATATCAAAAGCAATTTTTTTATCAAAGTCTGATAAGCTCATTAAAGATTTTGCAGCAAAATGAAGAGCAACTCCTGGATTCGTTGCAATTCCTACATTTGTATAATAATCGATCATTCCTTTAGCAAGGCGGGTTACTTCTTCGGCATTAACTCTAAAACGTTCAGATACTTTTGCAGTTAAAGTATCTAATTCGACTTGGGTTGCTTCACCATCTACTAAAGCAGCAACTACACCTAACTGTGTTGCAAAGATGGCTTTTTCTTTAATTGGTTGCGGTTGTTCCATTTCGTATTTCTCTCTTAGTTGATTAATTAGAATAAACATAGTAAAAGGAAACATTTATTTTCCACTAATAGTGTGCTATATTTTTTAAAATGGATCAAGACTTTTCTTTTGATGATTCCTTCAGATCGCAGATGGGGAAATCGAAATAAAAAGGCTCTATAAAAAAGATGAGGAGTCATGCGCAATTAGAGACCTTTGGGGTGTTGCTTCATCCCTTTATAGAATACAATTATGTGGCATGTATAGTGAATTTTCTAAATCTTTTAATAAAAATATACAAATAAATCAGTGAGTTATACATAAAGAAATTACTATTTTTTCAGAAACTTCACTATAAAAAAAGATATTTAGAAAAGGTCTCAGGGAAAAGAATTAAGAAACTTAACATAATAGCTATACTGTGTGAGAGGTGGAGCAGCATCCCATAGATGAAATAACACCATCACTTGTCTGTTCAAATAATCTGAATACAGATTTGTTTAATTATTATTTGTAGGTTGTTTTATAACCTTTATGGGTATTAAGAGAGGGTTGATGCTTGACAGATCAAGCGCATCTGCCCTAGACTGACAATTTTTATGATGGTATCCATAGAAACTTTTTATCGCTCGGAGTCACCATGTTAGACAATTATTTACCCGCACTGTTGTTTATTTGCGTTGGATTGCTGGTTGGGATTGGACCAGTTGTGGTAGGGTTTATTTTGGGCGCGCATCGTCCAGATAGTGAAAAAAATTCTCCTTATGAGTGCGGGTTTGAAGCGTTTGAAGATGCCCGCATGAAATTCGATGTTCGCTACTATTTGATTGCCATTTTATTTATTGTTTTTGATTTAGAAATTGCGTTTTTATTTCCTTGGGCAGTCGTTTTTAAAGAATTGGGCTGGTTTGGCTTTGGAATCATGGCGTTATTTCTCACAACCTTAACCGCTGGCTTTGTGTATGCGTGGAAGAAAGGGGCTTTAGAATGGGAGTAGAAGGAATTTTACGCGAAGGTTTCATTACAACCTCCGCCGATGCTTTAATTAACTGGGCAAGAACGGGATCGATGTGGCCGATGACCTTTGGGTTGGCGTGCTGCGCGGTCGAAATGATGCAGGCGGGGGCTTCTCGTTACGATTTAGACCGTTTTGGGATGGTGTTTCGCCCCAGTCCTCGCCAATCTGATGTCATGATCGTTGCAGGAACATTAACTAATAAAATGGCGGCAGCATTACGCAAAGTCTATGACCAAATGCCAGAGCCACGTTGGGTAATTTCAATGGGTTCGTGCGCGAATGGCGGCGGTTATTACCACTATTCTTATTCGGTAGTGCGCGGTTGCGACCGAATTGTTCCTGTTGATATTTATATACCTGGTTGTCCGCCAACTGCTGAAGCCTTTATTTACGGCATTTTACAGTTGCAACAAAAAATTAAACGTACCAATACTATCGCGGCATAATTTATGTCTAAGAAAAACCAAGCTTTACTAAACGCTTTGCAAGAACATTTCAATGGGCGTTTAATTTCCTCTGCTTTAGCCTTAAATGAAGTCACCATTGAAATTGCTGCAAAAGACGTGATTTCTATTTGTCAAACTCTTCGAGATGAATTTGGCTTTAGCCAATTAATGGATGTTTGCGGTGTGGATTATTTGGAATACGGTCAAGCTGACTGGGATATTGACAAAAACAGTACGGGTTTTAGTCGAGGCGTTTCAAAAGCCGCTTATCACGATGTTTACCCCGAGCGCCCCGCCCGTTTCGTTGTAGTTTATCATTTGCTTTCTCTTCAAGAAAATCAAAGGCTTAGAGTGCGTACTT
>JGI20214J51088_10002015_pt1 | contig 13727 bp, 14 predicted proteins | sample WetSurMetagenome_FD_51088 | JGI IMG/M metagenome (IMG submission 51088) | reverse complement strand
TCAACCTGAGACGTTGCATGAATGGGTGCATGAAGAGTCCAGACCTAGGCAAAGGCTTCGGTTAATGCAGCCACTCATTAAGAAGGTAAAGCCTAAACGCTTTGGAGTTGGATAAATTGAAGAAAATCGTTACCTTTTCGTGTAGACTTATAGGTTTGTGTTTGAAATGGATATATTATTCGCCAAATAGACGGTTTAACATCTGGGGAAGTTCGGTTTGAGAAGTGGCAGCGTTTTCCGTGACGAGGCAAAGCTTGACATAAACTACATTCCGCAGGACCTGCCTCACCGCGAAACCCAGCAACGGTTACTGATGGAGTTTTTCAGCTTCGTCTTGCAGTGTCCAGAACGCATGTCGCAGCGGGTAATTCTCACCGGCGACGTGGGCACNGGCAAAACGGCGCTTGCACAGCACTTCGGCGCAACCCTCACATCTGAGGCTAACAAGAAAGGCCAGAANTTCCGCTATGTCCATGTGAACTGCCGTGAATACCGTGGAAGNCTTCAGCCGATTCTGCATCGAGCAGTCACATCTTTCCGACCGACGTNCCCAGCACGAGGCTACGGCGCAGAAGAAATCCTCTCCGCTCTGATGCAGGTGCTTGACGAGGAAGAAGCCACAATGATTTTGGCGNTGGACGAATTCGACAGCNTNATCGAAAAAGAAGGTTCAGACGCCGTCTACAAACTGACGCGGCTGCAGGAACTTCGGCAGGGTAAGCCACAGCGGCTNTCATTCATTTTTATTATGCGTAACCTTGNCGCTATCCAAACGCTNGATGAAAGCGCTCGCAGCACACTGCAGCGAAGCATTATCGCGCTTAAACGCTATGATAAACCGCAGTTAATCGACATATTAACCAACCGTGTTGCAATGGCGTTTGAGTCTGGAGCGGTGCCTGAGGACGTGGTGGATTTAATTGCGGAGCTTGCACACAGCGAAACAGGCAACGCACGATTCGGCATTGAATTGTTATGGCGTTCAGGCAAATATGCTGACGCAGAAGACGCAGGCACAGTTGCAGCGGAGTGTGTGCGTATGGCAGTGTCGAGTATTATTCCCGGGTTGAGACGCAGCGATCTTGATTCTTTTGGTTTGCATGAGAAGCTGTTTTTGCTTGCAGTCGCACGTTACTTTAAAGAAAATGAAGACGCCTACGTTTCACTCTCAGAAATCGAGAAGGACTATGCGGTTGTGTGTGAAGAGTTTGAAGTGCAGCCTAACAGCCACACACAAGTCTGGGGCTACGCCCAGTACCTTGCTAAACTCGGTGTGATAAAAACGGAAGTTGCATCTGCAGAAACGCGGGGACGCACCACAAGGCTTTCGTTGCCAACGATTCCCGCGGGTGAGTTGGAGAAGGAAATGAGCACCAGCCTTCAATCAGCGAGAGGCGAGTGAATTGGAGTTAGAAGAAGTTTTCTCCTCCAAGCCAAGGGTGAAAATCTTGAAGCTCATTTACAGTTTAGGCGCCCTAAACGTTTCAGACATTGCTAGACGGCTAAAAATGAATTACACGTCTACTGCTGAGCACTTAAAAATTTTGCAGAAAGAAGGAGTCTTGCACGTGCATATATATGGACGCGTAAAAATGTACCGTTTCAACGAGGGTTCAATTAAAGCTAAAGCGGTTGCCGCATTGATTGATGCTTGGGAGCAAAAATAGATCTATTTTTCCTCGTATTCTTTGCCCTCCCAGACGAATTTACGGACTTTCTGTCCACCATCTTTCTCGCTTCCTAAAGTTATTTTATTGGTGTCTTCACGTTTTCGCNTAGATAAAAACATTTTACACCTCTAAACANCGCTAGCCTCGGTTTTGGCNACATTAAGNTATNNGGTATACGCCAAACAACATTAAAATGCAAGAAGACACATTCAAACAACACGACGCTACAGAGGGAACAANAAGTTTGGCTATGGTTGATGTTTCGGGTAAAGCAGAAATCTTTCGCGAAGCCACCGCATCTGGCACAATAAAACTCAAGCCACAGACAATCGCTCTTGTACAGGCGGGCAAAATCGTTAAAGGCGACCCGCTCTACACTGCCAAAATCGCAGGCGTAATGGCGGCGAAAAAAACAAGCGACCTCATCCCACTCTGCCACCCGTTGCCCCTAACAAACGTGGAAGTAAACGTGCAAGTCGCCGATAAAGAAACGGTTTCCGCTATAGCCACAGTGAAGACCAAGGCGCAGACTGGCGTGGAAATGGAAGCCTTAACAGCCGTGTCCACGGCATTGCTCACGGTTTGGGATATGACTAAACAGTATGAAAAAGACGCCGATGGACAATATCCTTCCACGGCGATAACAAATATTCATGTGGTTAAGAAATTCAAGCAGGCATAGTTATGAGCAAAAGCAGCAAAGAACACAAAGCAAAAGCCCAAAAAATCCTCACCTACGCAGTTTACATCTGCAGCACATCACGCTACAAACAAATTGAAGCTGGCGAAAAAGATGTCAGTGACTTAGGCGGCGATTTAGCCGTNAAGATACTTAAANCCGCAAAACAAAANGTACTTTTCAAAAAAGTCATCGCTGACGACGAGACCCAGATTCAAGACGCCGTCATGTACGTTATGGGCATGCCAGAAATCGAGGTGGCCATATTTAGCGGCGGCACAGGTATAACGCCAACAGACATCACAATAGAAACGGTCACGCCGTTTTTAGACAAAACTTTGCCTGGCTTCGGCGAGTTCTTCCGCAAAACCAGCTATGACAACGTCGGCTCAGCCGCGGTCCTTTCACGTGCCACAGCTGGAATCGTAAAAGGCAAGGCAGTTTTCTGCATCCCAGGTTCCCCTGACGCTATAAGAACCGCGTTGGAAACGCTTATACTGCCCGAGGCGCCACACATCGTCAAGCATGCGCGTGAGTAGCATTGAATTTATCCGACAACTGCGGCAGACCCCTTCTTAACCTAAGGATTTCGATTACCCAGCGGTGCAACAACCACTGCGCCTATTGCCACCGCGAAGGAGAAATGCAACGCGCCAACCGTTCGGCCGAGTTGATGTCGGTGCAGGAAATCGTCCGCATTGCCAAAGTCGGCATTGGTTTAGGTATCTCACGGGTGAAGTTGACCGGAGGGGAACCGCTTATGCGCGAAGACCTGCCACAGATTATAGCCGAGATTTCAGGTGTGACAGGCTTGCGGGATTTGTCGCTTTCCACCAACGGTTTGCTTTTAGGTGGAATGGCAAAAATACTGCATCAAAGCGGGCTGAAACGCATCAACGTCAGCTTGCCATCGCTAAACCCAGAAACCTACCTTAAACTTACAGGCGGAAACCTCCAAGATGCATTGGCAGGCATTACAAAGGCAATCAATACGGGATTTTCCCCGGTTAAGCTAAACATGGTTGTCTTAAAAGACTTCAACGTCAGCGAAATCCCAAAAATGATAGAATACGCGGGAAGCAACGGCGCTGTTCTCCAGCTTATCGAGTTAGACCCCATAAACGTCAGCGACAAATACTTCGACGACAACCACCGTAACCTCGACGACCAAGAAACCGCCCTTGCCACCAAAGCTGTCAGAGTTGAACAGCGCCCGTTTATGCATAACCGCCGCATCTATCACTTGCCAAACGCCACCGTCGAAGTCGTGCACCCAATCGAGAACACAGATTTCTGTATGCACTGCACGCGGCTCCGAGTCACCAGCGACGGCAAACTAAAACCTTGCCTAATGCGTAACGACAACCTAACCGACATCTTAACCCCAATACGGCAAGGCGCAACAGACAAAGAATTGAAAGAACTTTTTGTTAAGGCTAACGGGTTAAGGGAACCCTACAATACAGCAAAATAGTGTGGTTACTTCTCGCTTGGCGCATACTGCGAGGTGAACTTCTTCTGTGCCGCTAAGAATTGATTGCGGATTTCCTCGTTTTGCGATTTTGACATCGCGGTTTCCTGCTGCTGTGGCTGTTTGGTTTTTTCTGCGGTGCCCTTGACTTCGAGCAGTTGGTTCGCACAGGCTTTAGCTTCTTCAGCTCTTCCCAGCTTCGCCAGCATTAAGCCCTTACCGAGCATGGCGTCGGTAAAGTCAGGTTTCATCCGCAAAGCAACTTCAAAAGACACCAGCGCTTTCTCGTAGTCCGCGCGGTTGCCCCACATTACCCCGACGAGGTAATCGATTTTGGGGTCGTTTGGGTGCCGACGCTTTAAGTCTTGGTAGACGTTGAATGCTTCGTCGAATCGTTTCAGCTTCTGATAAGCTCCCGCTAAACTGAGTTGATGGTTGAGGTTTGCAGGGTCGTATTCGACAGCCTTAATGTAGCATTCGAGCGCTTTTTCAAACGACCCCATCGAGGTGAATGTGGCTCCCTTGAGTCGCATTGCGTCAACATGTCGGGGGTTAATTTCTAATCCTTTGTCGTAGCATTTTAGGGCGTCACTGCATTTGCCGAGTTTCCCGTAGATTACTCCTTTAACAAGCCAGGCGTCTAGGTAGTTGCCTTGGATTGCAAGTGCTTCATCAAGAGCCATAATTGCGCTTTCGTATCTCCCGCTGGTTTCCAACGCGACGGCGTTTTTAAGTTTTAACGCGGCGTCGGGGTTTATGGGAAAATCATTTCCTATAATGCGGTCAAACAATGCAGCGTTCTCCAGTCGGTTAAGACACACTAGCAGCAAAGTGAATTTATAGATAATCGTCTAAAAAATAGCAAAACCCCAACNGTACAANGGCAGGTTTTGAGGACGACGGTGATACGTCANGCTGAACCGGCGAAGTCTTTTCCAACAAAAAAGTTACCAAGAGAGGAAGAAAACGTCTTTTTCTATATATAGCAAACTTGTAGAGGTACAATTTGGGCGTCGTTTTTGGCGGTATCTATAATAGCGATTGTGGGTTTGCCGGTTAAGTAGCCGCAGAGTTCTCCAGGGTTTACAGACAAAGTTTTGCCTTTGCGTTCAACGTTGTGGTTGTGTGAGTGACCGTGAACTACCGCATCAAAGTATCCACTGTCAACTATCGCCGAGAGAAGTTCCGTTTCGTGCCCGTGTAGCAGCGCGATTTTATAGCCGTCAACTGTGACCTGCGCGAAGCGGTCGTGAATGGTACAGTTGTTGGTTTCGCTGAACCGTTTCTTTAACAGTTCATGGTCGCCATCGTTGTTGCCAAATACGCCGATTAGTTTGCAGTTAAGTTTCGCCAACTGCGGGATTACGAAGCCTGCAACGTAGTCTCCTGCGTGGAGCACAAATTCGACGTTTTTTTCGTTTAGGGTTTGGACGGCTTTTTTGACAAACGGCAGGTTGTCGTGTGAATCTGAGATTGCGCCAATTAACATTGATTACCAAGTTATTTCTCGGTGTTGGCGAAATAAATGTTTCCTGATTTGTAGTAGGACTAAAAAAACGGGTTTGAATTATCAATAACTGAATAAATTTATAAGCAGATACAAGAAATAAGATTAACTGCAGACGTGTTCGACTGTTGCTTGAATTAAAGACCAAAAGACGCGACCAACTAAGCGTAGTTGCAAGTATTATTGAAACTGCCCGGTTGGGCACACTCAAAACACCGATTATGTATAAAGCGAACCTAAGCTTCACTCAATTAGACTTCTACGTCACCTACTTGTTACGTAAGGGTTTAATTGCTCGTTATTTCGAGGGGCACGACATGTACATAACTACCAAGAAAGGCTTGAAATTTCTCCAACAATATCGAGAACTCATAAAGTTGCTTGATGAATCTAAAGAAAAAGGCAAGCAAGTCATCTTAATCTAAAATCGTTTCAGTGCAGGTAAGAGTTCACTGAGACGCTGTATGATTAGGTCAGGCTGGAACTTTTTTGAGGGGTTCTGTTGCCGTCGCTCAATGTAAACGGCTATCATACCGACTGATTTTGAACCTTCGATGTCAGCGTCAATAGTGTCGCCGACAAAAACCGCCTCAGAAGCAGAAATACCAAGCAACATTAAGGCGTTCTTGAAAATTTCCTCTGCGGGCTTACGCTTGTTTATCGCACCCGAAATGACAACAAAATCGAAGTATCGGTCGATTCCGCTCCGCTTTAGAAGAGTAAGTACGCATTCAGGAATGGCGAAGTTAGAAATTATGCCCAGCTTGTATTTACCATGCAACACCTTGAGCATGTTTTCAGTGTCAACGTCTATTCGAACAAACTTCATGAATTCTTCGCAGAACTCGCCAGTCGCAGCCGCCACAACGGAGCTGGAAACGTCATAGTCATAGCCTAAGCGCTTCAGAGTTTCGGCGACGCGGACGTTGAAGTGGGGTTCCTCCCAGTTAAGGTCAGCTTTCTCGTATAAGCCGTCGCGAACATCAACGTAAGTGTTGTTGAACTTCTCAAAATCTACGTCAACACCTTTACTTGCCAAATACTGGTACATACGCATAAGTGATGGACTATAAAACTCGTGGTTACGTTCAATAAGCATCAACGTATCGAACATGTCAAACAAAACAGCTTTAACCGGCATCTCAGTATCCAAAAAGTTAACTTTGTATAACCTTAAAATCTTTATCGCACAATTAAGGCTTAATTTTACCTTGTTTAAGCCGTCTCCTGAACGAATAGATGACCACCCCAGCCGCTAGAAAACGAAACCGACTATAGCAGAGTCTATAGAGGCAAAAAAGATCAAAATCAACAGCAATACACAGGTAGCTAGCCCCACCAATGGGATAACTCTTTGCCTTTTATGATCTACGTTTAGCTTGAAAGCGGCAATGTTAGCTATTGAATAGTTGAAAATAAGTGTAAAGGTGCTTATCGCTACAACCCTAGTTAAGTCAACAAACAACACTAAAATAGCCATTAAGATACCCGTCGCTATGATCGAATAATAGGGTGTGGCGAACCTACTATGCAATTTTGCTAAAACCGAAGGCAAATCATTACGCCGCGCCATCGAGTAAGCCATCCTTGAAACCCCTAAAACAGACGTCAGCAGCACACTTGCAGTAGCCACCAAACCGCCAAATGAAACCAACCCTGAGGCTAATATGCTGCCAGTAACGCCGATGGCTAAGGCCAGGGGTGAATTTGAGCCAGCCAGTGCCGCCGAACCCACTAAGCCAACCGCTACTATTCCGACAAGAATGTAGAAGACAGCTGAGATTCCAAGCGATATAAGTAGTGCNCGTGGGACGTTCCGTTTAGCGTCCTTAATTTCTTCTGCAACTACGGTCACTCGGGCGAAACCACCAAACGCGAAAAAAACAAAGAAAGCGCCAAACAGAACTCCGCTGGAAAGTGGAGCAAATGGGTTGAAGTTTGCGGAATTTATGCTAAAAGCGCCGAAGGCGATGAAAAAAACCANTACTGCAAGCTTTACTGCGACTAAGACGTTGTTGAGGCCTGTTGATTCTTTTGTGCCGACCAAGTTTACCGCGGTGAACATTAAGCAAACAATTGCCGCAAGGACGTTAGTTGGTAGACTTGGAAAGATCGCAGACAAGTAATAAGCAAACCCCAGCGATACCGCTGCGCCGCTAAAAGTGTTTGAGATTAACCACATCCANCCTGCTAAGAATCCTNCAGAAGGCGAGATTAGTTGGCGACCGTACTCGTATACGCCGCCTTCAATTGGCTGCCAAGTGGTCAGTTTCACGAAGCTTAATCCTGTGAAGAGAGCAATAACTGCAGCCAGAGCCATCGATATTATGAGTGCTGAGCCAGCGTAGCCTGCAACAATTCCCGTGACAACAAAGATGCCCCCGCCTATGATGGCGCCTACGTTTATGGCCACAGCGCTCCANAGTCCAATTGAACGTTTAAGCTGTGTAGGTTGTTGCTTTGACAAATAAATCACGGTTGATAAAAGTCAAGCAAGAAGCCTATTAAACCTTACAAGCGGCTACTTGTCCCAGAATTCACGGGTTTTTAGATACTGAACTTTGGCTTTAAGCAAGTCCATGTAGAATTTGTCCTCTTGAGGGTGCATTTTGCCAAGTATCCGCGACGCCGTCTCTGGACCTACGCCTTTAACCTGCAGGGCACGCACCGCCTGTTTGCCGTAGCTTAAGGTCAAGTCTGCTTTGCGGCGAGCTTGACTAAGTTCTTTAAGTTCTTCAGGCGTCAACTCTTTGCTTTCCCGACGCCGCACTATCGCGTCGCGGAGGTGCTCTAAATCCTGTGAACGGTAAAGCGGAGCCAAAAGCCCTGAGCCACATTTGGCGCAGTGTGGTTCGTCTGGGAGGTCTTTGATTTTTTCCAGAACGCTAACTTCGCCGCACTTCATGCATAGCAGCCTCGTGGGGCGGGCATCAATTGCCATTTTGAGTTGGTCAATGTTGTTAACTAGCACTTTTTCAGGCGCCATTAGCTCGGTGACGTCGCCGAATTGAGCCAAAATATGGTATGCTAGCGGGGAAGGCTTTTCGTAGCTGAGGTAAGTGTTGACTTTGATTTTTCCGTCTTTCACGTCATTCATAATTTTTTTGGCGCGGTCTAAATCGACTTTTTCCGTCATGGCTTCGCGGATGGTTTCACGGTAAACGGGGGTGTTGTCAAAGTTCGCTTTCAACTCTGCTTGACGTTGATGACTCATAGTTTTCCCGCGGGGTAACACACCAAAACGTTCCGCAATGGATTTCATTTTGTAGCCAAACGGAAACTTAGCGTCCAAGTACTTTTTGAAAGCGTAATCNANAGCTTCGTCTGTTAANCCAAACAAAGTCTGCGGNAACCCGGCGAGTTCCATCTTGTTGAGTTTACGTGGAGCTTCGATTAGGATGCGGTAGCCGTCGGTCCACCAGCCGCTGATGACTTCACGCTCCGAGAGCACGCTGTCAAAGACCCCGCCCAACGTCTTGTTAACCAATTCGCCGAAGCAAGCGTGGACTACGATGTAGCGGTCGTAGACTTCCAGCACAATGTGGTCCTGTGTCGGCAGCGGCGCTCCCTGCTTTATTTGTTCGTCAATTTCGCTAATCGCATTCAGCATGCTGGCTTTGTCTGAGCCCAACTCTTTGGCTAATGTTTCTGCGGCAAAGGTGGCGTCGCCTGTTTCTTTTAGAACTTCGGCGATTCTGTGCCGATTGAGCCCAGTTTGCTGCGCCAACTCGTAGGGCACTGGCAAAATCTCCCCGTCCCAACCGGGCACAGAAGCAAATGGGTCTTCAGAAGGCATAACGTGCACTATTCCCGCTTCCTCCTCTATTTGCACTATGCGCCAAACGTTGCCCTTCAATATGAAATTGAGACCCACCCGAGCATGCAACCCCATGAATTCGTCGCCTAAGGTGCCGATTTTGCGGTCGCTCAGAACGTTTTTAACTGGGTAGCGGCGTTCGTCTGGTATCATTGATAGGTTGCTGTAGTAGTATTCGCGGGTTTTACGGGTTTTAGTCAAGACTGCCTCGTCTTCGTTGAATCTTAATTGGTTGAGGCTGTCTAAAAAGCGTATCAGGTCGAGTAACTCTGTTTTTTCAACTTTTCGGTACAGGTAAGATCTGTGGATTAGGCGCGTCAAGTCGGTTACTGTTAAGGGCTGCTCGTCCATCAGTAGCCCCGCGATTTGGTGCGCCAACACGTCCAACGCCCCTTCATGCATAGACACAGGCTCAATCCGCCCGTCTTGGGCTTTTTTAATCGACGCTAAAGCTTCCAACGCGTCGTCTGGGTAAACCGTGATAATTATGCCCTCTGACTCTCGGCTTAGGGTGTGGCCGCTTCTGCCCACCCGCTGAATAAGACTGTTAACTTGACGCGGTGACATGTACTGCACCACCAAATCCACCTGTCCAATATCTATGCCGAGTTCGAGAGTACTAGTGCAGATGATGGCTTTGAGTTGCCTAGCTTTGAAGGCGTCCTCGATACCGATGCGTTCTTCTTTTGAGATTGAGCCGTGATGCACGGCGATGTCGTCTCTACCCAACTGCGCTACTTTGTGCCCCAAAACTTCGGCAATGGTACGACTATTAACGAAGATTAGCGTGGACTGATGAGAATCCACAAGCTCTAAGATGCGTCTTATTCGCGACGCCACTTCTGGTGAAGTTTCGAGTTTGCCAGCCACCTCATAGTCTTTTTCGATTGGCGAGGGATGCTCGACGCTGTAGCGGTAACTTTTCTTCGGAGTTGCTTGGACAATTGTTGCTTTCCGCCTGTTTCCCGCGAGGTATTTTGCGATTTCCTGCGGGTTGCCGATGGTTGCGGACAAGCCAATTCGCTGGAAGTTTTTCTTAGTCACCATTTGCAACCGTTCCAGTGCCAGGGTGAGTTGGGCTCCTCGTTTACTGCCAGCTAAATCATGCACTTCGTCAACAACCACAAACTGCACATTGCGCAGGTGGCACCGCATCAGTGAACCCGGCAAAATCGCCTGCAACGTCTCAGGCGTGGTTACTAGCATCTGCGGGGGTTTCTGTGCTTGTTTGCGGCGGACCTTCATTTCGGTGTCGCCATGGCGCACATCTATGGAGATGTCGAGTTGTTGGCTCCAGAACTGCAGGCGTTTGAGCATGTCTCGGTTAAGAGTTCTTAGCGGCGTGAGGTAGATGACTTGAATACCGTTTTTCTGTGGGGTTTTCTGTTCGACTAGTTTTGAGAAGATTGGGAGCAGTACGGCTTCGGTTTTTCCGCTGCCCGTTGGCGCTATTAGCAACACGTTTTCGCCTGCGAGGATTGGCGGGATGGCTTTGGTTTGGGGCAGCGTGGGCTCTTTAAAGCCAAACTCTTCTAAGGCTTTTTGGACAGGTTTTGCGAGTAACTCGAAAACGGGGACGGCGCTTGAAGTCTGCATTTTGATGCTACCTCAGAGGGTGAAAGGGCAGTTTTAACTCTTTAGCCAAAACCCCCATTTTCAACCGGAGAAATGAGGCACACTTGTTGCTGCAAAGTCTCCTCTTTTACTTAAAAGCGCATAGAATAACAACAGCAAGCATTGGATAGCGACTTAAGAGGATTCTTAAACAATTATGACAAGAAAAAGGAAGATTATTCGTCTTGTTCTTCTATTGACGATTCTTCTTCAGTTTCTTGAGACGGCGGCTCCCGGGCTTCCTCTTTCTGTTTTTCGGCGTTTAGCAGCATATCAATGAGTGCTTTCTGGTCAACTTCCGCCCGTGTACGCCAATCCAAATAGAGCAGGCCCTTGTCGTCTTGGAGTAGGTAGCCGTAGCGAATGTAGCGGTCCAAGTTTAAACCCACTTTCCAGTTAGGCATCTTTTCACCCAGTAGTTTTTCGACGTCTTTGCGTGGCGCTTGGCCTTTGTTGCTCACTATGTAACTGATTGTTATGGATAAGCCTGCGAGGTCGTCGATACGCCAACCCATCAGTTTGTCTTTAGTTACTGAGCCGCTCTTAAGCACCACAAAGAAGCGTGCCTTATCCAACTCCTCGACGGTTGGCTTTTCAGGCGTTTTTTCTTCCTCAAACACGGTTTTAACTTGCATATCTAGCGGTTGCAAATAGTCGTCCAATAGATCCAGCGCTTTAGGGTAATCGGCACCTATGGCTTTGTGCAGTTCCCAGCCCTTCACGCCTGGTTTAGCATGCCTCTTATAAAAGAGCATCTGGGTGGCTTTCTTGACTTTACCTGAGTAGATTGCTTTTTTCTTTAAGCTCATTGTTTATTGCCCCTCCATTTTTGCCAGTCCCCGCATGAAACAGCGATTGGCACCGACGTGGACTGCACTGTTAAGGCTTCGACATGCTGTTTAGCATAGGGTAAGATGAAGATTGTTTCTTCTATTCTGTCGATTTCCAACGTTGCGTAGCCGTAAGTTATTAGAAAAGCTGTTAAAAATGCGCGTTGCACGGTTTCTTCGTATGTGTCTACACCGATGAAGTCCCAATAAGCGATTTTGCCTTCTGCGCTTTTCTCTTTAGCTTTCGCTATTAGTTCATGCCAAAAACATTCAAGTTCTTCGCTGAATTCTCTGTCGCCCAGCACCCGTTGTTTAACGAGTTCTTCACGGCTGATCTGCGTGTTTGCGACGGCGGAGACATCGATGTCTTTCCAGCGGTTCCCAATTGGCGCCAATGCATCCCAATACAGCAAACCCAGTACCAAGTTGTGCAAGCTAAGCTGCTCAAACTCTACCAGTGGACTCCAAGCACCCAAAAACACGTCCAACATGCCTTCTTTGCTTGTGCCACGGATTTTTTCCTCTAATAAAAACGGGTCGGTATAGAGTGAGGTGGAGCGGTGTTTTACCCATTCGCTCTGCATCTTTACCACTTTGGCGAGGTGGTGCAGTGCTTCTGCGTCAAGTTTTAGCTCTTCGGGTTGGTCCCAGTGTGGATAATATTCTTTCACGATTTGGATTATTTCGTCTACGTTAAGGGTGAAAGGTTCCACTTGATGGCTCTCTATAGCAACACACATTTCGATTATGCGTTCAAGGCGTTCTTTGCCGAGTTTCTTGTTTTCTCTATGAAGCGGCATTAGGCGACCTCACGCACGACTGATTTGCCTTCCAAGTTCTGTACCGTTATAACGTTGGCGTCTTTCTGGGCAAACGTAATTTGGCTGGGCGTGATGACGACATATTGTGCTGTCGCGTCTTTAATCAGGGATAAGAGCACCTTGGCAATCATTTCGCGGTTGCGTGGGTCCATGTGGATGTCGTATTCATCCACGGCGCGGAATGGCGAACGAACATGCTGCTGCAAGGCAAGCAGGAACGCCATGGTGGCTGTTGTGCGTTCTCCGCCGCTCTGAGTGTAAGCGTCTAGAGCAACAGGCTTGCTTCCTTTGAAGCCGACATAGATATCGAGGCCAGCGATTTCGATATCTTGCGGATTGGAAAGTTGCACTTCGCCAGATGCGAGCGTTTGGCTCATAATACGCTGATACTCGCCGTTAACTCGACTTATCAGATTCTCCATCACGCTACGCCAGGATTGCAAGCGGATTTTGACTTCTTCAAGTGTCTTTTCGCGGTTTTCGGCGACTAGTTGCGCTTTTTCTTTGAGCTCGAGAAACAATTTGGAGTAGGATTCGTATTGGCGCTCGATTTCCTCAGATACGCCTGAAAGAGCGGCTAAGTGTCCTTCGGTTTGTCCAACTTCGTCTTGGATTTCAGCAGGGCTTTTTAGGACTGCGATGCGTTCTCCGCTTTCCTGCGCTTTTGTGACTGCAACGTTGAGGGCTTCTTGGGTTTCATGCAGGGAGCGCTCGATGCTTTTAACTTCATCTTGGGCTCTGGTGCGTTTGAAATCCAGCAGCGCCAACGCCACGCGTTTGTCAAGTGCTCCTGAGGAGGCTTTGTCGGCGGATTCTTCAAGGTGAACGAGTCGGCTTTGGTTTTCTTTAACTTGCCCTTTGGCTTTCTCGATTTTCTGTTTGGAAGTTTTGAGCATTTCTTTGAGGTTTTCGCTTCGCAGCAGCTTAAGCTGGCTCTTGTTCGCAATCGACTCAAGCAATTGTGTTTCGCTAAGTAGCTGCGTGATGAGTTCAAAGGTCGATTGGTTGTGTGCGATTTCACATTCGAGGCTTATGCGCTCGTCATAGGCNGTTTTNATTTCGCCCTTAAGCGTTTGCTGTTGGGCAGCTTGGTCGTCGAGTTCGCCGATAATTGCTTGGCATTCTCCCTCGATTTTGCCCATTGCCTGCTTGTTCTTGTTAAAGTTAGCCTGCAAACCTTTCACGGTGGCTTCGCGTTTTTCTACTTCCGCCCAGACGAGTTCACGGTCCAGGAAACGACGTTTGAGTTGAAGCTGCTTTTTCTCTTGGAACTTTTCGTATTGCTCACGCCAATAGTTTAGCGTTTGAGCGGCTTGTT
>JGI20214J51088_10002014_pt1 | contig 13727 bp, 11 predicted proteins | sample WetSurMetagenome_FD_51088 | JGI IMG/M metagenome (IMG submission 51088) | reverse complement strand
GCCATCTGATATGCGCTATTCAGTGACAACAACTGGTTATGGAATCGGGCACAAGGAAAACCCATCTCTTCCAAACATGCTTCGTGTTTATCTGGCCGAAGCAGATGAGAGCCATCCGGCATCTCACAGCTCCATTCTTGTTGAATGCAACGTTGATGATATGAATCCGGAGCTTGTTGAATATATTACAGGCAGATTGCTCGGCAGCGGAATCCCTGACGTCTGTTTCATTCCTGTAATAATGAAAAAGAGTCGCCCGGCATTTATAATAAGAGTCATCTGCGAAGAGTGTCACCTCCCCAAAGTCAGGGAAATACTTTTTACAGAATCAACAACACTGGGTCTGAGGGTTATTCCATTTATGAAAGAGACCCTTCAGAGAGAATTTGTTGAGGTTTCAACAAAATACGGAACCATAACCGTAAAGAAATCGTGGTATAATGGTCGTCTGGTCACAGTAAAACCTGAAGCTGACCAGTGTGCTGCACTAGCTGCATCACTTGGCGTTCCCATGAAAGAAATTATAAGGGAAGCAATTAACTGTGCAAGCTGAAGATTATGAATGTAACAGAAAAAAAACTCGTAAAACTGAATGAAATTCTTTCCAGCTCACCATCAGTTATTATAGCATGCTCAGGTGGGACTGACAGCGTCTTTCTTTTACATATGGCCTCTGAAATTAAATCTCTTAGACTAATGGCTGTCACTATAAGAACGCCCTACATGCCTTCGGAGGAAATTGCCGGTGCAACTGAGTTCTGCAGAAAGAGAGGTATAATCCACAGGGTAGTTGAATTGTCATTTCCTGAAGAAATAAGAGAAAATCCGGCAGAGAGGTGTTATCTCTGTAAAAGGGTGATATTAAAGTCAATCCTCGATATTGCCGGCAAAGAAGGATACAGCTCTGTCTTTGACGGATCAAATGCCGATGACGCCAAAGAATACAGGCCCGGAATGAAAGCGCTAAAGGAATCAGGGGTCAGAAGTCCGTTGCTTGAAGCAAACCTTACAAAAAAAGAGATTAGAAAGACATCCAAAGCTGCGGGGCTCGATACATGGGATAAGCCTGCCAACGCATGTCTTCTCACACGATTTCCCCATGGTACTCATATAACAGATGAGGAGCTGAGAAAAGTTGAAAAAGCAGAAGCCCTTTTAGGTCTGCTTGGATTCAGAGGCGCAAGGGTAAGAGTACATGGTGACGTTGCACGAATTGAATTCCGCAGCGAACAGTTCAGAAAAGGACTTTACAAGGCTAATCGTGAAAAAATTGCTGAAAAGTTGAAGTCAATTGGATACAGATACATATCTGTGGATATTGAAGGGTACCAAACAGGTAAAATGAACAATAAATCAGGTTAACATGAATGCAACAGATCTGGAACAACTTCTCAATGATATTAAAAGCGGTAAGAAGGACGTTCAGGAAGCTATGGAAACGCTCAGGGACTTCCCTTATACTGATCTTGGATTTGCCCGTATTGATACTCACAGGGAACTGAGGACGGGTTATCCGGAAATAGTTTATTGCGCAGGGAAAACCACCGAACAGGTGAGGGCCATTTTCGGGTTTATGAATGAAAAGGGAAATAACATAATGGGAACACGGGCTCCTGAAGAGATGTTTAATGCCATCTCACAGTACTTTCCTGAGGCCGTATATTATAAAGAGGCTCGTATAATAAGTATAAATAAGAAAGAGGTAAAGCCGGCCAGCCAGGCTATTGCTGTGATCACTGCCGGCACCTCTGATATACCTGTTGCTGAAGAGGCAGCGGTGACAGCCGAGTTACTGGGGAATAATGTTATAAGGATTTATGATGCAGGTGTTGCGGGTATTCATCGTCTTGTAGACAAATTACCTGAAATAAAAAAATGCAGGGTTGCCATTGTCATTGCAGGCATGGAGGGTGCACTGGCCAGCGTAATAGGAGGACTGGTTAACATGCCCATTATTGCAGTGCCGACAAGCATAGGATATGGCGCCTCTTTTGGAGGCATTTCAGCACTTCTGGCAATGCTGACGAGCTGCGCTGCAGGTGTGACAGTGGTAAATATTGATAACGGTTTCGGGGCAGGATTTGCAGCAAGCAGGATCAATAATCTGTAAAAGATGCAGGGAGAGATATTAATATCTACAGCTTACTTTCCCCCTTCAGTTGTTTTCAGCCTGGCAGCAGCCGCAGAGAGGGTTGTTGTTGAAAAATGGGAAAACTACCATAAACAAACATACCGAAACAGATGTGTGATTCTTGGAGCTAACGGACCCATATCACTCGTTGTTCCTGTTGTGCGTGGCAGTTTTCACAAAACGGCATTGCAGGATCTGCTGGTTGACGATACACTTAAATGGAGAAATGCCCACATTCGCAGCATCATTTCTGCCTATGCAATGGCACCATACTTTGAGTATTACTTTGATATTATTGAAAATGCCATAAACAAGAAATGCAGGTACCTGATAGATTACAACAATTTTATTACCGGACAAATTTCAGACTGCATCGGACTACAGGTCCCATTTGTTTTTTCAGCCAGTTTCACTCCTTTAACTGAAGAAAGAAATGATTTCAGGTATTCAATCTCTCCCAAAATTAAAGAATCAGTAGCAGGCTATTCAGAGAAGCCCTATACTCAGGTCTTCTCTGATAAGTTCGGGTTTACTCCACGGTTAAGTATTATAGATACCCTGTTAAATAACGGACCAGGGACCCCCGATATATTACGTGAGTCCCTGGCTTTTTGAAAAACAGTGCTCCTGTTCTTAGAATTTAAGACCTATTGTTGCTGAAAAAGTATTGTAGTTTGATTTAATCTCAGCAGGGTTAAGACGTGAATCTGAATACATCATATACTGTTCCTTTGACATAAGTCCTGAGAAAGCAAAATCGATGTAGAATGGTTTCTGTCTGTAACCCAGACCAAGTGAATATCCTGAATAGTGTTTATTTTCATTAAGTGTGCCTGTTTGGAAAGCTGAGCCATAATAGCTGTAACCTCCCCTGAAGTACATTGAGCCTAAATGGTACTCTGCGCCAAACCTGAGGTTGTTTGCAGCCTTAAGTGACGCTTTAATATCACTGTTCTCTCCGTCGAAGTTATAACCATCAGCTCCGTCTTTTAATTTTGCTGTCGAATAATCAAGGTACTCGTAATCAGCGCTGAGGATAGCTGACGAGCCTAACTGGAATGCCAGTCCGGCATTTATACGTCCGGGGGTTCTTAGCTTGTAGCTGTATGTTGCTGTTCCGGTTCCGGCCTCACGGTTTCCTGAATCAAATTCAGAAGTGATGCTTGAATAAAATGTCTCATCCATGTTGTACACGGTGGGTGTATGCATTGCAAAACCAATCCTCAGTGACTCAATCGGCCGTAGTATAATACCGAATTTGAAATTTGCACCGTTACCTACTGCGTCGAAGTGGTTTACATATGTGAAGTTATAAAAGCCATATATGTTGCCGGTGGTCAGGTATTCTGAGTGCTCATAATGCCCGGTATAAGATATTTCTCCAAGGCCAAGAGCTGCACCTATATATAGTTTATCAGCGATGTTAGCGCCAAATGAAATTGTGTGTTCTCCCTGATGACCGCTGTTATCTATTATTCTTTCAACTGATTGTCCGTACTGTTCAGCATTTTCGCCATAATAAGAAAATGTTGAGGCATACCTGTCATTATAACCCGAGAGAGTATCAATGAGCCATGTATCCTGTGCAAGGTAAGCATCTCCGCCCAGATCGCTCTTGTTAGTGCCGTATGCTGCAGAGGCCCAGTAATCGGCCATTGAGGAGTTGGCCAGTGTACCTCTTATTCTGGAATACTGATCGAAATTATTTGTCCGGTTATATGTATATGAAATAGAAAGGTTGTTGAGCCCGGAACCTGATCCGGTTTTAAGAACCGAAACTATGCCTATCTGAGCAAGGCCTGTTTTTGATGTCAGATCGGATGATGATGCAGTAAATGTTGTGTTTGTTTTGTTAATAAACAGTTGAGGGGTGATTGAAATCTCTGTTGACCGGAAAACAGCTACAGCTGCAGGGTTCAGGGTTATGGCAGACATGTCACCGCCAAGAGCTGTGAATGCGCCACTCATGCCGTTAAAACGGGCGGTTCCCTGATAGATATTTTGTGAATATCTTAAAGCGTCATCAATATTCTGAGCGCTGACGACCTGGGAAAGCGCAATAATTACTGAGGCTATTATTATTCTGCTTTTCATTTTGTTAAGGTTTTAGATAAAGTAGTCCCCTAAAATCTGGATTCAATATGCTTTTAAGCTGACTTAGCTGTGTTTTTTAGTGGCGTCTTCCGCTGCTTCCCGATGATCCTGATGAACTTCCTGAAGAAGATCTTGAAGAAGACGATGAGGAGGAAACACCTGATGAGCCTGAGCTGCTGCGAGATCCGCCGCCTCCACCACCAGAATATGATGATGAAGAGCTATGTGTTATTGATCCGCCACTTGTGCGGCCCGGAGACGAATACTGTACACGGCTCCCTGAGCCACTGTTTGATGAACGGCTGGTTGAAACAGAAGTTGAGCCACTGCTTCTGCTATTGTTATATGATGGCTTAGAGCTCATCCGCGGAGAACTGTATGAAGGAGTATATGACCGGGATGATGACTGGTAATTTGGCCTGTATGCATTCTGATTAGTTGTTGTAGTGGATCTGCGTTCATAGCCGGGGTTTGTAACAGTACCGGCAGCGTTCCTCGAGGGTGTATAATTACCGGAGCTCATTTTCAAATTGCTGCCGGAATACCTGTTGGAAGCAACAGTAGTTCCTGGTGAACGGCGTCCATAACTGGTTCTGAGGCCGGTATTCCCATTAGCATAGTTTCCGCCGGTAAGAGAACTGTATGATCCGCGGCGTGCTACAGGTAAGCCGTTCCCGTACCCATCATGATAATGGCCGTGTCCGCCATAGTAATAGTCTCCATAATATCCCCAAGGATTGTAACCGTAATAGCCTCCCCATCCATAGTATCCGTAATAAGGTGAATACCAGTCATTCCAGGGTGAATACCATGAATAGTAAGGAGAGTACCATGGTGAATAATAACCATAGCCGTAACCATAATAGAAACCAAATGCGAACGGGCTTCCGAATGAGAATGAAGAACCGTAATAAGGATAGTAAGAATCATTATAAAAATAAAGATCTTCATTCGGCGTGGAAATTACATTATCGTTGTTTGCATCTACAACTTCAACCCCGTTGTCATTTCTATATAATGTATCATCAACAAAATTATCTGCAATAAGAGTGTCACCGGAAAAAGCATCAGTATAGGTAGCTTTTTTCTCCTGCACTGTTCCGGTATTTACAACTGCTGCATTCTTTGCCTGTGATGGTCTGTAGTAAAGATCATCAGAACTGGAGCCAAGATACATCTGGGATGTGCATGAACCAGCTATCAGGAAGATTGCGGGTGCTATGTATACTAATTTTTTCATATTTGCCTCCTATTTCTTTATATCTAATTAAACAAATATTGTACCAAATAAAGTTAAAATTTGATGAATCAGTGCATATTGCAGATATTAAAGTTCAATTTTAACATTTATGCATTGGCAAGGCATTTCATAGTAGTCAACTTTTAGCTATTTTTGCCACCTGGTTTATTCAATTATTATACCAAAAAAATGGCTAAATTCTTAACAAACAGGGAAGAAAATTATTCTCAGTGGTACAATGATCTGGTGATCAAGGCTGATCTTGCAGAAAACTCAGCAGTAAGAGGTTGTATGGTTATTAAACCTTACGGGTACGCAATTTGGGAGAGAATCCAGGCAGAACTGGATAAAAAATTCAAGGCGACAGGACATGTAAATGCATATTTCCCACTCTTCATACCAAAATCATTTTTTAGTCGTGAAGCTTCGCATGTTGAAGGCTTTGCCAAGGAGTGTGCGGTTGTTACGCACTACAGATTAAAAAATGATCCCAACGGCAAGGGAGTTATAGTTGATCCGGAAGCAAAACTTGAGGAGGAGCTTATTGTGAGGCCAACATCCGAAACTATTATCTGGAATACATATAAAAACTGGATACATTCATACCGTGATTTGCCCCTCCTTATAAATCAATGGGCAAATGTTGTAAGATGGGAGATGCGTACAAGGCTGTTCCTTCGCACTGCCGAGTTTCTGTGGCAGGAAGGGCATACCGCTCATGCCACCCGTGAAGAAGCTATTGAAGAGGCCGAAAGAATGCTAAATGTTTATGCTGATTTTTCAACAGATTACATGAGTATCCCTGTAATAAAGGGAAGAAAATCAGAGAGTGAACGTTTTGCCGGAGCAGAAGACACCTATGCAATTGAAGCACTGATGCAGGACGGCAAGGCATTACAGGCAGGAACGAGCCATTTTCTTGGGCAGAACTTTGCAAAAGCATTTGATGTTCAGTTTACTAACCAGGAAGGCAAACTGGATTATGTCTGGGCCACCAGCTGGGGCGTTTCAACCAGATTGATGGGAGCACTCATAATGGCGCATTCTGACAACAACGGACTCGTTTTGCCACCAAAGCTTGCTCCTTTACAGGTTGTCATCGTTCCTATTTACAAAGGCAATGATCAGCTTGAGAAGATATCAATTATAGCCAAAAAACTTAAGGCTGAACTTGAAGAAAAAGGTCTGTCAGTAAAATATGACGACCGTGACAGCCATAAACCCGGCTTTAAATTTGCAGATTATGAACTGAAAGGTGTTCCTGTCAGGCTTGCAATAGGACCACGTGACGCCGAAGAAGGAACCATTGAAGTTGCCCGCAGAGATACTCTTACCAAAGAGACAATTAACATTGACAAAGCTGTAAGCCATGTCATTCAGCTGATGTCAGATATTCAGAACAATATTCTGCAGAAGGCTTTACGCTTCAGGGAAGAAAACACCTATTATGCTGATTCATGGGAGGAATTCAGGGATATAATTGAAAACAAGGGAGGGTTTGTTATGGCACACTGGGACGGCACTGCCGAAACAGAAGAGCTCATCAAGGATGAGACAAAAGCCACTATCAGGGTCATCCCCTTTGACAGCCCTGAAGAAAAAGGGAAATGCATCCGTACTGGTAATCCTTCCAACAGAAGGGTTCTCTTTGCCAGAGCATACTAAGAATATTAACTGACATTTACCGGTGTCATCTCTTATATTAAAGAGGCGCACCGGTTTTTTTACACAAATAAATATTAATTTAGAAGCCGGTATAAAGCTAATGAATAACACCATGGCAGAAGAAGAGTTTGGCAAACAGGTAACAATAGTTGATACCCTCAGTGAGAAATCTGTTCTTAAGCAGAAAGTTTACGATGTCACTGCATCAACATTCACTATGCTTAAGGATATACTTAAGAGCGTTTCCAAAGAAGTAAATTCAAGTCTTACCGGTGTTGATCCCAGGATCAGGATGGAATATACAGACAGAAGTAACTTTGATGCCCAGCTGAAGGTTGCAGGTGATATGCTTCTTTTCAGTATGCATTCAAATATATTTCAGTTTGACAGAGAACATCCGGCATGGAAGACAGCTTATATTCAAAAGAATAAGTACAATGCCTATTCAGGGATAATCAACATTTATAACTTTCTGGCTGACTCATTTAAATATGCCCGCATGGATGACCTCGGTTACCTTATTGCCAGGATTTTTATAAACCATGAAAAACAATATTTTGTTGAAGGCAAAAGGCAAATGGGTATGTTGTTCTCTAATTTCGGAAGTGAAGAGATAACCAAAGAATCACTGCAGAAGATTATTTATACGGCTATTCAGTATTCCCTTGAGTTTGACCTCCTTGTTCCACCTTACGATACGGTTAAGATAGCCTCTGTAGGCCAGGTAGAGTCAAAAATAATGAACTCCAGGGTAGTTACAGGTAAACGCCTGGGATTCCAGTTTAATTCAGATGACGTATTGGAAAGCAACGTTGCAAAAAGTGATGCAAAGACACAATAAATGCCGCTTTTTTCTTTTTCAGACTTTTCTGTTTTTGTCTCTTTGGCTTTTTGGCCCGGTGGTGAAAGCTCAGGAGCAAACATCAAAAGACACACTCTCAAAAGCCTTTTTTGATACACTTAAGGTGCGCACTGAAAGCAACAGGGTCACAAGGCTGGTTTACGACTTTATTGTGGTTGACCAGGATGCAAAGGTCAAAGTCCGCGACAGAATGTCAAGTACAGTTACTTTTGATCCATATTCCGGTTATAAAATAAGAAGCATAAGGATATTAAGACTTGATTCCTTCGGGACAGATGTTGATAATCCGTTTACAAGTAATCCTACCAGGTATGAGAAGATGCTTAATGCCTCTTATATAAAAACCAGACGATTTGTGCTGGAGAAATACCTGTTTTTTAAAGAGGGAGATTCCATCTCGCCGTTAGTACTTTCTGATAATGAAAGATTTCTGAGAAATATAACCCTTGTTGAGGATGCCAGAATAATTGTTGTGCCGGCATCAGATAAGACAGCGGATGTTGTGGTGGCAATCAGGGAAAGCTACCCGCTGGGTCTTAACGCAAGCTTTAAAAGACTGAATTATGGTAATGTCACATTTTTTGACAAAAACTTTGTTGGGCTTGGTCATGAACTTGATGTGAAATTCCCGTTTGATTTCAAGGATTATCCGATGCCAGGTATAGGCGCTGTCTATTCAANAAAGAATTTATTTCATTCTTTTTCAGACCTCACCCTTGAGGTAAATGACGGAATAGGAACATCCAAAGCGGGGGTTGCTCTTACCAGACCTTTTGTGAGTTCAAAAACAAAATTTTCGTGGTCAGCCAGTTTATCCAGAATCTATACTACAGAATATCTTGGCGTTAAACTTGACACTTCAGTAAGATATACATTCCAGGATTACTGGGCAGCAAGATCATTTATGCTTGATAAGAAGAACGTTACAAGGCTGATTTTTTCTGTCAGGTATATCAACAACAACGTCTTTCACAGGCCGGTTATAACCAGCAATTCATACTATCCATGGCAAAGTTACAAGCTGTTCATCGGATCTGTCGCTCTATCATCAAAGAAATACTACAATACTTCTCTTATCTACAGTTACGGACGTACTGAAGACATTCCTTATGGTTATATGATTCAGGCTGACGGGGGATTTGAATTTAATGAGTTTAAGAGAAGATCTTATGTAGGTTTTGAAAACTCTTACGGAACTCATTTTGACAGGTTTGGTTATATCTATTTAACTGCCGGAGTATCTACTTTTTACAATGATTCACGGACTGAACAGGGCATGTTCGAGGCAAAACTGAACTATTTCACACCCCTTTTTCAGATGGGATCCTTTAAAATGAGAAGCTTTTTCAATGTTTACTATATTCACGGATTCAACAGGAATACTGATGAATATCTTTACTTCAACTCCTCTTCGCTTGTAAGAGGATTCATAAACGACTCCATTCGTGGTAGCAAAAGACTGGTTTTCAGTTTTGAACCGGTTGTTTTTTCTCCAGCAATCCGTTACGGGGCCAGGTTTGCTTTTTTTGCCTTTTTCGATGCCGGCATAATATATCATAATGCTGAAGTTGATGGCCGCAATACGATGGATGTTTTTGCTATTGGCCTTGGTGTAAGGCTAAGAAATGATCAGTTGTTATTTAATACTTTGCAGATACGACTTGGCTTTTATCCGGTATTACCAGACTATACTCATCCCAGATGGGTTGATATAAACAGCTTCGGGAGAATTAAGCCGCCCGACTTTGACCCTGGACCACCCGGGGTTATGCTATATAAATAATTAACAAATTTGTGGATCGGCATATTAACCGACTCACAATTTGCCTGCATTTATAATAATTTTGTCCTTTTCTCAATATATGAAAGAAAGGTTTTTAAAATATTCATCAGAGAATGGTTTACTGCCGGCGGACGGATGCATTCTGGCAGCCGTTAGCGGGGGAATTGATTCTATGGTCATGCTGAATCTTTACCTGCAGTCAGATGTAAAGACAGCAATAGCCCATTGCAATTTTTCTCTGAGAGGAGACGAGTCTGACGGTGATGAAGAGCTTGTCAGAAGTGTTGCATTTAAAAACAACCTGCCATTTCATACCATCAGGTTTAATACATCAGAATATGCCCTTGAAAAAAGGTTATCAATTCAAATGGCTGCCAGAGAACTGAGATACAAGTGGTTTGAGGAGATCAGGCTGAGTAACGGTTACGAGTCAGTTGCAGTTGCCCATAACATGGATGATAACGCAGAGACATTTTTCATAAATCTGTTGAGGGGGACCGGCATTAACGGACTGACAGGGATGAAACCCCAAAACGGCAATATTATAAGGCCAATGCTTTTTGCCTCAAGGGAAGAAATCTCAGCTTATGCCCTTGAAAATTTAATTCATTATCGGGAAGATAGCTCGAACGCCCAGGTAAAATATACCCGTAACAAGATAAGGCACAAAGTATTCCCAATTCTCAGACAAATAAATCCGGAGGCTCTGAGATCCATAACATCTACCATGGAAAGGCTTTCCGGAACGGCAGCCATTGCCGGAAGCAAAATATCTGAGGTTCATTCAAAGCTGTTCTCAACCATAGGAGATGAAATACATGTAGAAATTGCCGGTCTGCGATCAGTGCTGAAAGAAGAGACGCTGATGTTTGAACTATTCAGACAGTATGACCTCACTCCTGCTCAGTGTGATGAGCTTTTTGATCTTATTGATGCACCGGCTGGAAAAATACTGATTACCGGAAGTTGCAGGATAATAAAGGACAGGAACAAATTAATAATCACGTCACAGAAGGAAGCTGAACCTTCTGAAATATCCTTTCATAACCTGAATGAGATGACTTCTTCCGGGTTATTCAGTGATTCAAGGGTTGAAGATGCATGCAACGTTAAGGTCATTCCTGATCGTTTTACAGCATTTCTTGATGCTGATCTTATCACTTTCCCACTGATATACAGGTCATGGAGACCAGGAGACAGGTTTTCTCCCTTTGGTATGACCGGGGTGAAAAAGGTAAGTGATTTCCTCGTAGACAGTAAGATCCCTCTACCAGAAAAGGAAAGAGTAATGGTCCTGGAAACTGGCAGGGATATAATATGGTTGACAGGATACAGGATCGACAACCGGTTCAGGGTAACAGACAAAACAAAGCGAGTGTTAATTATAACACTTTAACCCTTAACCTTTTGCCTTTAGCCTTTTACCTTTAGACTTTAGACTTTAGACTTTTACCTTTTACCTCTGGTCACGGATGCCGTTAATACCACGGTCGAGCATATACAGGTCGGCAAGAGCAATTGCCACAGCTGATTCAAGGATAACAGGAATTCTCTTAGCTATACATGCATCGTGGCGGCCCCCGACACGTAGTTCAGTCATCTCTCCCTTTTCCTTATCGAATGTTTTCTGGGTGACACCTGTGCTTGCTGCAGGTTTAACCGATACTCTGATGATCATATCGTTACCGTTGGTTATTCCGCCATTAATACCGCCTGCATTATTTGATGAAGTCCTGCCGCGGGCATCAACAAAAGGGTCATTATTGAGAGAGCCATAGCTTCGTGATGAGGCAAACCCTGCACCGAACTCAACTCCGTTTACAGCAGGTATTCCAAAGGCAATTTGCCCTATGGCCGACTCTACAGAACCAAAGATAGGTTCTCCGATACCTTTTGGTACATTCCTCACAAGACATTCAACTACACCGCCTATGGTGTCGTTGGTCTCCAGGGCTTTTTTTATTGCAGCATCAATATCTTCTTCACCACCTGCCTCAACAAGTTTAGCGGTTATAATTGACGGAGAGAGAACCTTTTTAGCAAAGTAGCCTGCTGTAACTAATCCCCATGTCAGACGGCCTGAAAAATGGCCTCCTCCGCGCATATCGGCAAAGCCTTTGTATTTAAAACCGGCTGTAAAGTCGGCATGTCCCGGGCGTGGTACACTTGAGAACATTTCATAATCACCGCTCCGTACATCCCTGTTGGCCGTATAAAGAACAATAGGAAAACCGGTTGTATAGCCTTTATGAATGCCACTCAGGATTTCCGGCTCGTCGGTCTCTTTTCTCTTTGTAGTACCAGGAGAGAGCCCTTTTCTTCTTGAAAGATCTGCCATAAGCTCCTCGCGCCAGAATGAAAGTCCTGCAGGGCAACCATCGATGACAACCCCAACTGACGGACCATGTGACTCTCCGAAGATTGAAACCCTGAATGCTGTACCGAATGTGTTCATCTTAATCCTTTTTGAAAAATTCCTAATATGTCCTGCCCGTTACAGGACAAAATTTTAAGCGGGTATTACCTGTATTCAAATTCAATACTGTCTAAAAACTCAAACATCTCATTAACAGGTACTTTTATAGATTCAGCCCTGCCCGGTTCCATCAGAAAGACAAAATATATGAACTCACCTGACCTTTTTTTATCGCCTGACACAAGCTGTCTGAAACCATCAGGGAGGCCCTTCTCCAAAGGCACACCGTAGTTTTCAATCAAAGACCTCAGTTCAGAAAAGTGTTTGTCAGTCAGGAACCCTTTTTTTACTGACCAGAGAGCTGCCAGTACCATTCCCTGCATGACAGCCACTCCGTGTGATGATCGTGTAAGGACCTCAATAGGGTGGCCAAATGTATGACCGAAATTAAGCAGTCTTCTCTCTCCCGATTCTTCAAAATCACGTCCCACAACAGATGTTTTAATCAGCAGAGACCTGTAAACAAGGTCTTCCATCAGCTCAATGTTGCGTGACATTATTGCCTCTTTCTTCTCAATTATTTCGTAAAACATGCTTCTGTCAGCAATGGCTGCTGTTTTCACCAGTTCGCCAAAACCTGAAATATATTCAGTCTCAGGCAGTGAGATTAGCATTGATACATCGCATATAACAAACTCCGGAAGTTTAAAAGTGCCGATACTGTTTTTATAACCAGCGGCATTAACGCCTGTCTTTCCTCCAACGCTTGCATCAACCTGGGAGAGCAGGCTTGTTGATATAAAACCATGACTGATTCCTCTCATGAAAAGTGATGCAACCAGCCCTGTAATATCACAAACCACACCGCCACCTATCCCAAGGATAAATGAGTTTCTGTCTGCCCCTCCCTCAGCCAGCTTCAAACAGATTTCCTCAACAACGGAGAGTCTCTTCGAAGCCTCTCCCGGAGTTATTTCGAAAACAACTCCTTCAGGAAAGGATTCATGATATAATCTCCTGATATTTGAATCAGTTATGATAAAAACCTTCTTCTGTGGAATATACAGGGAGGCATTTTTAATTGACTCCCCGACCATTATTGCCGAGCTTATCTCTTTAATATGAAAATCAATTCTTCTCATTGCGGATAAAAATAACACAAAAGAGGAAGAAAAAACATGATAAATTTTAAAATCACGCTTTTTCGCTTAATTCGAGCCACCTGAACTCTTTCTCATCAATGATGTTAATAACGACCCCCAGCCTTGATGAGAGCTTTTCTATTTCTTTCTGACCTGTAACTGTTCCGGACAATTTTTCCTCCAGTACGGCACGTTCTGCCGATAGTTCTTCGATCTCTTTTGACAATGATTCAAACTCCCGTTTTTCAGAATAGGTCAATCCCTTTTTTGTTTGCTGTATTTGTTTTGCAGTGGTCCCTTGCAACCTCTCTGATGCAGATGCTGAAGACATGGCTTTGGCCTTTTTTGCCTCTTCCTGTGCCTGATCCTCCCTGAGCATGGTATAATTACCGGT
>JGI20214J51088_10002013_pt1 | contig 13734 bp, 11 predicted proteins | sample WetSurMetagenome_FD_51088 | JGI IMG/M metagenome (IMG submission 51088) | reverse complement strand
ATCGAGCAGGGTGCCCGGCTGACTGTCTGCCCCGATGGAACCGGGAATGGCACCGGGGGTGATCCTTACGTAAATCCCCGTGCCTGTTTCACTCGCGACATNCTNCCGGTCCTGGTATCACGTTGTGCTTCAACCGGATGNCATGATGCAATAACTCATAAGGAAGGATACATTTTTGCAAGCTATACAACTGCCATGAAAGCCGTGACTCCGGGAAATCCTGGCGGCAGCAAGTTGTATAAAGTAATTAAACTAACGTCGGGAGAGGAAAAGATGCCTCCNGCCGGCAGCAGCCAGCTGACTACAGCTGAGATAGATTCAATTGGAAGGTGGATAAGCTATGGAGCTTTAAATGAGAATTGCGGAGAGATTTGCGATACAATTAATCCGGTGACATTTTCAGGAACTATATGGCCTGTGATTCAGTCTTCATGTACGGGGTGCCACAGCGGAACGGCTCCATCAGGCAATATTTCTCTCACTTCATACAACAACGTTGCGGCAGTGGCATCAAACGGATTACTTATAAAATCGCTGAACGGTACCGGTGTTCCCAGGATGCCTCCTGCCGGTTTTTTCTCGGCATGCAGGATCAGACAGTTTGAGATCTGGATCAGGAACGGCTTTTTAAACAATTAGCAATTATTATAATATGAAGCGATTATATACACCTCTTTTATTTGTTGCCTTCGTTATGTTTCTNTTGGGATCATGTTACTACGACAGTGAGGAAGCGTTATATCCTTCCTTAAGTTCTGCCTGTGATACAACCAATGTAACTTTCAGCGGCAAAATTGCGCCACTTCTAGCAAATAATTGTCTGTCGTGCCACTCAAATGCNACAGCAGCAAGCTCAGGCAATGGAATCCGTCTTGAAAACTATGCGGATGTCCAGGCCAGGGCAGCAGCAATAGCAGGTTCTGTAAAACAAACCGGAACATATTCGCCAATGCCTAAGAATGGCGGTAAACTTAAACCCTGCCTTATAACGCAATTTGATATATGGGTAAGTAAGGGGATGCTTAATAACTGACTTCAAAATTCAAAGTCCATATGAGAAAATTATATGTTTCTATTCTTTTTTCTCTGTTCAGTTTAATAATGTTTGGCCAGGAAGACCTCATGGATCTNCTAAATAAAGATTCCAAACCTGAAATAAGTTATGCGACTGCTACTTTTAAGTCGACCAGAATAATGAACGGACATTCAATTGAGAAAATGCCTCCCGGACAACTGGATTTCAGGATATCGCACAGGTTTGGCCGGGTCAATTCTGGTGCCTATGAGTTTTTTGGACTCGATCAGGCAAATATTCATTTCGGGCTTGAATATGGAATCATGAAGTGGCTCATGATCGGAATAGGAAGGGGAACCTATGAAAAGACTTTTGATGGATTTGCGAAATTTACCCTGCTGAGACAATCATCAGGAGGACGTTCCATGCCTGTGTCCCTTTCATTGTTTTCCTCCGCAGCATTGAAATCTGTCAGGTGGGCTGATCCGACACGAACAAATTACTTTTCATCAAGATTGTCATACGTCGGACAGGTACTGATTGCGAGGAAAATCAGCCAGGGNCTCTCTCTTCAGATTACACCATCATATGTACACCGCAATCTGGTGGCAACGGAGATTGATCCTAATGATCTTTTCGCAATTGGAGCCGGAGGAAGATTGAAGCTGACAAAAAGGATAAGCCTGAATGCAGAATATTACTATATTGGAAATCCTAAAAAATATATGAGCCAGCAGGTTTACGATCCTTTATCGGTCGGATTTGACATTGAAACTGGNGGACATGTGTTCCAGCTTATCTTTACAAATTCTCTTGCCATGATCGAAAAGGGATTCATAGGAGAAACGACAGGAAACTGGTTAAAAGGAGATATTCATTTCGGTTTTAATATATCAAGGGTCTTTACACTGAAGCATTAAGGGATACGGCTTGATTTTTGCAAGGTTGAATTTTTGTTACAATTTAAATTAATATCATCATAATTATGAAGCGCTTAATCTTTTCAATAATCATCTTAAATCTGGTTTTTTCTGTTAATGCCCAGAAGTACATGACTAAAAACGGATTCATAAGCTTTTATGGTCATACACCAATGGAAGACATCAAGGCTGACAATAACCAGGTTGCAAGTGTCCTTGATATTTCAACCGGCGACCTTGTTTTCCAGGTCCTGATCAAATCTTTCCATTTTGACAGAGCCCTTATGGAAGAGCATTTCAATGAAAATTATTTGGAATCGGATAAATTCCCCAAAGCAACTTTCAAGGGAAAAATCACAAATCTTCAGTCAGTAAATTTTGCAAAGAACGGGACTTATGATGTCACTGTTGATGGAGATCTTACAATCCGTGATGCAACAAATAAAGTTAGTGCAAAAGGGAGCATCGAGGTCATTTCAGGTGGGATCAATGCAAACTCAAAATTCAATATAAGTCCTGAAGATTATAAGATAAACATCCCGGGGGTGGTAAGAGAAAAAATTGCTAAGAATCTTGAAGTTACGGTGACAATGAAATATTCACCACTTTAATACTTTAAATAATTTAAATTGTTCTTAACCACGGAGTCACACAGAGTTAATACACGAAGTTTCACCGAGATATAATATGTAATTACAATGTAATTACGTTATAAAATACAAATTATCAATACTTTACTCCCCCGATTTATGGGGGCAGGCTGTGTAACTCCGTCTTAACTCCGTGAAACTCCGTGTTTAAAAAAAGGATATTATGAAAAAATCTTACAAATTAGCCTTGGCTGTCTTTTCAGTAATTGCTGTTGCAGGTGTATTATATGGTTTGTATAAGTATAATTTAAAACCTAAAGATCTTCAGAAAGTGAAGCCCGATTTCGTATTAACAGCGACAGATCTGTTAAAGGCTTTTGAAAGCGATGAAAACGGAGCCGCTGCCAAATTCGTCGACAAAGTCGTTGAAGTCAGCGGGACAATACAGTCAGTAAAGCCTGGTGAAAACGGTGCCCTTACAATTTCTCTGAATACTGGCAATGATATCTCTTCTGTTTTATGCACTCTGCAGGGAAATGCTGAGCCTGTAAATTTCAAAACCGGCGAACAGATCACAATCAGGGGTAACTGCTCAGGTTTTCTAATGGATGTTCTTCTGAATAACTGTTCGGTCATTCAAAAATGAATGAAAAAAATTCTGGTTGCATCCTTTCTGATATATAATTGCATCTCAGGTCTGTCACAGAAACCTATTGATCCGCAGGTTGTTCAGGATCAGGACAGTATGACCTGGAGCGATTACAAACCTATACCCGGGAAGAACTGGGCTGATCCATCTCTTTCCCCGGTAAGAAAGTTTCGTATGGCTCTCATTGCTGTTGATTTTCCCGATCAGCCGTTTGTCATAACCCGGCCTGAAAACTCAGATCTCTTTGGAAATCCGCAGATCAGCCCTGTAAAAAGAGAAGATGTTCCCGTTTTTTATTCGGATTTCTGGCTCAAACCGTCCGCTGTAAACCACTGGCAGACTATCAATGGTTACTGGATGGAGCAATCGCGGGGAAAATTCGGGATAACCATTCTCGATCCCTTTGGTCCGTACAGGATGCCCAAAAATCTNTGGGAGTATGGGCTTAATGAATATAACCAGAATAATTCAACTCCCGATGGGAGCCGGGCAAAAAGCCGTATGGAACCGGATATAGATTCACTTTGGAAAGACGATGCCGGTGACATTAAAGAAAAGTATGATGCAATCCTCAGAATTTATGCAGGCTATGACGAGACTGGTGTCTGGCAGGAGTTCGGGGAAATGAAGTTTCTTTCAAAAGATGAAATACCTGCTGAATGGGGTAACCCTGATACGTCAAAGCCNGCCTGGGTGCCTACACGCTATGTTCCNTGGACATCGTGGAAAGCCGGACAGATGCAGTGGGGCCTCTCTTCAATAAGACAGGGTGAAAACTCAGGCACAATAACCCACGAGCTTGGCCATTATGCATTCGATATCGGCGACAATAACAATAATCCTTATGCAGAACCCTACAGACGGGTAGGTTCAGGACCGTGGGATATGATGGACCGTGGTTCCTTCAATGGTCCGGGTGGTCCCCATATGCGCTGGGTTGTTCCCGCAAATATGGGAGCCGCAATGCCCGCCGGATTAATGTTAAGGAACAGGATGATAAATGGTTTCATACCGGAAAAACAGGTTCTTTCACTGAGTCGTGAAGACCTGGCGAAATCCGGTCCGGTAGTAACAAAAATTACAGCAAGAGCAGTTGAACCGTTACCTGGTACTTTCGCTGGAATAATTGTAAGGCTCGACGGTGCAGAACCCCGCGACCGGACTCCGGCTGATGATCCTGCAACAAATCCGCTTTCACCTGGTATCCCCAATTTTGATTATTATTCCCTGGAGGTGGTACAGCGGATCGGATATGACTCCTTTTGTCCCGATAACGGGGTTCTTCTGGCNAAGAACAAAGATAAGGAGAGCCGTAACGGAGGGCCTAACGGTTTTAATTGTTTCAATTGGGTTATTGATGCTCACCCCGAAGACATCAATATGATTGATTACATAAAGCCCGACGGCAGAAAAGTAATGAGAACAGTTGCCGATTACAGACAATTGAACGATGCACTGTTCCATGCAGGATTGAATTCGGGCAGCCTTTTTGAATGGGAAGATGAAGCCAATCGTCTCCATTTCTATATTATTGATGTTAATAAAAATGATGAAGGGATATTATCATATGAAGTTGGCGTAAGGTCGCTTGACGGGGTGACAGTTCGGAAAAGGGATGTCAGTGTCAGTAAGCCTTCGGTCAGAAAAATAAAGGGAAATAATGGATATGTAACCTTTACAGTTAAAAACACAGGCGAGTCTTCAGCAGCTGATACTTCTATGCATCATCAGAATACATTGCCATGGCTGAACAGTGATATTTACAGATTATCTGTTAATTGCGAAGGTAAAGGATGCTCTGCAAGCTTGTTGAACGAAATTATTTCCCTTAAACCCGGGGAGACAGGTGAGATCCCCGTTTATGTTTCTTTTGATAAGGTAACCCGTAAAGAAAAAATTTCTTTAACTGTCACGCCGGAATCTGAGCCGGGTGTAAGAGTTTTTTGTTCATCAGTAATTAAGTTCCATTAACCACTGAGTTATACAGAGTTAAAACGGAGTTACACTATTTGTTACTCTGTGTTACTCCGTGGAAACTCAGAGTGACTCCGTGGTTAAATCCCTTTAAATAGTGAAAAAATATTATTTTTAGATATTATTTATAATCCCTTATGAATAAAACCATTAAAATACTGGTACTTAATAACGAGATCGAAGCTAATCTGATCGACGGGCTTTTAAAAGAGAGGGATATTCCCCATCTGATAAGGTCATATCACGACTCTGCTTATGACGGATTATGGCAATTTCACACAGGTTGGGGCCAGCTTGACGCACCGGAAGAATTCAAAGATGAAATATTGAAGATTTTCAATGAAATGACCTGGGAACAGGAGCCATTGGATTAATCCTTCAGGTCTTCCTGCTCATTATTTTCCCCCAAAGCATCTTTCTTACGTGAAAAGATCCCCTTTTCAAGACCTTTTATAAGGAAATAATTTATACCGCCTATAATTACCAGGCCTAATATAAACAGTGTGTAGGAGGTTTTCCATTTTTCCTCTCCTCCTGTCATCATTGTCCATTCCGACATCCCTCCTATACTGGCAAGCAAAGTAAGAGGCATGAACACAGTAGTTATCAGTGTTAATCTCTTGACAGATGCGTTGGTTTCATTCGACATCCGGGTCATCTTGTTATTGAGAAGTGATGTGTAGAGCTCCATCAGGCTTGTTTCAGTTTCCCGATAGGTCTCGGTAAGCTCAAAGAACTTGGCCAGATGGTCATAGATATCACGATAAGCTATTACTGCTTTTTCGGGAATAAAAGGACAATCGAGCCTGTTTATTTTAACAAGGATCTCACGTTCGTGGTAAAGACTTTTTCTTAACATCACCAGATTCCTCCTTAAATGAAGCAGCTTAACCGGCTGAAATTCCGTAACGTGATCGATCAGGAAATCTTCAGCTTCATCAAGTTCATCTTCCATAGTGTCGAAGGCAGTATATTTCTGATCAACAATAAAGTCAAGAACTTTGTGCATAAGCATTGCCGGACTTGTTTTTGCACTAATAATATCATGCTCAATAATCTCCTCGATATTTTTTAAGGGTCTTCTGTCGTCGGAATTATGTCCGCTTACAGTTATCAGAAAATTTTTGCCGATAAATAGATTTACTTCATCAGTATAAAGGTTCTGGTCTTTATAGCAGAATGCATTGAACAATATAAATGTGTTGTTCTGGAAATGTTCGATTTTCGGGACCTGTTTATCATCAAAGCAGTCTTCCACTGATAATGGGTGTATTCCGATAAGGTCGATAAGCACATTCAGATCCTGTTTCTCCGGCTTATAATAATTCAGCCATATGAATCCTCCTTCCCGTAAGGCAGTAACTGCTTCAGCAAGAGATTCAACCCCGTAAAACAGTCCGGAGGAGGAAAAATGATAAAATTTTGATTCTGCCATGATCCCTTTCTTTTTTAATGACAGTTTAGCTTATGAATTTATCAGTAAAAAACAGAATCCAAATTACGACAAAAAAAGAATATACCTGAAATATCTTTTCATTTCATTTGTTCAGACAATTTTAAATTATAAAGAACTTACACTGAGAGACACAGAGAAATCACAGAGAGCCACCGAGGGTTGTCTCAGGTAACTCCGTGTAGCTCTGTGAATCCTCTGTGCAACTCTGTGTAACTAAAATAATTTCAATTAGTGCAGTAATCAATTTTTATTAAATTTACACTCTAATGCCTCAACTATCTTATGCCTGCACCTACAAGCAACAAAGCATTGTTCATTCTTAATCCCTATGCAGGCATCCCTCCTGTGAAATTTATTATTTCAAAAGAGCTTCAGCGCCGAAGGGATGAGCTCTCTTATTATAAGTCACTGAGCATTGACGAATCAGGTACCCTGATAAGAAAGAATTTTGATAATTATGATGTTTTTGTAGCTGCTGGTGGCGACGGCACTGTACATACGGTTGCAGATCAGCTGGTAGGAACAGGGAAACGGCTGGGGGTACTGCCGATAGGATCGGGCAACGGCTTTGCAAAAGAACTTGGATTCAGACCCAATATCCGGTCGCTTCTGAAGGATATTGAGAAGAACGAATGTTTTGATGTCGATGTAATTAATATTAATGATGGACTCTGCCTGAATGTTGCAGGAGTCGGACTCGACAGCTTTGTAGCGCACTCCTTCGATAAGCTGAAGACGCGGGGATTCTGGTCGTATGTCGGAGTTACAATGCTTAACTTTATCAGACTTCGTCCTTTTCATGCAGAAATTAAAATAGAGGGAGAAAAAACAATTTCTGAAGATCTCTTTGTGCTTACAATGGCCAATACAAGGCAATTCGGAAACAATGCATTCATAGCGCCCGACGCAGTACCAAATGATGGCATGCTGGACATAGTAATGATAAAACCTTTTCCCAAGTTCCTGTTCCCGATATTTATTTTTCGTCTTTTCGCAAAAAGGATGAACAGATCAAGGTATTTTTCTCATATCAAGACCAGTAAAATGGTTACCATCAGTACTGATGAAACAAGATTTCATGTTGATGGGGAACCGGTTACTTTTAAAGGGGAAGTGAGGATCGGGATACGGGAAAAAGCACTTAAGGTTCTTAAAACAAGATATAATAAATATAAATAGCCCGAAAATGAAAAAATATTTAATCTTTCTATTCCTTATTGCTTTTACATATCCTGTCGGAGCCCAGACTCCCGATGAAATTAGTACACGCCGCGTTATGCTTCCCAACGGATGGCAGCTGACACCAGTCGGAAAAATATTACCATTAGGTGATCTGCCTCTGAACATTGCGGTTTCGTCCGACAAAAAGCTGGCTGCCGTAACAAACAACGGCCAGAGCACCCAGACCATTCAGCTGATAGATCTTAAAAATAATATTGTAACTGATTCGGTAATAATAGGTAAATCATGGCTTGGTCTTACTTTCTCAGATGATGGAAAATACCTGTATGCATCGGGGGGAAATGACAATTTCATTATCAAATATGCCATAAGGAAAAAAGAACTTATAAACACAGATACAATAAGGCTTGGTAAACCATGGCCCGAAAAAATAGCCATTGCAGGAATTGCCCTCGACGACAGAAAGAAAATAATGTATGTTGTCACAAAGGAGAATAATTCCCTCTACGCAATTGACCTCATAACCAAAAGCATTGTCTCTGAAACGCCGCTTGGAGGTGAAGGATATACCTGCATTCTGTCGCCTGATAAGAAGACTCTTTATGCCACCTGCTGGGGTTGTGATAAAGTCGTGGTGTTTGATACCTATCAGCAAAAAATTACCGGAGAAATAGCAGTCGGGGATAATCCGAACGATATGTGCATTACCTCAGGCGGGCACTATTTATTTGTTGCAAATGCAAACGACAACAATGTTTCGGTAATTGACACAAAACAGGGGAAAGTGATTGAGACTCTCAATACTGCTCTTTATCCGGATTCACCTAGCGGATCAACCCCTAACAGCGTAGCGCTGAGCAGCGACGAAAAAACGCTCTATATAGCAAATGCCGATAATAATTGTCTTGCAGTATTCGATGTTTCAGTTCCGGGAAAAAGCAAAGGAAAAGGATTTATACCGACGGGCTGGTACCCGACATGCGTCAGGGTTGCAAAAAACAGGATACTTGTCAGCAACGGGAAGGGGATGACATCACTTGCCAATCCTTATGGTCCCAATCCGACACGACGAGGTGAAGAGGTGGTTTACCAGGAGGGAGGCCGGGAACAGAAGATCAAAGTACAGTATATCGGAGGCCTGTTCCAGGGAACAATGAGTATTATAGACATTCCGGATGAGGTTAAACTGGGTATCTGGTCAAAAGCTGTTTACAGCAACACTCCCTACACCAAGGAAAAGGAACTTAATTCGGAAAGCATTGCAGGCAATCCAGTACCTCAGATAGTCGGGGATCCATCTCCCATCAAATATGTATTTTACATTATCAAGGAGAACCGCACTTACGATCAGGTTCTGGGCGATATGCCCGAAGGGAATGGAGATCCGGGGCTTGTCCTTTTCGGGGAAAACATCACTCCCAATCACCACGCTATAGCGAGAGAATTCGTTCTGCTCGACAATTTTTATGTTAACGGCGAGGTCAGCGCCGATGGACATAACTGGACAATGGGAGCGTATGCCACCGATTACCTTGAAAAGGAGTGGCCCACAAGTTATGGTGACAGGGGCGGAACATATCCTGCAGAGGGAGCAAGGGAAATTGCAAACAACAAACTTTTTTTCTGGGATCTGTGCAAGCGTCATGGTGTAACATTCAGGACTTATGGAGAATTCGTTGGTACCGACGGCCCCAGTCTCCCCGTACTTGCCGGTAACTACTGCAGGTATTTTACTCCCTGGGTACAGTCGGTCCGAGATACCGTAAGATTTGGCCAATGGAAACGCGATTTTGATTCACTTCGTACTGTCAACTCAATACCCCGGTTTAATAGTCTGAGGTTTATCAACGACCACACAGAAGGGCTTAGCCTTAACAAGCCAACCCCCTTTGCTCATGTGGCTGATAACGACCTGGCTCTTGGAATGTTCATTGACTACCTGAGCCACAGCCCTGTCTGGAAAGAGAGCCTGGTTCTGGTTGTCGAAGACGATGCACAGAATGGCCCTGATCATGTTGATGCTCATAGAAGTGTGGCCCTGATTGCCGGTGGCTTTGTCAAACAGGGATTTGTCGATCATACCCCTTACACAACAACATCACTTCTCCGCACCATGGAACTGATACTCGGTCTGCCACCCATGACTCAGCACGATGCAGCTGCCAATTCATTATGGAGATGTTTTAACAATACTCCGGATCATCAGCCCTATAATGCCAGGCCAATCAGTGTTAATCTTAATGATAAGAACAAGGCTGAAAATAAATGGCAGGCTATGAGTGAGACCTTTGATTTCAGCGTTGAAGACAGGGTTAATGATTCCGATTTCAATGAAGTGATCTGGAGGGCGGTAAAGGGACTCAATTCGCCATGTCCTCCCTCGGTCAGGGCAGCATTTCTGTCAACTGAATCTGATGAAGAGTAAACCCCTTTTGACTCCCCCCTGGGGGAGATGCCTGCCAGTTGGCGGGCTGAGGGGGTCATAAATACACCAGTTTAAATATATAAGCTCAGTTTTTCTTTGTATATGGCAGACCAAAATTGATTGGTACCATGTACCATACATTTACTGCTTTACCCTCTTGCATACCGGGCTTGAATCCGGTTATTTTTTTCACGACTCTGATTGCCTCAGCATCAAGTAAAGGATGGACTCCTTTAAGAATATCTATCCCTTCCGTATTGCCTTCCTTGTTGACAATAAATCTTACTATAACCCTTCCCTGAATTGTATCAGCTTTTGCAGCTTCGGGATATATAATATTGTCGGCAATGAATTTAAGCAGGGCAGTTTCACCACCCGGGTAAACCGGCATATCCTGGACCACAACATAAGGCAATTGTTTTACTATCTGATCGGGGAGTTTAAATCCCACAGTAACCATTAAATTAAATGGCTCATTAATTTCATTGTTCTTTGGGCGATCCCATTTGGGAGAGGTTTTTATCGCTCTCATAACCTCATTGCTCAGGAGAGGATCTGTTGCACTGGCGGATTTGATATTGTTTATTGTACCATCCATTTCAACTGTAAAGCTGACACTAACATATCCTTCAGCATTTTTTGCTGTAGCCTCAGGCGGGTATTTTACCTGTGCTGTGACCCAATCATTGAAAAGCTTATGATCCTTTCCGCCGAAAGTTGGATAGTCCTGTGGAGCTAAACGGGGATAGGGCGGATTGAGCCCCATTTCCAGGGCTTTTTTCCTCGTAGTAATTTCAAAAACTCCATTTGCGCCTTTCTCCCCGTATTTGTCAGTGGCCTCTTTTCCGAACAGATTTTTAACCACTCCTCTGTTGTATCCAAGATCCTTAACTGCATCCTGGTAATTTTTGTCGATAATTACCCCGTCGATTACTACTAGCGGATTTGGTCTTTGAATTGAAGGCGGAGCCTTAAAGTCGGGATCCTTTTCCAATTTTATGTTCATCTCCTTACTGAAATCAGGNTTGACTGAAAGAAGCTTATATCCTCTGCAGTATAACTGAATTGAGGCATCTGCCTGAACGTAATTTAATACAAAACGTCCGTCTTTGCCTGTTGTAGCTGTATAGACATTTCCGGCAGTACCGGTTGTATTTATTGCAACTCCCTCAATTGGCTGCCCTTCTGCATCGACAACAACTCCTTTAACAATCTTTTGATATGTTGTTATTTCTATAACACCATCCTTTCCTTTATCACCATATTTATCAATAGCAGCCTTATCTTTCAGAACACTAATTGAAAGGATTGCCTCCGGATCTGTTTTCTTCAGTCCGTTTTCAATGATAACTCCGTCAACAACTATAAGTGCTTTGACCTCAGATCCGTCACCGGCCTTTACTGATAGTGTTTTCTGATAAAAGGAATCTACAGTTAACGATCCGGCATCACTCTTCTTTGTGGTTATTTCAATAACACCATCATTGCCATCTTCGCCATATTTTTCAGTTGCCGATTGGTCTTTCAGAATGGTCATTGAACCAATTGTATTTGGGTCGATTCCTTTCAAATCCTGTTTATCATTTATTAATCCATCAATAACGATGAGTGGTTTTGCTTCTGATCCGTCAGCATTCCTTATACGTATTTCTGCCTGTTCCCTGTAATCCGGATCTTTTACGAGCCTTATATATAGTGCAGAATTTGATGCCATAAGTGGTGGCATCGTATAGGTCTTATACCCCTTGCAGGAAAACATGAGAGAAGAGCCATCCGGTATCTTGCTGATAGCGAATCTGCCCCTGGCATCAGTTATTACACCAGCTACAGACTTAGCAACAATTATTTTGACACCCTGAAGCGGTTTTCCTTCTTCATTTACAACGATTCCCTTTGCATCTTTCTGTATTGCCAATGAGGTCAGCGAAGGATTCATCATTGGTTCTGAAATAGTTTTATAACTATAACTGGGACTGGCAAATGCATAAAAGACAATTGCAAATACCGGTAATACAAAAAGCAGCCTAAGCTTCCGGTAAGGCGAGGCAACTATTTTTTTCATCATGTCAAATCGTTTTTTATCAAGTGAATAACTAAAGGAATTCGAAAGGCTGAAAACCTTCGAACCGAAAAGCTGGTTCACAAGAACAGCTTTATAAACTGCCTGATCAGGTGTTTGCTGCATCGCCACCTGATCGGCAATGTATTCATGATTCTGCCGTATAAACCCGTTGTAGATCCATGCAAACGGGTTGATCCATTGAATCATCCGGAGTATCTCAACTAACATAAGATCAATCCAGTGTTTCTGGTTGACGTGCACGAGCTCGTGTTTCATTATAACTTCCTGTTCTTTTTCATCAACTGATGGATTGATGAAAACAAAATTGAAAAATGAAAATGAACCTGAGTATTCGGATACTCTCATCAGTTTTACCCTCTCAGAATTACTGGCTTTATTCCTGGAAATTGTTTGTGCAAGTTTCATCAACAGCCTGGCGTGATTGAGGACAAAAAGCAGAATTCCTGACAGATATGCTAAAAGCAGCAAAGATCTGAGATCAGACTGTTTTGAACCCTCAACAGTCTGAATTGCGGGTGCAATTACAGCATCGGGAGGAAATGCACTTGTTACAGTTGCTTCAGGTGCCGGGATTTCAACCTGATAATGAAAGGTAAAGAGCGGGAAGATAAACGAAATAAGGATCCCTGCAACAAGATAAAACCTTTTCAGACGGAAGAAGCGTTCCTTTTTCAGAAACAGAAGATACACAATTGCAAACCCTGTAAGCCAGATCACCGACTTCAGCAGGTAAAAGGCAAATGCTTCCATTATTTCTTTCTTTTGTTCTTTTTCAGCTCTTTTTTTGTATCCTCAAGCAGTTCTTCAAGCTCGCTTATCGACATATCCTTCTCCTTTGCAAAAAAGGAGGCAAGTGCAGGAAATGAGTTGTTGAAATAACCATCGAGGAGCCTGAAAAGCTGGCTTTTCGAATATTCTTCCTTTGAGACAATCGGAAAATAAAGGTGAGTGTTCCCGTAGGCTTTATGACCTACGAATCCTTTCCTTTCAAGAACTCTTACAACAGTAGAGACGGTGTTTCTTGCAGGTTTCGGATCGCTGAATCTGAGACGGATATCCTTCACGATACCTTTTTTCATGTCCCATAATAGTTGCATGATCTGTTCTTCGGCTTTGGTCAGGTGCATGGCATTTTTGATTTTAGTTTTGAGGTATGTGTTACGTGGTTTGCGGCATGCGGTCTGAGGGATAATTTGTTACCGCGTACCGCTTACCTCAAGCCGTATACCGGTTTTTATTCTCAACGAATATACAACTATTTTAGTAGTCATGCAACAATTTTACAAAAAAAATGACTACTATTTTAGGCTTGTGGCGTATTGTAATGATACAACGAGACAAGAGCAAGGTATTAATTTTGCACTAAAAATGCAAGTATATTAAGGCCCTTCAGGGCTTGAAGCAGAGAGAGATGGCTTTACCTCCGGTTGCACCGGAGGT
>JGI20214J51088_10002012_pt1 | contig 13743 bp, 17 predicted proteins | sample WetSurMetagenome_FD_51088 | JGI IMG/M metagenome (IMG submission 51088) | reverse complement strand
AAGAGGGACCCGTGGCCGAGGTGCAGCCAGGGACAAGGAGAACGCTCAGTAGAATAAGGATGACAAAAAGGGGGCAGGTCCCGGTTTTCCCTGCTGTCGTACTCATGCTTTTTCTCCGGTGTATTTCCGTCCCTCACCCGTCAGCGAATAGATGATCCAGTTCCCGCTGTACTCTCCTTCGATAAGGCCGCTCTCTTTCAAAATATTCAGGTGGTACGAAAGTTTCGACCCCGCGAGGCGCATGAAGCGGTTGATGACGCAGACGCACAGCGGCTGGTCTTTGATCAGATAGAGGATGGTGAGCCGGAGGGGATCAGCGAGCGCGTGATAGATCCTGCTCCTGGCTTCGAGTTCGGCTTTCGGGGGGATGCGACCGGCAAGTGCATCGAACCCGCCAATCTCGTCGAGTTCCTTCTGGATCTGTTCAGGGAGATCCATCTCTTGTGCTCCCGTGGATTTTCTGGATTTTGGCCCACAGCAGGATACTGTCACACGCTTCATTTCAATTAAATCTGAAATGCAAAGATATATAATCTTGCCTTGTTCACATTAATTCAATAAAATTTGAATTGCCCGGTGGACCCCGGCTCCAATGGTGTTCTGGAGGGAAAATGGGAAACGAACGAGGTCATGAACAGCCGGAGTCTGGAGTGAGAGTATGGTAAAAATCGAAGTTCTTGGAACCGGCTGTGCAAAGTGCGCCCGCCTCTCTGCAAATGTCGAACAGGCCGTAAAGGACCTGAAGATCACTGCCGAGATCGTCAAAATTGATGATATCGTCGAAATTGTCAGCCGGGGTGTCATGATCCCGCCGGCACTTTTCATCAATGGCGAAGTGAAGGCAGCAGGCCGGGTACCTGATGTGAATGAGATCAGAACAATGCTTACGGAGAAAAAATAATGACAGAGAAACCTCAGTGCTCCTGCGGGGCAAACGAACCGAAACGGATCATCTTTCCCTGCGCCGGGCAGGCAAATGTCGGACAACTGACCAATCTCGCTGCAATCCAGCTGACCGAAGAGGGATACGGGAGTATCGCCTGCGTTGCACTGCTCGCGATCGGTGCTGAAAACCTGGTTGCCAATGCGATGAACGCCGATGAAGTGGTCATCCTTGACGGCTGCCCGATGCTCTGTGCAAAGAAGATCGCGGGTGCACAGGGAGTTGCGGGAGGACAGCACCTGGTCATGACCGAACTCGGCATCACCAAGGGACCTTCGAAATCTTACACGCAGGACGACATTGAGAAGATCGTCTCGGCCTGCTGGAAGGGCGAAGGCAGGAAGAAAGATCCCGCTCCGGCAGGAAAGAAAACCGGCGGGAACGACAGCGGCTGTGGCTGCGGTTGCGGCGGCAGGTGCTGAAGCACGGGGCGACAAAAACGACCGATGAGATAGAGATTCGTGCCTGGGCAGAGGACTATGCCCGGAAGAACGGATGGGTGCTGAACCCTGACGAGAAGATCCTCTCCACGGTAATCCGGGGGCTTGCACGGAACGAGCAAAAATCCGGCAGGCGGTACTGCCCCTGCCGCCTCCGGTCCGGTGATGAAGAGAAGGACAAAAATATCGTCTGCCCGTGCATCTGCCACCGGGACGAGATCGCAAAAGACGGGCACTGTCACTGTCAGCTTTATTACCGGAAAGATACTGCCGAAGAAAGGAAAGGGGAAGAAAAATGACCTACGCGCTTGTCACCTGTTCCGGTATCTCGAATACCGGCAAACTCACGACACAGGCTGCCCAGACCCTGCTCCAGCGCAAGCCGGGGCAGTATGTCTGGATGCATGCAAAGCAGTCGGCTGCGACACTGGAGGCGGAAGTCGGCGATGCAGACCGGGTTATCGTGCTTGACGGGTGTACTGACTGCTGCGCGAACAAGAAACTTGCTGCAGCAGGGTATACCCCCNATGTCCACATCATAACCACGGTCCTTGGCATCGAGAAGAACGGCATGGCCGAAGTGAAGTTCGATGAGATCGAAAAGGTTGTGCGGGCGGTCATGAACAACGGAGGAGACCAGCCATGATGAATCCCGGGATCAAGCGTCTTGAGATCGAATGGAAGCACTTTGCTGTTGGTGATGAGACCTGCGAGCGGTGCGGAAAGACCGGCGAAGCACTGAATATCGCCGTGGAAGAACTCCGGCGCGGGTTCGGCCCCGCAGGGGTAAAGATTAACCTGACAGAAACGNTCCTCGACAAAACGCGGATTGCGGAATCCAATGAGATCCGCATGAACGGCACGCTCATTGAGGATCTTCTCTCGGCCTCGGTGTCGGTAACCGATTGCCCCTCCTGCGGCACTCTTGCGGGAGAGAGCACCTGCTGCCGGGCAATCGAGGTCGGCGATGAGCGGTATGAGGATATTCCCGCTGATATGATCAGGAAAGCCGCGTACCGGGCGCTGGGTGTAAAGGAGATACGATCGCTCAGGATTGAGTGGCAGCACGTAGGGGAAGATATCTCGAATACCTGCGAGCGGTGCTCGTCAACGGGCACGACAGTACGCCAGGTGCTGCGGGATCTTGAACCCGTTTTTATCCGGAACAATATCCAGGTCGGTTTCAAAGAGACCGTCCTGCCTCCGGCACAACTTCGCGATTCCAATCGTATTCTGATTAATGGCAGGGCGCTTGAAGACTATCTTGGGGGTTCACGGATTGTCGAGACTCCCTGCTGCTCCTGTTCGTGTGTTAAAAGCAGTGACGCGGTAGCATGCCGGGCGATCGAAACTCCCGAAGGACTGTATGAATCCATTCCGGCAGATCTTCTGCTCCGGGTTCTCACGGCCGTTGCTGAGGAGAGTTCCCGCAGTTCATCGAACCATGAAAACCGGTGCTGTAAATGAAACGTGCGGGATCTCGCTTATCGGGCGTGAAGTCGCCATGAAGATCGTGAGCGACGGGAAGTTCGGTGACCGGGCCTCTGANATTATCCGGGAGAAGTTCCCGACTGAAAGGATCACCGCACCGTTCCCCTCCGGCATGATGGTGGATGACAGCGAGCTCACCCTCCCGGATTGTGATCTCTACATCTCCTGCGTCCGCCACCCGGATGTCGCCCTCGCCATGATGGGCAACCAAAAACCGGTGACCCCCGGGGTCAGTTTCGGTCCCGGGTTCCTCCGGCAGGCCAAAGCAATCAATGAGAACATTGTCGCCCCCCTGACCATGTGCTCCCTTGAGGACAATACCCGGGTACCGGCAATCAACGAGTCTGCAAAAGTGTTCGGCAGACCTTCATTTGACGTGAAGGTTCAGGAGAATGGTACCATCGATGCGGTCCGCGTTCTCCGGGGTTCGCCCTGCGGATCGACCGTGGCAGCGAGCGCAGAGCTTCACGGGACACCATTGAGCCCGGACCGGCTCCAGCACTACGGTCTCCGCTTCTGCCACTTCTGCCGGGCCCCCCGCTTCGGGAAGACCTGCGACAAGGAAATCGCAGGACTCCTCCATGTCCGTGAACTGCTGCGGTCCGTGAATGCGACATCCCCGGCAGCGGGAGCACCGCTGAAGCAGTTTTCCGACGATATGGAAACGATCATCGATCAGAAACTAACCGTAGGATACCACCATGATTGATTATTTACAGGTTTTCGCCGACTGGGCAACCTACTCCCTTCTCGGTATTATGCAGGGGAGCCCGCTCGGCTCTTCCGTGAACTTCTTCATCTACGATTCGATCAAAGTCACCCTGATGCTGGCGGTAATCGTCTTTGGCGTCGCGGTTGTACGGACCTTCATCACCCCGCAAAAAGTGAAGAAGTGGGTAGCCGGACGAACCGAGGGTGTGGGTAATGTTGTGGCTGCCCTGCTCGGCATCCCGACGCCGTTCTGTTCCTGTTCGGCAGTGCCGCTCTTCATCGGGTTCGTTGAGAGCGGCGTCCCGCTTGGCATCACCTTCTCATTCCTGATTGCTTCCCCGCTCATCAACGAGATCGCAGCGGCGATGCTCTTTGCCCTGTTCGGCTGGCAGGTTGCCCTCATTTACATCGTGTCAGGACTCATCATCGCCATCGCAGCCGGTATCATCATCGGGCGTCTCCACCTTGAGAGTGAGGTCGAGGACTTTGTCTGGAAATGCAAGATGCATGACCTTGCCGAGAAGGAGATGACCTGGAAAGACCGGCTTATCTTTGCGAAGGGGGAATCCCGTGATATTACCCTGAAGGTGCTGCCCTACATCATCCTCGGCATCGCGATCGGTGCGGTCATCCATGGGTACGCGCCGTCGGATTTCCTGGTCAACATCGCCGGGCCGGGCAACCCGCTCGCCGTCCCGATTGCCGTGCTCATCGGCATCCCTCTCTACTCCAATGCAGCAGGCATGATCCCGATCATGGAAGTGCTCACCGCAAAGGGGATGGCTATGGGAACGGCGCTCGCGTTCATGATGTCGGTGATCGGGCTCTCGCTGCCCGAGATGATTATCCTCCGGAAAGTGATTAAGATCAAGTTGATCCTGATCTTCGCCGGGATCCTGTTCATCTCATTCACGCTGACCGGTTACCTGTTTAATGCACTATTGGGCTAAGATACATCAGGAAGTGCATGGAAGATGGAAACAACAAAACAACTCTCCTTTCTTGACCGCTACCTGACCCTCTGGATCTTCCTTGCGATGGCCTCCGGTATTGCCATCGGGTACTTCTCGCCCGCAGTACCGGCACTGATCACCGGCCTCTCGATCGGGACAACCTCGATCCCGATCGCGGTTGGCCTGATCCTCATGATGTACCCGCCGCTTGCAAAAGTGAAGTACGAGGAACTCGGGAAGGTATTCACGAACACCAAAGTCCTTGGTCTTTCGCTCGTCCAGAACTGGATCGTCGGGCCGGTCCTGATGTTTGCACTTGCGGTCATCTTCCTCCGCGACCAGCCGTTTTTTATGTACGGCCTGATCCTCGTGGGGATCGCCCGGTGTATCGCGATGGTGATCGTCTGGAACGACCTTGCGGGAGGCGATTGTGATTATTGTGCCGCCATTGTCGGGCTGAACTCGATCTTCCAGGTATTCTTCTATTCGGTCTATGCCTGGTTCTTCATCACGTACCTGCCCCCGCTGCTCGGCATTGGTGCCGGTTCTGCGGTTTCCATCACCATCGTCCAGATTGCCGGGAGCGTCTTCATCTATCTCGGCATTCCGTTCCTTGCCGGTATGATCACCCGGTATGCACTCCTCCGGGTAAAATCCAAGGCATGGTACGAACAGGTCTTCATCCCGAAGATCTCGCCCATCACCCTCATTGCCCTGCTCTTCACCATCATCGTGATGTTCTCGCTGAAAGGAGAATATATTGTGAACGTACCGTTCGATGTCGTCCGTGTGGCAGTTCCGCTGCTGTTCTACTTCGTGATCATGTTCTTTGCGAGTTTCTGGATGGCCCACCGTCTTGGTGTGGATTACCAGAAGTCAGCCTCGCTCTCGTTTACCGCGGCCTCGAACAACTTCGAGCTCGCGATCGCAGTTGCTATCGCGGTCTTCGGCATCGCATCCCCGGCAGCATTTGCAACCGTGATCGGGCCGCTCGTCGAGGTGCCGGTGCTGATTGGACTCGTGAATGTCTCGCTCTGGCTCAGGGAGAAGTGGTACGGCGGGAAGAGTGATGGCACGTGCAGCGCGTCATTGCGGTGAAACAAACGAGGAAATCATGAAAAAGAAGGTCCTGTTCATCTGCACCCACAATGCCGCCCGCTCCCAGATGGCGGAAGGGTATATGCGGGCAAAATACAGTGACCGCTACGAAGTGTTTAGCGGCGGCACAGAAGCTACCCGCGTTCACCCGGTGGCGATTGAGGTCATGAAGGAGATCGGGATCGATATCGGCGGGCAGAGATCGAAACGTATCGATGAGTTCTTTGGTAAGGGCATTGAAACGGTCGTCACGGTCTGTGACTCAGCCAACAAAGCCTGCCCGTTCTTCCCGGGTGCAAAGGAAGAACTGCACAAGGGATTTGCGGACCCCTCGGGATTCACCGGCACCGATGAGGAGATCCGCGCCGGGTTCCGGCGGGTCCGGGATGAAATTACCCGGTGGATCGACGCGACATTCGGGACATAATATGNTCAAAGTACAGCCGCACCCGGAATATCCGCCGGAGGAGGGACGATACCTCCGGGGCAACGATTACTCCCCGGCTGCGGTTGTCATCATCCTCACAACCGATGCCGAAGCAATTCCTGCGGAGATTGAGAAACTCGTCCGCACCGGCATAGAGACCTGGGCTGCACTCTCCGGAACACTCCAGACGGCAAATATCGGTATCGAGAAGATCATCTGCAATATCGGGCAAACCCGAATATCCGGTACCTGATCCTGGGCGGTCCGGAGTCCGGGGGGACACAAGACCGGAGATGCGATCAAGGCGCTGTTCCGGAACGGGGGTTGATGAGAAGAAACAGATTATCGGCACGACCGGGCTCACCGCAGTGCTCCATAATGTCGCGGCAGAGTTCATCCGGCGTTTCCGGCACCAGCTGACGCTCGTGGACTGCCAGTTCCAGGACGAATCCGTAATCCGCAAGGCGGCCTGGTCCTGTTTCCAGGAAAACCCGGTGGAGTTCCGCGGACAAAATGCTCTTTGATCCCGGGGCTTTTCATGAACCCCCGCTTAGCGGGAAGCTGACATGGAAGGTCACGCAGCCATGGGCAGAGCCGGGCGATGACAAAGAACGCCAGGCGAAACAGCATGCCCTCGACAGGACCGACCAGCTGAAGAAAAAGCAGCGCTGCCGGTCTCCGGATAAACCAAAATGAATGACGGGAGCTCCCACGACGGAGACCCACCTCCCACCCGGCGCAATTCTCCGACGTGAACGCGAAACATGCGTCCGGAGGGGGTGCCATGCAATGCTGTTGCCGATCAGCCGGCTACAGGGGCTGGAACGTGGCCGGGAAGGAGATCGGCCACCCGAATATGGCCAATTGCGACCTCTGGTTTCCGACGTAAATAGGGAGAAATCCGTTGAATTATTCCCCTTTTTTCCCGAATTATGACCTCATTTCCCGGAAAATCGGTGCAACGGAGCCCGCAGCGGGCCTGGCTGGGAGGTACTCCCCAATAGAACACTCTCCGACAGTGGAGACCTGAAAAAGGGTAGAGTCCTGACCACGCAGGGCAATTTTTCAAACACTTCATGTCGGACTGGTGGAACCTGATGTAGTTACCGGAACAGACTCCAGTCTCAGGGTATTTGAAATGGTTTCCCCGTTGCTGTTGATGAGTTTCAGGGTGTAGGATTGCGATTTTACCGGAATGCCGAACACGACATTCCCCTGCCGCGTCTCACCCGGGACAATCTTGCCGGCAGGAAACGGATTTTCCAGTTTCCCGCCGAGTTTCTGGTTGCTTGAATATGACCCGGTCTCGTTATCAGGAATTGCCCAGATACGGTCATCGGCGAAATCAAACCATCCGCTTTCATTGATGTTTTTTATGGATACATTGACCATGAGGTATTTGTACCCGGTGTAGGGCCGTGCACCGTTCAGCGTGGATACGATCTCTGCGCTATACAGCGTCAGATTCATCGTTGGCACAGACTCATGAGGAATAATTGCTCCGGTAATCCGCTTGTAGGTAACGAGAAAAAATGTATCTGAAAATGCATCGTTCGCTCTGTCATAGGTGAATATCGTTGGAGAGCCGGATGTCGCGATCCGGTACGTATCGGCACCGCTCTTACTCCACGCTCCATGCACGAATTTTTTATGCTGTGATTTAACGTTGGTATTTACCAGGGTCCAGGAGTTATTCTCTGAAAAAGTCCAGATCAATTCAATTTTGCCGGTTGGCAGATATTTAAAAGACTGCCACGACCCGATAATCGGATCTTTGAGCAGGGCCGTACTGGTCGCTGGCGGGAGCGTTTCGATTGTCGTCACGGTTATGATGGGAATACTGCCGGGCGATGAAGTGGTGTTGACGAAAGGAGTCGTGACGCCGGGGGAGGTAGGGTTGCTCATCGCACACCCGGAAAAAAACGACAGCACTATGAGAGAGGTGAGGACGGTGACAGAAACGGCTTTGGAAAAAAGATTCCTTTGCTCCATGGTTGTTACTATTATCGAAAGCTGCCATAGATTTTTTGAAATGAATGCGTACAGGTTTTCAGAAAAAAATTTTTCGGTAACCAGACCCCGGGAAAATTTCAACAAGGCCTCCCCCTCCGGATTTATTTGAAGGTGGGGGGGTAGGGGGTACCTCCCCCTGCCAACTCCCGGCTTTAGCCAAAAAAGAGCGGGCCGGCAAGGAACATACCAAGGATTGGATGACAAAAAAACCTATGAAGAAAAAGCGATTGTGATTATTCGTTTTATTCAGACTGAACTTTCGACAAACGTGACGGATGAATGAGATTTCGGGACCGGCATACCATTATCGATAAGATCCCTGATGTGCAATCGCGATTGCCTCGCAGAACGATCCTTCAGGACACTATGGAAAATGTCCTTTTGCCAAAAACCGGCACTACGGTTCCGAAACGCTCAACTCCTCCTCAGGAGGATCGCTGGCTTCCGCTCCGCTACTGGGCATTTTTTATTTTTGCCGGGAGGCCGGAGATCTCCGCAAAACCGGCACCATACCTGCCACCTCATTTCACCCGGAACGGAAAATTCCGGTAATCGCCACCTGGTGCGGACATGAGGATTCCACGCCCCCCTCTCTGCTATTGCGAGATGATGATGGTTACGTTCGGTACAAAGAAGGCACGAACCACGTTTCAGCCCGGGCAGAAACCCCACATTTCGCGCGTCCGGAAGACTCCCCTGGCGCCTCTTTGCGTACAGGGTAACCGTAAAAGGCTTTTACTCCGGCGTTCTCATGTAATATCCAATGGATAACCTGTTTGCCTCTCCCGAGTTCCAGATGAGCCTGCTCCTCTTTGTCGCGCTCGGAGGTTACCTCATCGCCTCGCGCATCAACCAGTCTGCAGTTATCGGCCTCATCCTGGTCGGGCTCCTGGTTGGCCCGAGTGTCATCGGTCTTATCACGTACACGGATTTTGTCCGGGGGCTTGCCCATCTCGGTGCCGTTATCCTGCTCTTTGTCATTGGTCTGGAATTCAATGTCAAAGAAATCCTTTCCCTCAGGAACGGTGTGATAGCCGGTGTCGGGGTAATCATTCCGTGGATTGGCGGGTACTGGATCTCGATTGTTTTCGGCTTCGACACCGCAAGTGCAATCTTTATCGGGACAGCCCTGACCGCGACAAGTATTGCAATCACGGCCAACGTGCTGCGGGAGATGGGAAAGCTCCAGACCACAGCAGCGAAGGCAATTATCGGTGCCGCGGTCATTGACGATGTGCTCAGCCTGCTGGCCCTGGCTATCAGTACTGATGTTGTCAGCGGCACAATCACTGCAGGAGGTATTGCTCTTGTTGCACTCAAGGCGGTTGCGTTCATCGTCATCGGGGGAGCTTTTGGAATATTCGTGGTGAGCCGGTACATGCAGCGGATGGATGCCACCGGGTTCTGCAAAAAGTTCCCGGAGTTCATCTTCATCTTCGCCATGATGGTCGCGTTCCTCTATGCCATGTGTGCCGAAATGGTCGGGCTCTCAGCTATCGTGGGAGCATTTATTGCCGGGGTATCCTTCGAGGGAGTGGTACTCACGCACAGCAGGAACTTCAAGGAGGGCGCAGAGTATCTCCAGATCATCTTTGCTTCAATTTTCTTTGTCTCGCTGGGGATTCTTGCGGATATCAAAGCAGTGACGCCGGAGATCCTCCTGTTCCTTATCGTACTGACTCTCGTTGCCATCATTACCAAGGTTATTGGCTGTGGTCTTCCGGCCCGCATGATGGGGCTGTGCCGGAAGGATGCACTGGTTGTCGGTTTCGGCATGGCTCCCCGGGGAGAGGTNGCGATGATTGTAGCACTCATCGGGCTGGAGGCGGGCGTAATCGACCAGGGGGTCTACGTGGTCCTTGTCCTCATGAGCCTGCTGACAACCATTATCACGCCAGTCGTGTACCGGAACTGGTTCTTCAAATCAGAGAAATGCCGGTATGATGCCCATGGAATATGCATTGATGAAAGAAAATAACTCTGCCCNCTCCCACGCCTATGATTACAAAAATAATGCGAAAACTGCAAAAATTAAAAAAGAAGTTATCGAAAAAATACCGGAAAGAGACTGAAAACACTACAGAGATACCGGAAACGGAACGGGAAAAGACCCCCTGAAAACCGGGCACCTGATGGTATCGCATCCTTTTTTTTATAAGAAGGAAGACAAGCACTATGCTCATGGAGATTCCGGACAGGCCCCATGCACTCACTGCAGAGCAGGTGCGGGAAGCACTGGATACCACTTCTTCCGGCTTATCCGGGCATACCGCCGAAATCCGTCTCGGCAAGTTCGGGAAAAATATTCTCTCTGAAGAAAAGACCAGCCGGCTGGCTCTCTTCATCCACCAGTTCAACAGCCTGCTTGTCTGGATCCTGATCCTGGCAGCCGTCATCTCCCTCTTTGTTGCCGATCTCAAGGATTTCCTGGTTATCGTATTTCTCATCCTTGTCAACGGATTCATCGGTTTCTGGCAGGAACTCAGGGCCGAGACCTCGCTTGAGGCATTGCGGAACCTGACCCGCAGCCAGAGTACCGTTATCCGCGACGGGAAACCGGTAACCATCCCCTCATCGGATCTCGTCCCGGGGGATTGCGTCCTTCTCGCTGAAGGGGACCTGGTCACTGCCGACCTCCGGCTCGTTGAGGTATCTGCCCTGATGGTCGATGAATCCCCGCTGACCGGGGAATCGCTGCCGGTGGAAAAGGACCCTGATACCCTTGTCCCGGCCGATGCCCCGCCCTATGAATATACCAACAGTGCCCTGTCCGGAACAATGGTTGTACGGGGTTCGGGGAAAGGCTATGTTGTCAAGACCGGGCGGTCCACCTACTTTGCCGGCATTGCGAAACTTGCAGAAGGCGCATCTCCGCCCAGCCCGTTCACGCGGGCAATGAACTATTTCTCCCGCCGCTATATCATCTTCCTAATCGCAATTTTTGGCTGCGTGGGGGTCGTTGCCCTCATGCAGGGCAGGCCGTACCTCCAGGTTGCCTACCTTCTCGTTGCCCAGATGGTCTCGGCGGTCCCCGAGGGTCTGCCCATCGTTGTCACCCTTGTCATGGTTGTCGGTTCGCTGGCTCTCGTCCGCCAGAAGACGCTCGTCCGCCACCTCCCCTCGGTCGAGACCCTGGGGAGTGCTACGGTCATTGTATCCGACAAGACCGGCACGATAACGGAAGGCCGGCTTGCGGTGCAGGAGGTTTATGCGCTCGACCGGGAATCGCTGCTTGCGGCAGCNGTCCTCTGCAACGATGCGTTTGAGAACCTGGGGGACCCCATCGATCTTGCTCTTGCCCGGTGGGCCGAGGGGTCCGGGGAAATCCGCATGCGCAATCCAAGGATCTGGGTGTATCCGTTCGATACCCGGAAGAAACTCATGGCAACCGCCAACCGGACCCCCGGGGGGGACCGTTTCTTTATCAAAGGTGCCTGGGAAGAGCTCCTGAAGCGTGCAGAGAATACGGAAGATTTTGCTGCGCTTGAAAATATGCTCGACAGCATGGCCGGGCGGGGCCTGCGGATCCTTGCATTCGGGGCCGGAACCTGGAACGGTGACGGTCCCGACCGGTGGAACTACCGGATTGTCGGGCTCATCGGGTTTGCCGATCCCCCGAAAACATCTGTCGCTGCTGCCGTCAGCGATGCAAAGAAAGCCGGAATCCGGGTCCTGATGGTGACCGGGGATTATGCCGTCACCGCACGCGAGATAGCCCGGTCGGTTGGCATCTGGAAGGAGGGCGACCGCGTGCTCACCGGTCCCGGGATGGAACAGCTGGATGACGATTCCCTCTATGCAGCCCTTGGAACCACAACCGTTCTCGCCCGGATTCTCCCCGAACAGAAGTACCGCATTGTCCATGTGTTGCAGCAGCACGGGGAGATTGTTGCGGTTACCGGCGATGGCGTGAACGATGTGCCGGCCATCAAAACGGCAGATCTCGGTATTGCCATGGGTTCCGGCACGGAATCGGCAAAGAGTGTTGCAAAGATGGTTATCCTTGACAACGACCTCTCCGTGATTGTCAACGCGATCCGGAACGGCCGGGTCATCGCGGATAATATCAGGAAAGTTATTTATTATCTTGGCTCGACCTCAATCAGCGAGATCATCCTCATCAGTGCGGCGATCCTTACCGGGCTCCCCCTCCCGCTGCTCCCGATCCAGATCCTCTGGGTCAACCTCGTGACCGATGGCGTGCAGGACAAGACATTCCCTTTCATCAAGGAGGAAGGGGACGTTATGGCCCGCAAACCGAAAAAACCCGAATCGCAGTTCTTCGACCGCCCGCAGATTAAACGGATCCTGCTCTTTGGCGTCGTCATGAGTATGCTCGGATTCTTCCTGTTTAGGCACCTGCTCGGTCGCTTCCCGTACGAGGTTGCGGTAACCATTATGTTTACCTCGTTTGTCTGCTTCCAGTGGTTCAACGGGATCCAGGCCCAGAAGGAGCACGAGCCGTTCTTCGTGAACCTGCGGAGGAGTTTTGCCATCAATCCCCTCATCTTTGCCGGCGTTGCTGCCGGCCTCCTCCTCCAGCTCACCGCCATTTACCTTGTCCCGGACTGGTTTGGTACCGTACCGCTGACATGGGATCAATGGGTGTATCCGGTCGCTCTTTCCCTTGCTGCATTTGTTCTTGTCGAAGCCGTGAAGTGGAGTGAATGGAGAAGAACCCCGGTTCTGCCAGAAGGATCAGAGAGCTGATTTTTGAGCTCTGTAGAAATCCGAAATCATTTCAATATCGCACCTTGTTTCTGTAAGATTGTGATGGTGACCCCCTCTCTCCCCCGGAGGGGGGCAGCCCAAGGGGAGTATCCCCTTGACCCCCTTTTCGGTGTATTGACCACATGAAGTCACTATCGCATTGTGGGGATGCCACAGCGGCGGGGGNATGCTCGCATGCCACCAGGAGCGTTGAATACTATGATTTCTTGGGAGAGCAGATTTTTTGATTGAACAGGATGCCCCGGCACAGGATAACGAAGACACCACCACCAGGGCAGATAACCGTCNTATCAGGGAGTCTGGACACACACACTACTAAGTAATTTCTCATGGGGCAACAATTTCGTTGTGCAATTGACGAAATTACATCGGAACCATGGATGCGAAAATAATGCGATGTGTATAAAACCGTAAGAACGGTACCAGGTACCATTATGACGTTTGAGCGAACGATTGCGCAGCTGTTCAGGATGGACGATGAAACCTGGCTGCGTCATGCCAATCCATGGAGCGGGATGCTTCGTCTCACGGCATTTCCGGCGCTTATCATTGCGTTCTGGAGCCGGGCATGGCTCGGGGGGTGGGCGATCATTCCCTGTGTAATTGCCCTCCTGTGGACATGGTTCAACCCCCGCATTTTCCCAAAACCGCGATCGCTCGACCACTGGATGTCACGAGGCACACTCGGGGAGCGTGTCTGGCTGAACCGCGATACCGTGCCTGTGCCGGTGCATCACCGGATAGCGCCAAACATCCTTTCAGCGGTTGCTGCGTCCGGTTTGCTCTTTGTCGTCTGGGGAGTACTGGTGTTTGATCCATGGCCGACGCTATTTGGTGTAATGCTGGCATATATGGGCAAGTTGTGGTTTGTTGACCGGATGGCCTGGCTCTGGGAGGACATGAAGGACGCTGCACCGGAATACCGGGCCTGGCGGG
>JGI20214J51088_10002011_pt1 | contig 13748 bp, 12 predicted proteins | sample WetSurMetagenome_FD_51088 | JGI IMG/M metagenome (IMG submission 51088) | reverse complement strand
TTCATTATTTTTGTATAAGTGGGAGAAAGTGGGGGAAAGTGGCAGAACCTCCCAAAATTTGTTCAAAAATAAACGAAATTTTAACAAATGTTCCAAGGGCACTCAATTTGTAGTTTGGACGCAAAATCACGACTCGTGTTACCCTCGAAGTTTCGGAAATATATTAAAACCGAAGCTAATAATAAACTCATTTTAACACGAGGTATGGATGAATGCATTCTTGTTTATCCTCAGGATGAATGGGATAAAGTGAATTCCGTCTTTTCAAGCTACAATGTATTTAATGCCGAGCAAAGATATTTTATGAGAGAGTTTCTATTCTATGTGAATGAATGCGACTTAGACTCACAGAATAGAATCCTTCTTCCGGCACAATTGATTGAATTTGCTCACGTCAAAAAGGAAGTCATCGTCCTTGGAATGCTAGATAAAATTGAAATCTGGGACCCGGAAACGAAAAAATCTTATGATGAAAAGCGTTACGGCACTTATGAGGACATTGCCCAGAAGGTTTCTGAAACAATCCTTAATAAAAAATTTGATGCTCAAAATTAAAAATTTTGAATGCTGACTTTCACATCCCCGTTCTTTTAAATAAAGCGGTTGGACTTTTAATTAATCCTGAAATTGAAGAACACATACTTGTCGACGGTACTACTGGCGGAGGCGGTTACTCAAAAAGAATCTGCGAATTATGCGAATCATTAAAATTATTAATCTGCTTCGATAAAGATTTAAATGCACTTGAGCATAGTAAAAAAAATCTTTCAGCATTTTCGGACAGAATAAAATTTATAAATGAAAATTTCGCAAATATAAAAAAAGTAGCAGAAGGTTTGAAAGTTGAAAAAGTTTCGGGTGTAATTCTCGACCTCGGACTTTCGAACTACCAGCTTACCGATGAAGACGGATTCAGTTATCTGAGAAATACACCGCTCGATATGAGAGCAGATAAAAAAAGTAATTTAACTGCAGCAGAAATTCTAAACTCATACAGCAAAGATAATTTAATCAGGATTTTCAAAGAATACGGTGAAATAGGAAATGAAGAGAGACTGGCGAGTGCAATAATCAACACTCGCAAAAAGAAAAAGCTGAATACAACTTATGATTTGAATGAAGTAATAGAAACCGAATACAGAATAAAGTCAATCGCACTGAACAAGTTTCTATCGAAGATTTACCAGGCAATTAGAATTGAAGTTAACTGCGAACTCGATGATTTAATTAAAGTACTCGAAGATTCATTTGAATTACTGGATGATAAGGGAAGGCTGGTAGTTGTTTCTTATCACTCGCTTGAAGATAGAATTGTGAAGAATTTTATAAAAGAAAAAGCATTTACTCCTTCGGTTTCCAAATACGGCAAAGTGGAAACTAAGGAAACAAAAAAATTAAAAATTTTAACGAAAAAGGCACTCTTGCCGGATAAGTACGAAGTAAGTTCAAATCCGAAATCAAGAAGTGCCAAATTAAGAGCAGCGGAAAAGAATGGATAACGACCAAACATCCGATAAAAAAGTTAAAAAGAGAATCTCGATTTTTCAATTGTTGATTTTCTTGTTCATGCTTTCCGCTGTAATTGTTTTTTATATAAACAATATAATTGCAGTAAACCAACTGATAAGTAAAAACAATGAACTAAAAGATGCTATTAACAAGGTAGTTCAGGCGAATTATTCATCGCAAATTGAAATTGAAAGGTTATCTAGTTACGATAGAATCAAAGTACTTGCATCTGAAAAGTTCGGTCTAAAACTTTCAGATACAGTTACAAGAAGCAATGAATATATAATAATAAATAAATCCGAATTTAAATAAATGTATAATTTTCAGAATAAACCGCAAAAAGAAGTAAATAAAAAAAGAAGAATGAACATCTTTCTTTTTGTTTTTCTGCTTGGTTTATTGGGAATTGTGGCACGACTGGTTCAAATCCAGATTATAGATTCTGAAAAATATATTTATGTTGCAAAAAAGCAGTCACAGACAAGAGATATTATCGTTCCCCCAAGAGGATTGATATTCGACAGGAATATGAATCCGCTTGTTTCAAATCAATATAAAATTACAGTTTCTGCCGACCCTTACAGAATAAAATCACCCGACAGTGTTGCCTCGATATTATCCGAAATTTTTAAAAGAGATAAGAACGAATATCTCGAACTTCTCGAAAACAAAAATAATCCGAATGTATTTTTAGAAAGAAAATCGGATTTAAAGGATTTAAAAGGTCTGGATACATTAAAAATCGATGGACTAAATATTACAACTGAACCCTCTCGTTTATACAACTATGGTTCGCTTGCTTCGCAGATAATTGGTTTTACCAATATGGAGAATAAAGGCGTATGCGGAGTTGAACTTGCATTCAACAAAGAACTTACAGGTCAAGAGGGTTACCTGATTATGCAAAAAGACGGAAAGGGAAACAAGCGACCGGATTTAAGTTACAGGCAAAGAGAACCTGTACAGGGTGATAATATAATTCTGACAATAGATAAAAATATTCAACAGTTAGCCGAAGAAGAACTTGAAAACGGTGTGAAATATTTTAATGCAGAAAAAGGTAAAGTTGTAGTAATATCGGTTAAAACGGGTGAAATTCTTGCAATGTCTTCTTTCCCGACATTTAATCCCAATACCATTAAAGCTGAAGACACAATAGGAATGAAGAATTCCGTAATATCCGATATATATGAACCCGGTTCAACATTTAAAATTATTACCGCCGCAGGAATACTTGAAGAAAATATCTTAAGTGAAGGCTCTGTTGTTTCAACCGATAATGGTTCTTACACTGTATGCGGAATGAAAATAACAGATTCACATTCCGCTTCTACTATGACATTTCAACAGGTCATTGAATTTTCGAGCAATGTTGGAGTATCCAAGCTATCCGAAAAACTCGGGACTGAAAGATTTTATAAATACGCAAGAGATTTTGGAATAGGAATTTATTCAGGAATAGAGTTACGAGGTGAAAATAAAGGATACCTGAAACGCCCTGTTGATTTCACTCCCGGCTCACTTGAATTTATGTCAATTGGTTATCAGGTGGCTGTGAATTTATTACAGCTTTCAATGGCTTATGCAAGTGTTGCGAATTCGGGGATGCTAATGAAACCAATGCTCGTAAAAAAAGAATTATCACCAAGCGGACAGGTTGTATCGGAAAATTTTTCGTCGACTGTAAGACAGGTTGTATCCGTACAAACGGCAAAGAGATTATCACAATTGTTTTTAGGTGTTGTTGAAAGAGGAACCGGAACGGATGCAAGAGTAAACGGAGTGAATGTTGCAGGAAAAACAGGAACAGCACAAAGAATAATAGAAGGTGAATATTCCAGCAGCTCGCACAATTCATCATTTATCGGATATTTTCCGGTTGAAAATCCGGTGATATTGATTGCAGTAGTATTGGATGACCCTAAATCCGGAGAGTATTATGGTGGAAAGGTCGCTGCACCTGTATTCAAGAAAATAGCAACAAGGATTTTAGATTATGCAGGAAATAATATTTCTACAACGGATTTTTTAAATGTATCCTTCGACAGAAATCTGAATATCCAGCAGCCTAATCAGCAGGAGACGAAGGGTGATTATAAAGTTGTACCGGCAATGCTCGATATGAATATAGATAATGCTATTGAAATTCTGAAAGAGAGAAAAATTAAATTTGAAGTTGAAAATTATAATAAAAGAGATAAAAACTCTACGAATAAATACGTTGTATCCGAACAGTTTCCTAAACCGGATGAAAAAATATTAAGCGGCGAAAATATAATTGTAAAGCTAAAAATCAAAGAAGTCAATTTTACCCAGACAAAATCTTTGAAGGTACCGGATGTAAAAAATTTAAGCCTTAGAAAAGCAATTAATAAAATGGTTTCCGAAGGTTTCATTGTAGAGATAGTTGGAAGCGGTGAAGTTGTTGACCAGCTGCCGAAACCGGGTAATGAAGTACAGCAAAAAAGTAAAGTAATATTATTCTGTAAAAACGAATTGTAAAATGAAGTTTTCCAAATTAATAAATATTATCGGTCTTAAATCGGATGCAGTCAAAGATTTTTCTGTAGTAGGACTTGCATATGATTCGCGTAAAGTGGTGAATAATTTTATTTTCTTTGCAATAAAAGGCTATAAAGACGATGGGAATAAATATGTCTCGAAAGCAATTGAAAATGGAGCAAAAGCAATAATAACGGAAAATGAATTTGTAAATGAGTTAACAAAAATTGTATCGGAAGATATTAATATTATTGGAGTCGATGATGTAAGGAAAGTGATGGCACAGATGGGATTTGCATTTTATAAAAATCCTTCCGAAAAAATAAAACTAATAGGTGTTACTGGAACGAATGGCAAAACAACCATTACTTATTTGCTTAAACATATTTTTGAATCGGCCGGATTTAAATGCGGATTGGTTGGTACCATAGATTATGTTACCGGTGATAAAAAGCTTGAATCCAAGTTAACAACGCCTGATTCTATTGAAATCAACGAGATGTTAAAAGAAATGGTTTATGCCGGGTTTGATTATTGCTTTATGGAAGTTTCGTCAATTGCACTTGTTTTGCACAGGGTTTATGGACAGAAATTTTCAGCTGGAGTTTTTACAAACCTTACAAGCGAACATCTCGATTTACATAAGAATATGCAGAATTATTTCGAAGCTAAGAAAATATTATTTGACCGGCTCGATAGCTCCCAATATGCAATCTCTAATCTCGATGATAGTTATGGCAATGATATTATAAAAGGTACGAAGGGAAAAAAAGTTTATTATTCGATGAATTCCGAAACAGATTATCGGGCTGTCAATGAAAAAATTTCTATGGACGGTATATCATTTGAAATTATTTACAAAGATAAAATTTACAAAATTAATTCTACTCTTACGGGAAGATTTAATATTTACAATATACTTGCAGCGGTAGCATTGGCGCATTCCTTGAATATTAATTTTGAAACAATTCAAAAAGCAATTGCGAATTTTAGCGCAGTGAACGGCAGGTTTAATAAAATCGAACTGCCGAATAAAGCTTATGCTGTGATAGATTATTCTCATACTTCCGACTCTTTAAAAAATGCTGTCGAATCTGCCATCGAAATCAGGAATATGAGTACCTATAAGGGCAGAGTAATTACGATCTTCGGATGTGGCGGAAACAAAGACAGGACAAAACGTCCGGTAATGGGTGAAACGGCTACATCGCTTTCGGATTATTCGATTATCACATCAGATAATCCGAGATTTGAAGAACCTATAGAGATAATAAAAGAAATTCTCGTAGGTGTAAGAACAATAGATAATTTTGAAGTTAATCCAAATCGTGAAGAAGCAATCAAAAGAGGAATAGAGATTTCGAAGAAAGGTGATATCATATTAATTTGCGGGAAAGGTCACGAAACATATCAAGAAGTTAAAGGTGTGAAATCACATTTCGACGATAAAGAAATGGTTGAAAAATATTTTCATTTGGCTAAATAAAAATGATTAGTACTAGAAGCATATTAAAAATTAATTGCAAAAAAATAAATTTTGATAAAATCAAAGTAAAGAATTTCTTTGGTGTTTCTATAGATTCAAGGGACATCTATAAAAATTATCTTTTTGTCGCAATTAAAGGTGAAAATACGGATGGACATAATTATTTAGTTGATGTATTTGAAACGGGTGCTACGGCAGCTATAGTAAATGAAAGCTGGTACTCCAAAAATAAAAACAAATTTAAGAATGAAGTATTTTTCGTTGTAAAAGACACAGTGAAAACACTTGGTGAGCTTGCTAAGATTCATTTAAAAAGATTTAATGTTCCGGTATTATTTGTTGGGGGAAGCAACGGTAAAACCACGACAAAAGATTTAATTGCCACTGTACTTTCAAAAGGATATAATGTATTGAAGAATGAAGGAAATCTGAATAACCATCTTGGTTTACCTTTGACAATATTGAAACTGGATAGTTACCATAACTTTTGTGTCCTTGAAGCCGGAAGTAATCATTTTAATGAAATAGAATATTTGTGCTCGATAGGTGAACCGGATTTTGGGATAGTAACAAATATAGGAAAAGAGCATCTGGAATTTTTTAAAAATATTAATGGAGTTACCAAAGAAGAATTATCGCTTTTTGATTATTTAAGAAAAAAAGACAGAGTATGTCTTGTTAATCTCGACGATAATTTTATTAGAAAATATTACAATAAAAATAAACTAAAGAAGAGTTTTACTTATTCTTATAATTTTAAATCGGATGTTAGAGCAAAGTTTTTAAAATATACTAATAATTTCGAGCCTGTAATAGAATTGAATTATAATAATAAAAAGATAACGACAAAAATAAATACTTTCGGGAAACACTCTGTTTATAACGCTCTGTCAGCTGCTGCAGTAGGTTTATATTTTGGAATTACTCATGATAAAATAAAAGAAGCTCTGGAAAATTATGTCCCGAAAAGTTCCAAAAGAATGGAAGTAATGAAAAGAATTGATTTTACAATTATAAATGATGCATATAATAGCAATCCTGATTCTGTAAAGCTTGGACTTGAAACTTTAAAGGAATATAAAACAAAATGTGCAATCCACCTGGTTATTGCCGATATGCTCGAGCTCGGTAAATGCAGTAAGAAAGAACATTTTGACGTAGGTAAGACGATTAAGAATATGAAATTCGATAATCTTTATACTTTCGGGAAAGAATCGAAGAATATTTTCGAAGGTGCAAAAGGAGTTAAAAATAATTTTTACTTTGAAGATAAAGAAGATTTAACAAAAATTTTGTTGACTACCATCAGAAAAGGTGACGTGATTTATTTTAAGGGTTCACGTGGAATGAAACTGGAAGAGGTTGTAGAAATAATTTCAAAAAGGTTTTTAAATTAAAATAACTAATTATTAATTATTAATTACTAATTAACAGTGTTATACTACTTAGCTGAATATATAAATTATCTGTGGCATCCTCCCGGGTTCGATGTTTTCAAGTATTTAACATTTCGCTCGGCAGTCTCCGCTATTACGGCTTTAATCTTTAGTTTTTTTATCGGACCAATTATAATAAAGATATTAAAGAAAAAACAAATCGGTGAGGCAAAAAAAGAAGATGGTCCTACATTCCACTGGTCTAAAGCCGGAACCCCGACTATGGGCGGTTTAATTTTACTGTTTTCTGTTTTGATTCCCGTATTTTTATGGGGAGATTTGAAAAATATATATATCATACTTATATTATTTGTAACAATAGCATTAGGATTTGTAGGGTTTCTCGATGATTATCTAAAGGTTGTTAAGAAGTATAAAAAGGGATTGCTTGCAAAGTATAAATTTCTCGGACAGGTCATTGTAGGTATAATTGTCGGTGCAGTAATATATTTCCATCCGTACTTCGAAGGTATCAACACTGTAACTACTATACCATTTTTGAAAAACTACGAATTTGATTTTTCGCTAATGTATATTCCAATAATAATTTTCATTATTACCGCTACATCCAACGCTGTAAATCTCACCGATGGATTGGATGGACTTGCAACGGGAACAGTCGGAATTGTAGTTTTTGCAATCGGCATTATTGCTTATGTATCCGGTAATATTGAAACCGCAAAATATTTAAATATAATTTATTTAAGAGGAAACGGTGAGTTGATTGTTTATTGTGCTGCTTTAACGGGTGCGGCATTAGGATTTTTATGGTATAATTCTCATCCCGCTCAGGTATTTATGGGTGATACCGGTTCATTGGCTCTGGGCGGAGCTGTAGGTACACTATGCATTCTTGTAAAAAAAGAATTTTTACTTCCGCTTCTCGGCGGAATATTTTTTGCAGAAACTGTCTCCGTAATATTGCAAAGATATTATTTTAAATATACAAAAAAGAAATACGGTGAGGGAAGACGGATTTTCAAAATGGCTCCTTTACATCATCATTTCGAAATGATGGGTATTCCCGAATCCAAAATAGTGGTAAGGTTTTACATAGTTGCCATTTTACTGGCAATTATGACATTAGCAACATTTAAAATCAGGTAAATTTGAAGAAGTCTGAAATAAATAAATTTTCATATGTAATTCTTGGTGCCGGCAGGAGCGGTATCGGTGTCGCAAAATTGCTTAAGAAAAATGGTGCAAAAGTTTTTCTAAGCGATAACTCTGCACCTGAAAAGTTGATGTACTTTGATGAAAAAACTTTAATAGAATTTGAAATACCATTTGAACTTGGTGGTCATTCGGAAAAAATATATGATTATGATATCTTTGTAAAAAGTCCCGGAATTACTATGAATAATGAATTTATTATCAATGCTATAAATCAGAATAAAAAAGTAATAAGTGAGATTGAAGTTGCATATTGGTTTTGTGAATGCCCGATTATTGCTGTTACAGGAACAAATGGAAAGACTACGACGACGGTTTTAACGGGAGAAATATTTAAGAATGCCGAAATAGATACTATAGTATGCGGTAATGTAGGACTTGCTTTTTCGGAGGTCGTGGAAGACTTAAAAAAAGATTCTGTCGTTGTGATTGAAGTCAGTAGTTTTCAGCTGGAAAGTATTGAAAATTTCAAACCTGCTGTCTCGATGTTTTTGACATTTACTCCTGACCATATCGATTGGCATGGCTCGATGGAAAATTATATGAATGCAAAACTTAAAATAAATAGAAATCAATCCGGAGACGATGTCATTGTCTTTAATTATGATGACCCGAAAATCAGGGAACAGGAAAATAATTTTAGAGGTAAATCTTGTGCTTTCAGTACGAGTGTAAATCTTGAAAATAAAAATTTGAATTCGGGATGTTATTCGAATGGTAAAGAAATTATTTATTTCAACAAAAAAATAAATGAACACTCTGTGATTATGAATCCGGATGATATTTTTATTAGAGGTAAACATAATTTGTATAATTCACTTGCGGCTATATCCGCAGCGAAAGTATTCGGAATAAAAAATGGCGTAATTGAAAATACTTTAAAAAATTTCAAAGGAGTTGAACACAGAATCGAACCCATAAGGGAATTGAGCGGAATTAAATTTTTTAATGATTCCAAAGCAACAAATTTCGATTCACTATATGTAGCTCTCGAAAGTTTTGAAAAAAATATAGTTTTGATTATGGGTGGTAAAAAAGGTGATAACAAATTCGAACTTGTGGAAGATTTTATTAAAAATCGTGTTAAGAAAATTTTTGCTATTGGCCAAAGCAGTCCTGCGATTAACGATTATTTTTCTAAAATTGTAAATGTTAAAATATCCAAAACATTGGATGATGCGGTTATAAAAGCATTTGAATATTCCGAAAAAGGTGATGTAGTGCTATTTTCACCAGGTTATAAAAGTTTTGATATGTTCGATAATTTCGAGCATCGTGGAAATGAATTTAAAAAATCAGTTAATAATCTTAAACCGAAGAAATGAAAATCGGCGGATATAAAATAGACATATGGATTTTGATACCGGTACTCTTACTGCTGATGTTCAGTATAGGATTGGTGTATAGTGCAAGCTCGGATTATTCGATTTCCAAATTCAAAGATGCAAACTATATGTTCAAACTGCATCTGATAAAAGTTTTAATGGCGATAATATTGATTTTTATCTTTGCAAAAATTGATTATAAATATTACCAAAAGTATAGTAAGTGGTTGATTTTGCTGTCTGTCATTTTTTTGGTTCTTGTATTTATTATTGGTGTCTCGATTAAAAATGTAAACCGCTGGATAAATTTCGGTCCGATAAGTTTTCAACCTTCCGACCTTGCAAAGTATACTTTAATTTTATTCATAGCAAATTTATTGGTAAAGCATAAAAATAAGATAACGGATTTGTATAAAGGATATTTACCGGTAATAATTTCGATATTGATTGTATGCGTTTTAGTTGCAGCACAACCTAATTTTTCTACATCGCTTATTATATTCGGTTCTTCAATGTTGTTGTTGCTTATATCACAGGTTAAATTTAAACACATTTTTATAACGGGAATAACACTATTCCCTGCTGCAATATTTTTTGTCCTTACCAAATCATACATTAGAAATAGGATAGAAAATTATGCCGATTTTACTTCGAGCGGTACTGCTCAACACCAGTTAAATCAGGCAATAATTGGTCTTGGTAATGGAGGTATACTTGGAGTTGGAGGTGGAAATTCTTTGCAAAAACAATTTTTCTTACCCGAAGCACACGGAGATTTTATATTCTCCATTATAGGGGAGGAATATGGTTTTCTCGGAACTTTTGCAGTGATTTTTCTTTTCGCTTTACTTCTCATACGCGGGTACAAAGTCGCAAAGAAAATTCCCGATGACTATGGTAAATATGTTGCATTTGGTATTACAACGGTCATAACGGCATACGCAGTAGTAAATATGTCAGTAGCTTGCGGTGTTATTCCGACCACAGGAGTCCCGATTCCGTTTATCAGTTATGGTGGCACAGCATTGATATTTAATTCTATTGCAATTGGAATTTTATTGAATATTTCTTCATACAGAAATGAACCACCCGATACTTTTGATAACGAAATAGAAAGTTCGGGATTTATAAATGAATCAAAATTTAATGAAGTATGAAGATAATATTTACAGGCGGAGGAACAGGTGGTCATATATTTCCGGCGATAGCTGTTGCCGATGAATTGAAGAAAAGTTATGAAAATATTGATGTATTATTTATCGGTGCAAAGGGGAGAATAGAAGAGCAAATTGTTCCGGCAAATAATTATAAATTAAAAACTATTGAGATAGAAGGATTCAGTAGAAAGAAAATTTTAAAAAATATAAAATTACCTGTAAAATTTTTTAACGCTTTGAAAACTTGCAAAAAAATATTGTACGATTTTAAACCAGATGTGGTCGTTGGAACAGGTGGATTCGCAAGCGCCCCAATGATATACTCGGCAATTAAAATGAAAATTCCTTCGGTAGTACAGGAGGGTAATTCTTTCCCGGGTAAAGTTACACGTTACTTTGCAGGAAAAGCAACTAAAGTAATAATAAGCTTTGACGAGACTAGAAAATATCTTAAAAGGGAAGATAACGTTGTTAAAATATCTTATCCTGTCAGAAATTCATTATCTAAGGTAGATAAAATCGGAGCTCTGAATTATTTTGATTTAAATAACGGCAACAGAACATTGTTCGTTTTCGGTGGAAGCCAGGGAGCAAAAGGCATTAATGATGTAATTAAAAATAGGATAAAAGCACTGTGCGACGAAAATATTAATTTAATATGGCAGACAGGTAAATCGAGTTACAATGAATTTATGGAATTTTGCAAACCATATGAAGATAAAGTCAAAGTATTTGATTTTATCGATAATATGAAATATGCATATTCAGCTTCAGATTTAGTTATCTGTCGCTCGGGAATGAGCAGCATTATGGAACTATCATTTTTAAAAATGCCTGCAATACTTGTTCCGTTCCCGCTTTCAGCGGATAATCACCAGGAAAAAAATGCTCGTACTCTGGAAAACAATAAAGCATGTTTTTTGATAAAACAAAATGAACTTGAATCTAAATTATTAAACATGGTAACAAATACAATATATAATAACGAAACACTGAATACACTAAGAGAAAACATTTTTAAATTTTCTGATCCTGATTCGGCAAAAAAAATTGCGGAATTAATTTATCAATTAACTTTAAATTAAAAAATATGGACGGAAGAATTTATAAGTACAAGCTCGATTTCTACTACAAATCCGTAATTGTATATTTACTGTTTCTTATAATTTATATGATAATTAACGGAGAGTTCTTAGCAAAGAAATTCTCCGATTTATATAAAGACCCGATAATATATATCAGTTTGATATTCATTCTTTATACATTTTTTGTCCTAATTAAAAATGCAATCAGAGCAAAAGAAATAATTTTTGAAGAAGATAAATTCATTGTTAAGAACAGATTCGGACAGCGTGAAGTATTATTTTTGGATATTATAATAATAAAATTTTCGAGAGAAAAAAAATACGGACATAATAGGAAAGGTAATGTAAGAAGAGTTAGGATGAAATTAAAAGACAGGAAAAGATATTTGAGAATTCGATTAAGCGAATTCTGGGATGAAAAAAAATTGATTCAAGAATTTAAAAATGTAGCAAAACAGATTTCTGCAAGAATTAATGATTAAAGATAATATTAAAATATTGGAACACGTAAGAAAAGTCCATTTCATCGGAATTGGCGGAATCGGTATGAGTGGAATTGCAGAGTACCTTGTTAAAAAAGGTTTTACTGTATCCGGTAGTGATTCGATGTTAAGTGATATGACGGAAAGACTTTCGGGATTTGGAGTGGAAATTTCAGAAGGACATAAAGAAAATAATTTTTCGGATGATACTGACTTGATTGTATATTCGGCTGCGATAAAAGATGATAATCCCGAATTAATAAAAGCGAATAGACTTAATATTATAGCAATAAAACGTGCTAAAATGCTCGGTGAAATTGTTAATGACAGTTTCCTTATAGCTGTCAGTGGTACTCACGGGAAAACAAGCACCACGGCTATGATTGCGAAAGTATTAATTGATTGCGGGCTTGACCCGATTGTGTTTGTCGGTGGAACGATTGATTTTCTCGAAGGTGGTAATTCGAGGATAGGAAATGGAGAATATGCAGTTGTTGAAGCAGATGAATACGATAAAAGTTTTCTTACTTTAAAACCCGATATTGCAATCATAACAAACATAGATTTAGACCATACTGATATTTATAAAGATTTGAAAGATTTAAAAAGCACATTCAATGAGTTTTTAAAAGGCGGAAAAGAAAATCTGAAAGTTATCGGTTTTGGTGATGATAGAAATGTAATTGATGTTATGAATTCGGTTCAGAATAAAAATTGTATTACATACGGTTTTAATAAGCACAATAATCATATAATAGAAGAATCTTATTTGAGAAAATCGAAAATCAGATTTGAAATTAATGGAAGTTTTATCGAATTAAGTGTACCCGGCAGACATAATATACTAAATTCTTCTGCGTCTTATATATCAGCGGAACTACTTGGAATTGATAAAGAATGTATAATCAGATGTCTAAAAAGTTTTTATGGCGTAAACAGACGTTTGGAATTGAAATACAATAAAGAAATCAAGGTGTATGATGATTATGCTCACCATCCAACTGAAATTGAGTATTCTTATTATGCTATTAAAGAAATTGCAAAATCACGCGTGATTACGGTTTTCCAGCCGCATACATTTACAAGAACAAGAGATTTTTACGAAGGATTTGCAGCAGCTTTAAAAAATAATGATATAACAATATTGACTGATTTGTATCCTGCACGTGAAAAAGAAATTGAAGGAGTAAGTTCAAAATTAATTTTTGATAAGTTAATGTTCATCAGTGATAATAAATCATATTACGAACCAAAATTTGACGATGTGATAAAGCGACTCGATGAAGTTGTAAAAGAAAATGACACAATAATTTTTCAGGGTGCAGGTGATATTACCGGCTTATGCAGTAAATATATAAATAAATTAAATGAAAGTAAAAATTGAGTAAAATAAAAATCATATTGATTCTTTTTGTACTCATAGTGATTATAGCCGTTGTGATTATTTATGCCAACAGGTGGAGAACAAATGTTATCTACGATAAAATTACTATCAATGGAAATTTTACATTGAGTAAAGAGGAAATCCTTCAAGCGGCGAATATTAAACCGGATAGTATTGTGAACATAGAAGATTTGAATCTTGTGTTTATA
>JGI20214J51088_10002009_pt1 | contig 13757 bp, 12 predicted proteins | sample WetSurMetagenome_FD_51088 | JGI IMG/M metagenome (IMG submission 51088) | reverse complement strand
GCCGCACCGACCGCGCGCACCGCGGCGGGCCGGCCGATGCGGCGGGCGATCTCGCCATAGCTCGCGGTCGTGCCCGGCGCGATGGTGCACAGCGCGCGCCAGACTTGGAGCTGGAACGGCGTACCTTCGGCGTCCAGCGCAACCTCGAAGCCACGCCGGCCGCCGTCGAAATAGGCTTGCAGCTCGCGCGCGGCCTGCGCCAAGTGCGGCTGGGCAGGGTCGACGCGTGCGTCGATCGGCCCGGGAGCGTGCGCCTGGGCGTCGAACCAGGCGCCGGCCAGGCCGCGCTCGGTGGCGGCGAGCGTGATCGGGCCGAGCGGGCTGGCGATGCGCGCTTGCGCCTCGATGCGGGGGTTCTTCATACGGGGTTCTCCATCGGCTGCCACAGCCGCATCACGGCATAGGCGCGCCAGGGGCGCCAGGCCTCGGCCTGGGCGCTGATCTGCTTCGGGTCGCGCGAGCCGAGCGCGTTCATCAGGCCGATGTCGGCCGCCGGCCAGGCGTCGGGCCAGGCCAGCGCGCGCATCGCGACGAGCTGGGTCGTCCATTCGCCGATGCCGGGCAGCGCGCGCAGCGCTTCCAGCGTGGCCTCGAGCGGCGCGCCGTCGTGCAGCTCGATGCGGCCCGCGGCGACCTCGGCGGCCAGCGCCTGCAGCGCGCGCACGCGCTGGCGCACGATGCCCAGCGTGCCGATCGCGTCCGCGTCGGCGCCTGCAATTGCTGCCGCCGACGGGAACAGATAGGTCAGCGCGGCGAACGGCGTCTCGACGGGCGTGCCGAAGCGCCGCACCAGCCGCGCGACCAGCGTCTGCGCGGCCTTCACACTGACCTGCTGGCCGAGGATCACGCGCACCGCGAGCTCGAAACCGTCGAACGCGCCGGGCAGCCGCGTGCCTGGCCGCAGCGGCCGCGGCAGGCGCGCGAGCACCGGGTCGATCAGCGCCGGGTCGGCGTCCAGGTCGAGCGCGCGGCGCACGCGCTGCATCAGCGCGCCGAGCACCGGCGTCAGGCTTGGCGACGCGGTCAGATTGACCTCATGGCGTTCGGGCACGAAGCGCACCTCGATCCAGCCCGCCAGCAGCCGGCCGCGGTGCGGCCAGGCCAGCGTGCGCCGGATTGCCGCGCCGTCCACCTGCTCGACGCCGGGCAACGCGCGTTGGGCGAAGAACGCGAGCACCGACTCGACGTCGTAGGGTGGCCGCCACGCCAGGCGCAGCGCACGTTCGGCGGCGCCACTCTGGCGCCGCAGCGCGGACGGGTTGAGCCGGTAGCGCTCGGCGAACGCGGCGTTGAAGCGGCGCAGGCTCTCGAAGCCGCTCGCGAGCGCGATCTGCGTCACCGGCTGCGCGGTGTCGGTGAGTAGCTGCTTGGCGAGTAGCAGGCGCTGCGTCGTCAAGTAGTCGCGCGGCGCGACGCCGTGTGCGGCCTGGAAGATGCGGCGCAGGTGGCGGTCGGTCACGCCGAGCCTGGCGGCGAGCGCCGGCAGGTGCGTGCCTTCGCCGCCGTGCACGGCCTGCTCGATCGCGCGCGCGGCGCTGTCGGCGAGGGCGCGCGACGAGTCCATCGCCGACAGCCCAGGCGCGATCTCGGGCCGGCACTTCAGGCACGGCCGGAAGGCCGCGGCTTCGGCCTGCGCGCGAGTGTCGAAGAAGCGGCAATTCTCGCGTCGCGGCGTGCGCACGCGACACACCGGCCGACAGTAGACCCCGGTCGAGGTGACGCCGACGAACAGCCGACCGTCGAATCGGGCATCGCGGGCCTTCAGGGCCAGGTAGGCGGCATCGGCGTCGAGGACCATGTGGTCATGATAGGCGGCGGCCGGCGCTCGACTCGCCGTTATCGGACCTGTCGTCGGCGCCGCTCGACGCGNCGCGGCGTGGCCGGGCGAGGAGGGGCGCTGCCTACAATCGCCGCCACCTTCGCTTTGCAGGCGCGCCATGAAAGTCAATCCTTCGGTCTTCAAGGCATACGACATCCGCGGCATCGTCGGCCAGACCATCGACGAAGCCTTCGCCGAGCATCTGGGACGCGCCTTCGGCTCCGAGGCGCTGGCCGCTGGCGAGCGCGCGGTGGCGGTCGGTCGCGACGGCCGGATGTCGGGCCCGGGGCTGGCGGCGGCTCTGATCAGGGGACTGGCGTCGACCGGTCTCGACGTCGTCGATCTCGGCGCGGTGACGACGCCGATGCTCTATTACGTCGCCGCGACGCGCGCCGGGCAGCGCTGCACGAGCGGCATCCAGGTCACCGGCAGCCACAACCCGAAGGACTACAACGGCTTCAAGATGGTGCTCGCCGGGCGCGCGATCTACGGCGACGATATCCAGCGCCTACGCGAACGCATCGAGACTGAGCGCTTTACGGTCGGGCGCGGGCGCAGCGCCCCGATGGACATCACGGCCGAGTATGCGCACCGCATCACGCGCGACTGCAAGCTCACGCGGCGCATGAAGATCGTCGTCGACTCGGGCAACGGCATCCCGGGCGCCACCGCGCCAGCGATCCTGCGCGCGCTCGGGTGCGACGTGATCGACCTGTATTCGAAGGTCGACGGCGACTTCCCGAACCACCACCCGGACCCGAGCAAGCCGGAGAATTTGGCCGACCTCATCAAGGTCGTGCATGCGACCGACAGCGAGCTCGGCCTGGCTTTCGACGGCGACGGCGACCGCCTGGGCGTCGTCACCAAGGATGGCCACGTGATCTACCCCGACCGCCAAATGATCCTGTTCGCGCGCGACATCCTCGGCCGCCACCCGGGGGCGCAGATCATCTTCGACGTCAAGTGCTCGCAGCGGCTGCCCGAGGCGATCCGCGCCGCCGGCGGTGTGCCGCTGCAGTGGAAGACCGGGCACTCGCTGATCAAGGCCAAGCTCAAGGAGACCGGCTCGCCCTTCGCCGGCGAAATGAGCGGCCACGTCTTCTTCGGTGAGCGCTGGTACGGCTTCGACGACGCGATGTACAGCGCCGGGCGCCTGCTCGAGATCCTGAGCCGGTACGCCGACCCGAGCGCGGTGCTCGACGCGCTGCCGACCAGCTTCAACACCCCTGAACTCAACGTCCCTTGCGCCGAAGGCGAGCACCACCGGCTGGTGGCCGAACTGCAGGCGCGCGTGGCCGACGGGCGGCTCGCGTTCCCGGGGGGCGAGATCGGCACGATCGACGGCTTGCGTGTCGATTTCCGCGACGGCTTCGGGCTGATCCGCGCATCGAACACGACGCCGGTGCTGGTGCTGCGCTTCGAGGGCCAGACGCAGGACGCGCTGCACCGCATCGAGACCCAGTTCATGGCCGCGCTGCGCAGCGTGAAGCCGGACGCGCGCGTCGCGACGGCGGCACACTGAACGCGTCCGTGAAGGCGCGCCTGGTCCGGGCGTCGTACTCCACGCTGCTGCGCTTGGCCACGCCGGCCTACCTGGCGCGCCTGTGGTGGCGCGGCCGGCGCGAGCCGCTGTACCGCCAGGCGCTGCGCGAGCGCCTGGGCGGCCATGCCGGTGACCCGGGGCAGGGCCGGGTCTGGATCCACGCGGTCTCGCTCGGCGAGACGCGCGCGGCGGCGGCGCTGATCGACGCGCTGCGCGCGCTGCGGCCGGGACTGCGGCTGCTGCTCACGCATGGCACCGCAACCGGTCGCGAGGCCGGGCGCGCGCTGCTGCGCGACGGCGACCGTCAGGCCTGGCTGCCCTACGACACGCCCGGTGCGGTGCGCCGCTTCCTGCGCAGGCACCGGCCGGCTGTCGGCGTGCTGATGGAGACCGAGGTCTGGCCGAACCTGCTCTTCGCAGCGCGCGAGGTCGGGCTGCCAATGGTGCTGGCGAATGCTCGCCTATCGGCGCAGAGCCAGGCCAAAGGCGAGCGCGCGCGCGCCTTGCTGCGCCCGGCGGTGGCCTCGTTCGCGCGCGTGCTCGCGCAGACCCAGGCCGACGCACGCCGGCTGCGCGAGGTGGGCGCGGCGCCGGTGCAGGTCGCCGGCAACCTGAAATACGACCTCGCACCCGACGCCGCGCAGCTCGAGCGCGGGCGCGCCTGGCGGCGCGGCCTGGGTCGCACCGTGGTCTTGGCGACGAGCACGCGCGAAGGCGAGGACGAACCGCTGCTCGCCGCCTGGGCGGCGCTGCCGTTGCCGCGCCCCTTGCTCGTGCTCGTGCCGCGCCACCCGCAGCGTTTCGATCTCGTCGCCGACTCGGTGGTGGGTGCCGGGCTCTCGCTCTCGCGGCGCAGCGTGTGGGGCGAGGCCCCGCCCGCCGACGCCGAGCGCGCCGATGTCTGGCTCGGCGACTCGGTGGGCGAGATGTCGCTCTACTACGGGCTCGCCGACGCGGCGCTGCTCGGCGGCAGCTTCGCACCGCTGGGCGGGCACAACCTGATCGAGGCCGCGGCCTGCGGCTGCCCGCTGGTGATGGGCCCGCATACCTTCAACTTTGCGCAGGCGGCCGAGCTGTCGCTGGCCGCCGGCGCGTCGCTGCGCGCGCCCGACCTGGGCGATGCGGTGCGACGTGCGGTGGCGCTGGCCGCCGACCCACAGCGCGAGGCCTGGGTGCAACGGGCGCTGGCCTTCGCCGCCGCGCACCGCGGTGCCGCGGCGCGCATGGCGACCGAGGTGCTGAGCCTGCTCGAACCGGCGCGTCCCAGCCCGCTGCGTTGACGGGCGACGGGCCGGTGCGCGTTCAGGCCAGCAGGTCGACGCGCGGCAGGCCGGCGCTGCCAGGCAGCACGCACGCGTCGAGTAGCGCGCGCGGCAGGCCCAGATGGTCGACGAGCAGGGTGCGCTGCACCGAGCGCAGGTCGCACGTCGTGCGCAGGTCGCGGCCCTGCCAGCGATCGCGGGCGGCCAGGCCGGGCCAGTCGGCGATGACGCGGCCGCCCTTGACGGCGCCGCCGGCGACGAAGGCGACGCCGCCGCTGCCATGGTCGGTGCCCTGGGTGCCGTTGGGCGCCACCGTGCGCCCGAACTCGGTGGCCACGAGCACGGCGCTGCGCGACCACGCGCCGCCCGGCTGCAGGCCCTCGCGCAGGGCGCCGAGCATCGCGTCCAGCGTGCGCAGGTTGTTCGACAGCGCGCCCCGCGGCGCCGCCTGGTTGACGTGCGAGTCCCAGCCGCTGAGCTCGAGCACCGCGAGGTTCGCGCCTTGCTGCAGGAAGTCGGCCGCCCTGGCTGCGAGCGCAACCGCGGCTGCGCCTGCGCACGTCGTTGCCAGCCGCGCGCCGAGGTCGGCCGAGGGCTCGGCCAGTACTGGGGGCGCCCAGGTGTCGACCGCGGCCGGGCCGCGCAGTACCAGCGGCACCGCGCTGTCGAGTGCGACGGCGCGGGCGCCGCCGAGCGCCGGCAGCGCGCGCCCGAGCCAGCCGGTGGGTAGCTCGTAGGGCTGCGTGCCGCCGGACTCGAGCACCTGCTGGGCGTCGAAGTGCGAGCGCTCGCGGTAGCGCAGCCCGACCGCGTGCACGACGGCGAGTTCGCCACGGCCGTACATCGCGTGCATCTGCGTCAGCAGCGGGTGCAACGCGAACGGACCGCTGAGCGGCAGCGGCGGCCCGGCGGCGTCGGCCAGGCTGCCGCGCGCGGCGGCGAAGTCCGGGTCGCCCGGCACCGGGGCGGCCCAGAGCCCGTCGAGACCACCGCGCAGGATGACGAAGACGAGGCGGCGCGCGCCGGCGGCCGGTGTCGCGGCGACACCGAGCATAGGCAGCGCGGCCAGCGTGCTGCCGAGCAGATGGCGACGGTTCAGCATGGGCGTGATCCTAGCGACGCTGGAGTTCGGTGGCCATGAGCCACAGCGCCGGCGCCCGCGGGCCGTCGGTCGTCGCGTGCCCGATCGGCTCCGCCGCTGGCGGTGTTCGGGTCGGGTTCGGCTCGCCTGTCGCCGGTGCGCGGGGCTTGCGCCGGCACACGCCGCGCGAGCTCGGGCCCGCGGTGTGCGGGGGCGAGCATGCCCGGCGCCTGCTGGCGGCGTGATGAACGCTCGGCGCTGGCTGCGCTTGCAGCGGCCTATTTCGCGAGCAGGCTGTTCACGGTCTCGACGTCGGCGTCGCCGAGCTGGCCCGCGGCCTGGCGCAGCCGCAGGCTGCCGAGGAGCACGTTGTAGCGCGCCTGGGCCAGATCGCGCTCGGTCTGAAAGAGCTGCGACTGCGCGTTCAGCACGTCGACGTTGACGCGCACACCGACCTTGTAGCCGAGCTGGGTGGCCTCGAGCGACAGCTTGCTCGACGCCTCGGCGGCCTCCAGCGCCTTCACCTGGGCGAGACCGGACTTGAGACTGTAGAACGCGACCCGCACGCCCTGCGCGACGCCGCGGCGCGCGGCATCGAGGTCGTTGCGTGCCTTCTCTTCCAGTGCCAGCGTCTCACTGAGCCGGTTTTGCACCGCGCCGCCGGTGTACAGCGGCCAGTTGAACTGCAGGCCGATGCTGGCCGTCTTGTTGGTGCCGGCGCGCAGCACGTAGTTGCCGGTGTCGCGCTCGGTGCCGACCGAGGCCACCGCGTCCAGCGTGGGCAGGCTGCCGGCGCGCGCCTTCGTGGTCTCGAGCCGCGCCACCTCGAGCGCGACCTGCGCGCGCCGCACGCTCGGGCTCCGCGTGTCGCCGACCGTGACCCATTCCTCGGCGTTGTCGGGCAGCGGCGCCGGCAGCGCGACCGGCGCGCGCAGCGGTTCAGGCGTGACGCCGGTGCGGCCGACGAGCTGGTCGAGCGCGATGCGCTTGGTCTGCAGGTCGTTCTCGGCCTGCAGCTCCTGCGCGACCGCGAGGTCGAAGCGCGACTGCGCCTCGCGCGTGTCGGTGATCGTCGCCGTGCCGACCTCGAAGTTTCGCTTCGCCGACGCGAGCTGCTCGGTGATCGCGACCTTGTTCGCGCGCGTGGTGGCCAGGTTGTCCTGCGCACCGAGCACGTCGAAGTAGGCCTGGGCGACGCGCACGATCAGGTCCTGCTGCGCGGTCTCGAGGTCGGCCTGCGCCGACTTCAGCGACTCGCGTGCCTGCGCGATCGTCGCGTCGTTGCTGCGGTTGAACAGCGTGTACTGGCCGTTCAGGCTGCCGGCGAGGGCATTGCTGTCGCCGTTGGGGCCGTACTGCGGGTAGATCCGGGTCGCGGTCGCGTTGCCGACGAGTGCGGCCGACGGTCGTGCCAGCGCTTCGCTCTGCGCCGCGCGGTACTGGGCCGAATCGGCCAGGGCCTTGGCCGACAGAAACGTGGCGTCGTAACCGCGCGCCGCCTCGTACAAGGCCTGCAGGCTCTGCGCCTGGGCCGCCAGCGGGGCGCCGGTGGCGATCGCGCTGGCGATTGCGACCTTCGTGAGGCAGTTGCGCAACGATCGCATGGACTTTCCTTCCTGGACGCTTCTTCGGGGCTGCGGATGCAGCGCGCGGTTATAGGGTGGCCGGCCTTGTCGCGCAGCCGCAATGCGACGAGCTGCGCTTTGCAGGGCGCCTGACGGCGATCCCCGCGGACGGGCGGCGCGCGCGGCCCATGGTCGGAGCCGGTCTCAGAACTCGAACTGCGACGGTTCGGCAAAGCCCTCGAGGCGCGGCGCGACNGTGTCGAACAGGTCGACGTCGGACCAGGCGGCGTCGCCGACGCGCGTGAACAGGCGTGCGCGCATGATCGGCAGTTCGCCGACGACCGCGGCCAGCCGGCCGCCGGGCTTGAGCTGCTCGAGCAGCGCGCGCGGCACCTCGGGCACCGAGCCGGACAGCAAGATGACGTCGAACGGCGCCTCGGCGGGCAGGCCGCGCGCGCCCTCGGCCGCGCCGATCTCGACGACTGTCGCGTTGACGATGCCGCTCTTGCGCAGGTTCTCGCGAGCCATCTGCACCAGGGCCGGCCGGCATTCGAGCGTGAACACCTGCTGCGCGCGGTGCGCGAGCAACGCCGCCATGAAGCCCGAGCCGGTGCCGATCTCGAGCGCCTTCTCGTGACGCTGCACCTGCAGTTCCTGCAGCAGCCGGGCCTCGACCTTGGGCTCGAGCATGCACGGGCCGGACGGGTCGCCGTCGAGCAGCGGCACCTGGGTGTCGACGAAGGCCAGCGCGCGCAGCCCCGCCGGAACGAAGTCCTCGCGCTTGAGCGTCGTCAGCAGCGAGAGCACGCTCTGATCGAGTACCTCCCAGGGGCGGATCTGCTGCTCGATCATGTTGAAGCGGGCGATTTCGGTGTTCATCGTTAGGGTTCCACGGGACGCGGTCGGGGCAAATTCTAGAGGCGGCGCCGCGCCCACCGGCGCGCATGCCGGTCGGGCTTGCCGCGGCCACTATGATCCACCGCTTTGCCCCGGAGCTGTGCTTGGACCCGTTGATGCTGATCAAGGCCGCCGTGATGGGCGTGGTCGAAGGCCTGACCGAGTTCTTGCCGATCTCGTCGACCGGGCACCTGATCATCGCCGGGGCGTTGCTGCGCTTCACCGGCGAGACGGCCAAGGTGTTCGAGATCGCGATCCAGACCGGCGCAATGTTCGCCGTCGTCTGGCAATACCGCGAACGCCTCGCGCGCACGGTGGCGGGGATCGGGCGCGATCCGGTCGCGCAGCGTTTCGCGCTCAACGTGCTGATCGCGTTCATGCCGGCGGTCGTGCTCGGGCTGGCCTTCGCGAAAGCGATCAAGGCGCACCTGTTCGCGCCGGTGCCGGTGGCGGCGGCATTCATCGTTGGCGGCATTGCGATCCTGTTCGTCGAGCGCCGTTGGCATGCACCCGGCACCGAGCGCGTGCGCAGCGTCGACGAGATGACACGCGCCGACGCGTTCAAGGTCGGGCTGATGCAATGCCTGGCGCTGATCCCCGGCACCAGCCGCTCCGGCGCGACGATCATTGGCGCGATGGTGATCGGCTTGTCGCGCCAGTGCGCGACCGAGTTCAGCTTCTACCTGGGTATCCCGACGCTAATGGGCGCCGGCGTCTACTCGGTGTGGAAGCAGCGCGCCGCACTGCACTCGGCCGACCTGCCGCTGTTCGCGGTGGGTACGGTGTTCGCGTTCTTCAGCGCCCTGCTGTGCATCCGCTGGCTCATCCGCTACATCTCGACTCACGACTTCAAGGGCTTCGCCTGGTACCGGATCGCGTTCGGCGCGCTCGTGCTGCTGACGGCCTACGCCGGCCTCGTCAACTGGAGCGAGTGAAGAGCAGGTCGCGCACGCCGTGGCCCAGGCGCAGGCCGCGCGCCTCGAACTTGGTCAGCGGCCGCCAGGCCGGCCGCGGCGAGTAGCCCGCGGAGGTGTTGGCCAGGCCGGGCGCGGCCGACAACACCTCGAGCATCTGCTCGGCGTAGGGCTGCCAGTCGGTGGCGCAGTGCAGATAGCCGCCGACCGCGAGGCGCGAGACGAGCAGCTCAACGAATGCCGGCTGGATCAGCCGGCGCTTGTTGTGGCGCGCCTTGTGCCAGGGGTCGGGGAACCAGATGTGCACGCCAGCGAGCGTACCGGGAGTGATCATCGTGTGCAGCACCTCGACCGCGTCGTGGCGCACGATGCGCAGGTTCGTCAGGCCGGCCTGGCCGATGCGGCGCAGCAGCGCGCCGACGCCGGCTTCGTGCACCTCGACGCCGACGAAGTCGCGCTCGACCTGCGCCGCCGCGACCGCAGCGGTGGCGTCGCCCATGCCGAAACCGATCTCGAGCACCAGCGGTGCGCGGCGCCCGAACACGGCCTGGGCGTCCAGCGGGACGGCGGTGAACGGCAGCACGAAGCGCGGCGCGAGTTCGGCCAGCGCGCGCTGCTGGCCGGGGCCGAGCCGGCCGCCGCGCAGCACGTAGCTGCGGATCGGTTTGTGGAGAGGGCCGGTCATGACGGCGCGCAGTGTAGCGGCGCCCGGCGGGGCGAATGGCGTCGACGAAGGGAGCAAAGCATCCGTTGACGCGGATATTCAGATGAAAAACTGCGCGAATGCGGGTTTCCCGATACGTGTCGCCTGGGGTTGGTCAGGAGTGCATGGGCACGCGTTCGCCCTGATCATCCGCACAGGCCCGATTTCCGGGCTGGGAAAGGGCATGGAGATGAAGGAATCGGGACATCGCTCGGGGCGTGCGACTGGCTGGCGCGCGCTGACGGTCATCGCGTTCGGTTTGCTCGCCGGTACGGCGGCCTGGGCTCAGCAGCAAAAGGTCGTGTTCCAGGTCAGCGACCCGGCCGAGGGCAAGTGGAACCTGACGCTGAACAACGCGCACAACGTGCAGCAGCTCCTGGGCAAGGACAACGTCAAGGTCGAGATCGTCGTCTACGGCCCGGGCATCGGCATGCTGAAGTTGGACTCTCCGGTGGCGACCCGCGTCGCCGAGGCGGTCGCGAACCACGTCGACATCGTTGCTTGCGAGCAGACGATGAAGGCGCAGAAGCTGACAAAGGCCGACATGCTGAAGGAAAGCGGCTACGTGCCGGGCGGCGTCGTCGAGCTGATGAAGCGCCAGGGCGAGGGCTACGCCTACATCCGCCCCTGAGCGCCTTGCCGAGGTTTCGGGGGCCGCAGCATCGACGCCAGCGGCCCCTTAGTGCTGCGTGACGCGCTCGATCAAGCCTCGACCTTGATCGTGTTGCGGAGGATGCCGACGCCGGTGATCTCGGTCTCCATCAGGTCGCCCGGCTTCAGGAATTCCGGTGGCTTGCGGCTGAAGCCGACCCCGGGCGGGGTGCCCGTGGCAATGATGTCGCCGGGCTCCAGCGTCAGGTCGCGCGACAGCTCGGCAATGATCTTCGGCACCTTGAAGAACATCTGCTTGTAGCTGGCATTCTGCTTCTCGACGCCGTTGACGCGGCAGATGATGCGCACGTCGTCGAGGACGACGCCGTCGGCCATCGCGATCCATGGCCCCATCGGGCCATAGCCGTCCAGGCTCTTGCCCTTGAACCACTGGCCGCCGTGGAGCTTCTGCTGCACGTCCCGAACCGTGGTGTCGTTGAACGCGCAATAGCCGAACACGTGGTTCATTGCCTGGTCTTCAGTGATGTTTCGACCCCGCTTGCCGATCACGACAGCGAGTTCGGCTTCCCAGTCCGCCATCGCGGTGTAGCCGGGGTCGTACGGGATCGCCCCGAACGGCCCGTTCATCGTGTGCACGCCCTTGGTGAAGAACACCGGGTGGTCCGGGTAGGTAGTGACCGTCTTGTCGGCCCGGGCTTCGCGGCCTTCCTCGAAGTGCGCCAAGTAGTTCCAGCCGACGCAGTAGATGTTCGAGTGCGGCCGGGGGATCGGCGAATGCAGCTTGACCTGGTTGATCGGCACCGTCATCACCCTAGACTGGCCGGCCATGGCCACGAGCGATCGCATCTGCGCCATGCCGCTTTCGCCGCTGGCGATGAAGCCGAGCATAGAGTCGGCGGGGAAGGCCAGCCTAAGCCTGTGCCGCCTGGCCTGCGTCTGCACGTCGATCACATGCCCGTTGCCCAGCACGATGCCGATTCGCGCCGACCCGCCGGCGTCGAACTGGCATGTGGCGAAACGAAGCGCCGACGGGTTGGCCAGCGGCTGCACGGCCACGGCAGTCTCGGCCGCTACCTTCTCTGCGTTCTGGGCTCGCGCCGACGCGGCCTGTAAGCCGATGACGACGCCGCCCATCGTCGTCGACCCGACCTTGAGTAGGTTGCGGCGGGGAAGGTTCGGCTTCATGTTGTCTCCCTTGTTGTTGATGATTGGACGGGCAGTGTAGGAGCGCGCCCGCGGCGGCCGTCATTCGCAGATACCCTGCGCGATGCATGCGAGGGCGCCCGCGGATCGGGCGCCGCGCGACTCGGCCTGTTCCGCACTCCGCGTCCCGCGGCCGTGCCGAACCGGTAGTTCGATCGCGCAAACTTGCCCCGCGCTGCGGGTGCAGTTCAAGGGCAGAACGGCAGCTTCCCAAGCGTGCGACCTGAGAGTCGCGTCCGGTCAAGCTGTTGGCCGGCCACACCGCTGATGCGAGAGCATCGATCAAGTGTGGAAAAGCAGCCCTGGAGAGACGTCCGCAAGGACGTGATGCCGAAAGGCATTGATGATTGTGGCCATTTCGGCCACAGCCTCGGCCCACAAGGCCGAGGTGGGTTGCGTGCGCGGTGCAAGCCGTGCGATGAGTTGTTGCCCACGCGGGAGCGTGTATGCAACCTGACGTTCAGCCGCCAGTAGCCTAGGTGCAGTGCGGGGTCGGTAACGACCTCGTGCCGAGCGCACTGACAACGTAGCCACCCGTGTGGGTGTACGACGCTCGTGAGGGTTGTCGTGCGATTCTGGAAGTCGAAATCCGGATGAGGCGCTAGGCTGGGTCAAAGGACCAATATATGTGAACCACTGGTAAATGCCGTCAAGCCTTGAAGAGCCAAATCGGCTGACAGGCTCTGACCAAAACGGTACGTGATCGGTTGTCTCCCTGCTTGGTGGAGGCACGCTGACAAGACGATCACCGGCAGAAAGGTGGGGTCCTCCTGACTCGTGCTCGTCGCACGGAACAGGGTAAGCCCGCAACGGAGTCCGCTCGCAAGGGAGGACCAGTCTGGTTGTAAAATCAGGCGCACCTGTTGTGGGTAGAGGATCGCGGACAAAGCGAATGCCGAGCTGTAACGGCTCGGATAGGGGATGCAAAGATTGCCCCGGCTCGAAAGAGCGCTGACTTCCGCGTGGTTGCCTGTCGCGAGACAGGCTTGCTTCAACCCATCCCGGAGGGGACCTGCCCCTCGGGGCAGATGTCCATCCTTCGGGACCGGGCGGGCGTAGTTCAATGGTAGAACTTCTGCTTCCCAAGCAGATAGCGTGGGTTCGATTCCCATCGCCCGCTCCAGCAACTGGTCACTTCGCGTCCTATTTGCCGGCGCGCGTCCTGCGCTGCGGCAATCCATCCCCCCTCTCGAGCCGAAGCCTGTTCCGTTCCGGCACAGCCGCAGCGCTGCGAGCGGCGCGTCGAGCTGCGTCGCGCGGCATCGCATGCGTCGTTGAAGACTCGGCGCGCGCGATCGGAGCGGGCGAACCCTAGGTTATCGGGGTCGCCGAAGCCGTCTATCGTGCTCTCGACAGCGCAGGGCATGGGCCTTCGGCCGATGCGTGCCGCGCGCCGAGATCGAGGAGACTGCATGAAGAAGAGCAAGGGTCCGGCGCCGACCCGACGCGGCCTGTCGGTGGCGTGCGCGCTGGCCGCTGCCTGTTGGGCCGGCGCGGCACTGGCGCAGCAGGACGGGCCGCCGCGCACCCTGGCGCCGCTTGTCGTCACCGCGACGCGGGTGCAGGCACCGGCATTCGACGTGCCAGCGTCGATCGATCGCGTCGAGCTCGACCCGTCGCGCTCGGCGCAGGCACAGGTCAACATTTCGGAGAATCTGGGCGGCGTGCCCGGGCTGCTTGCGCGCGATCGCCAGAACTTCGCGCAGGACCTGCAGATCTCGGTGCGTGGCTTCGGCGCGCGCTCGGCGTTCGGCATCCGCGGCGTGCGGCTCTACGTCGACGAGATCCCGGCCACGTTGCCCGACGGCCAGGGCCAGATCTCCAACGTCGACCTCGGCTCGGCCGAGCGCATCGAGGTGCTGCGTGGGCCGTTCTCGGCACTGTACGGCAACTCCTCGGGCGGTGTGATCCAGGTCTTCACCGAGGACGGCCGTGTGCCGCCGGCGCTGTCGCTCAACGGCGTCACCGGCAGCGACGGTCTGGTCCGCCTGGGCACCAAGGTCAGCGGCAGCGAAGGAGGCTTCGGCTACGTCGCGAGCGCGAGCCGGATGCGCACAGAAGGCTGGCGCGAGCACAGCGCCGCCGAACGCAACGTCGGCAACCTGAAGGCGACGCTGACGCTGGGTCACGGCAGCCGCCTGACGCTGATCGCGAACCG
>JGI20214J51088_10002008_pt1 | contig 13767 bp, 10 predicted proteins | sample WetSurMetagenome_FD_51088 | JGI IMG/M metagenome (IMG submission 51088) | reverse complement strand
GAGGATTGTCTATTTTTGCTTTTATTTGGTTCATCGCAGCTTTCCTTCCTTTTTGTTAATGAATGTCNTTGTGTTATTACAGTATCTAATGTTTAGAATAATTCCTCCGAATTTTGTTCCATTTAATTTAAAACTAAAAAACCGACCAGAGAAGTTCCCTTAAATCGGTATATATCTGCTGCTCTGGTAATAAAAGTTCCTAAATAATGTTTATTATTAAAAAAGTAGCAAATCGGTCAATAAGTTATAAATTTCCTTAATTTTTGCTGTAAATATAGTAAATAAATTATATAAAGCAACAAAGAATTTTGAGCAAAGATGTGTGAATTCTGAGCATTCGATTATTTAATTGGGCTGATGATATTGACAAGAGCAAGTTTTCCCTTGATAAAGAACTAGTTTAGAAATATTTAACGAAGAAAAACTAGCAGGAAGTTATAAAGTTAAATTCACCGCAAAGATTTAAGAAGAGGAACATATAGTTATCAATTAAGGGCTAGCGAATATTCTGAAACGGGGAAGATGATCCTCCTTCGTTAACACTTCGCTGGACAGGTCTCCTCTAATAAGCAAACTAAAACCTCTTGGTATTAAAAATTTAACATTGCGATATGTTAAGGAAATATGTTAATTTTTAAATTCAATAATCACAAAATCCATATTTACCGTAATGAATGAACTCAAAGAGAAACAAGCAAGATTTAGCGATTATGTATATGTTCTATATAAGTGGAAAAAATTCATCATAATTAACCTGGTAACTGTGACAATACTCTCATGTGTATACGCTCTTTTGCTTCCACTTGAATATAAGGCAACAGCTACATTTATGATACCACCTGACACTCAAACAGGGTTCGGCGGATTAACTAGCCTGCTTGGGGGAAAATCATCACTAGCAGCTGTGGGATCAAAAATATTTGGAGTTACGAATACTTCAGAAGACGTTCTGCTTGGGATAATAAATAGTAGGTCAGCTCTCACAAGCGTTATAAAAGAATTTAATTTAATAGAATATTATGAAATCGACGATAGTAACATGGATAAGGTACTTAAAGCATTTAGAAACGATATTTCGGCTGATCCAAATGAATTTGGTATGATTGATTTTAGTGTAGTGAATAAAGATCCAAAAATTAGTGCTGCAATTGCAAATTATATGGTCAGTTTGGTTGACAGCCTGAATATAGATTTTAACATAGAGAGGGCAAGGAACAATAGAATCTTTATCGAACAAAGATATTTGCAGAATGTCCGCGATCTTAAGAATGCTGAAGACTCACTTTATAAGTTTCAAAAAAAATACGGCATTGTAGCAGTCAAAGAACAGCTAGAAGTTTCAGTTAAAGCTTCAGCAGAAATTGAAGCTGAATTATTTAAAAAAGAGGTCGAAGCATACATAGTTGAACAAAATTATGGAGTTAATTCCATCCAATATACGAGCATAAAAGCTGAGATGGAACTCCTTAAAAAAAAGGTACAAGAACTAAAAAATTCAAGTGAATTAGGTTCATCGTCTAATATCCTGTACCCCTTTAAGGAAATGCCTGATATCGCCATAGAATATTTAAGAGCTTATAGAGAAGTAACTATACAGGAATCTATTCTCGAGATTGTCTTGCCGATGTATGAACAATCAAAAGTAGAAGAGCAAAAAAGTATTCCAACCGTAATATCAATTGACCACGCAATCCCCCCGCAATTAAAATATAGGCCAAAGCGAGCCACAATAGTTTTAGGGCTTCTATTCATTTATTGTTTGTTTCTTATCCCCTTTGTTTTTATGGCAGAGCACTCATTAAGTAGAACTTTTCATAATAATCCAATTCAAGAAAAATTTTCTAATTTTTCGAAGAAAATAAAAAAGTTATTTAGAATTAAATTTTAAATAAGAAAATGACATTATTTATAATACCAATTATTACCTTTTTAGGTGTAATTGGAGGAAATTATATTTTTAAAAATTGGATAAATCCTCTCTCTATCTACACTTTTACTTGGGGTATTTCTATTTTCCTTTATGAATTAAAATTAATCGCATACCCCACAGTTATCCCATTAGCTTGGTTTTATATTGCAGGAGGATTTTTAACATTTCTATTTGGAATTTTAACTATTTATAGTGCAAGAAACTTATTTGCTAAAAATATTAACATTTCATCTGAATCGAGCCTGGAATTAGGAATATTTCGCGATGGGGGTATAACTTTAAAATATACAGTCTTGTTATTTGGTTTAATAAGTATTTACACAGCATACGACTACTGGATGGTTTTATTAAAAATGTTTGGAAGCATACCTGCTATACTAATTAATGCAAATGTAATTTATAAAATGGGTTCTCACCGAGAAATAAAAGAATTTCTCCCTTATTTACCTGCGTTTGGTTACGTAGGAATTTTTTTCTCAGGAGTGTATACAGCTTACAAAGGAAAATTTTCATTCTTATCGTTCCTACCATTAATTGGTGTTATATTAAAGGAATTAGCGACTGTCGGCAGAGGAGGAATGTTGCTGGGTTTAACAGAATTTATATTTACTTTTTATTTGTTCAGATCCCTATTAAAAACTGATATATCTAAAAGATTCAAATTCTCGAAGACAAATGCAGTAATTTCTTTTACTATTTTGATTTTAGTTATTACCGTTAGTGCATCTTTAGTAAGATTAACGAGAAACACTGGGGAAAATTATATTGGAGCAAGTAGACAATTAAAAGAATTGAATAAAAATTTGATAATAACACCATCTATTTATCTTTATCTAAGCAGCAATATTGGAGTATTTAGTAAATATGTACAACTTGAAATAGAAGAAGCAGGGTTCGGAGAAAATTCTCTACTGCCAATTTATGGCGTATTAGCACGATTTGATCTTGAAGAGCGACCCGAGGAAATTCCAAGAGGATATTATGTTCCAATGTGGACGAATAGTGCAACGTATTTGCGTGAATTTCATGCTGATTTTGGACTTTTGGGGATTTTTTTGTTGCCTTATTTTATTGGATTGCTTGTTTCTTGGTGCTGGTTCAAATTTTTTGTGGCGAAAAATTTGATAGCGTTTGCGATACTGATTCATTTATTTAATATCATAACTTTTTCGGTGTTCGGTATAATAACTAGGAGTGGATATTGGTGGATCAGTCTAGCGACAGTTATCATTTTTTTGCCAATAGTAAATAGTACCTCTATGTTTATTAGTAGATTAAAACAGGAAATACCACAATGAACTTTTTTAGAAGAAAAAAAATAAATATTCCTTCGTTACAATTTTTTCTTTAGGTGAAGTAATATTGGAAGAGAATCAGGGTATAAGCTATAATGGAAAGTTACTAGCAAAAAACACAGTCTATAATTTATTGGGGTATGGTGTACCACTTTTATTTGCGTTGATAATCCTACCGCCCCTGATTAAAAATTTAGGAATTGAACGATTTGCAATTTTAAATCTTTGCTGGATTGTAGTTGGATATTTTAGCTTTTTAGATTTTGGGATTGCTAAAGCTTTAACAAAAATTATTGCTGAGAAAATAGGTTCAAAGCAAAGTATTGAAATTCCCGGAATTTTTTGGACTTCATTGTTGTTGATGGCTTTATTCAGCATCCTAGCTTCGATTATTCTGTACTTCTTAGTTCCCGAATTGTTGGATATATTTAAAGTCTCATCTGGATTGTATCTCGAAACTAAATCTGCATTTTATGTTCTTATAATTGCCATTCCAATTGTAACAACTACAACTGGTTTGAGAGGATTACTTGAAGCTCACCAAGAATTTGGAACAATAAATTTGATTAGGGTTCTAATGGGAGTTTTTACTTTTTTAGGCCCTTTGATCGTTTTTTTGATTACCGGAAGCTTGTATTGGATTGTAATTTTTCTTGTTGTAATTAGATTGATTGTATGGATCATCTACCTTATTAATTGTTTGAAGGTGAATAGGAATATAAAATCTGATTTTAAAATTAGTTTTGATTCGGTCAAACCAGTCTTAAGGTTTAGTATATGGATTACGTTGGCTAATTCAATTGGTCCACTTATAATTTATTCAGATAGGATAATTATTGGTGCTTTAGTCGAAGTTGCTGCGATAACATATTATTCTACACCATATGAATTGATCACAAAACTTATGATTATTCCAACCTCACTAGTAAGTGTATTATTTCCGGTTTTTTCATCAAGTTATTTTATTAGTCCAGAACTTTCAAAAAAATATTTAAATCTGGGAATAAAAATTATTTTCTTGACGATTTATCCAATAGTTTTTATCGCAACTATGTTCTCTTTTGAAGGAATGAACTTATGGCTTGGTGAGACTTTTGCGGTTAACAGTTCGCTGGTATTACAGTTTCTTGCGATTGGTATAATGATGAATGCCCTGTCCATAATTATGAATAATTGTTTACAAGGTATCGGAAAGCCACGAATTCCAACAATAATTAATATTCTTGAATTTCCAATTTACCTGTTAGTAATGTGGCTTATGATTAAAAATTATGGTATCAAGGGTGCGGCAATTGCTTATATGTTGATGGCAACAGTTGATGTAATTTTGATGTACAGTGCCACCCGTAAAGTGTTTTCTCTAAGCTTTGAAAAAAATTATATCCCAGTACTAATTTTGTTCTTAATGCTGCTGCTTATAATTCCATTCGTAATAAGCGGTATTTTTATAAAGGTATTGTTCAGTGTCGTATTTATTATTGCATTTATAACATTAGCTTGGAATTATCTTTTAGATGAGAGAGAAAAATCTTTTCTCGTTTCGAAATTTAGGATACTAATTTAATGAAGGGAGTAGCAGCTGCAGTTATCCTTTACAATCCTGAACCCAACGTAATTGTTAACATTTCCAGCTATATAAATCAGGTAGATATTGTTTACGTCATCGACAATTCGGAAAACTTAAACGACTGTGTTGTCAGCAAAATTAATGAATTAATTAATGTTAGATATATATGGAATAGATCAAATCTTGGAATTGCATCTGGATTAAATATTGCAGCAAATCAGGCCATTATTGATGGTTTTTCATTTCTCTTAACGATGGACCAGGATGGTAAGGCATCCGCTGATCTGATTGAAAAACTGTATCTGATAGCTTTAACTTCAAATGACATAGGAATCGTAGCGGCCGAACATTTTGATCCAGATATTCATGAAAATTTCAAAATAAAAGAAACAAAAGAGATTCTTTTTACTATGACGAGTGGAAACTTGCTCAACTTATCTAACTACAAAATAACGGGAGGTTTTTTAGATAAGTTATTTATTGATCATGTGGACCATGAATATTGTCTTCGATTAAAAAAACATGGTTTCAGAACAATTAGTACAAATGAAACCTTTATTTATCATAAGTTGGGTCAAGCAGTCAAAAAAAAAATATTAATGTTCACATTTTGTCCAAGCCATCATGTACCTTTAAGACTTTATTATAGAACTAGAAATAGATTTTATGTAAATAATTTATATAAAAATTTATTTCCTAATTACCTAAAGATTGATAGAAAAAATATGATAAGGGAATTAATAGAAATTTATTTATTTGAAAAGGATTTGTGGGGAAAAACGATAATGATTTTGCGTGGTTATATTCATTATAAAAAGAATATAATGGGCAAGTATAATTCTTCGGGTGATTAATAATTTGTATCCAAAAAATACCGTATCTTCGGTTGCTGCTGCTATAATACTTTATAATCCTAAGGATGATGTTATTCAAAACATAGAATCATACATCAACCAGGTTTCACATTTATATATTTTAGATAATTCTAAGATTTTAGATTTATCAATAAAGAAATATATCATTGCATTCAATAAAATAGATTACATATTCAACGGTAGGAACCTTGGTATAGCAACCTCATTAAATATAGCAGCTGGTAAAGCAATCGAAAAAAAATATTCCTACTTACTTACAATGGATCAGGACAGTAAAGCTCCAATAAATCTTGTGGAAACTTTATTAGATACTGCTAACAAATCCGATAAACCAGGTCTTATCTCACCTCTTCATTCAAATATATTTGATACTCATCAGAGACATATTGATTCCAAAATTACTATAGTAAATAGTGTAATGACATCAGGAAATTTAATTTCCTTAGATGCTTATACTACAGTGGGTGGATTCAATGAAGATTTATTTATCGATTATGTTGATGTTGATTATTGTCTTAGATTGAAATCTAGTGGATTTAATATTTACAAAATACATTCAATAATTCTTGAACATAACGAGGCTAATTTAACGGAAAAAAAAATCCTTAATATGAAAATCTACCCAACGAACAATGATCCCCAGAGAATGTATTATAAGACGAGAAATTTACTTTACTTAAATTCTACCTATAGTAAAAAATACTCCAAAATCGTTAGAAATGAATTTTCTATATATCTAAGAAGTTTAATCAAAATATTATTTCTTGAAAAACAAAAATATCTTAAAATTAAAATGATACTTATGGGAATTACCGATTATCTGAAAAAGCAGAAGGGTCGTAAATTTTAGTGGATAGTTCTTACAATGATAGAATTCTAATTTCCTTTATAGTAGTCAATTACAACATGGCTTATGAGGTTGAAAATTGTTTAAATAGTTTGATTGAAAATGTTAAAGAAATTAAGTATGAAGTAATTGTTGTTGATAATAACTCCCCAGATAATAAATTATTCGAAACAGAAAAAAAAATTCAACAATACAATTTTCATTTTTTCTATTTGGATGAAAATGTGGGATTTGGAAAGGGTTGTAATTATGGTTTTTCAAAATCATCTGGTGAATATGTATGCTTTTTAAATCCGGACACTCTTATTGTTGAACCAATTATTAATCCAATGATTGAACTATTTAATAAAGATAGCTCAATAGGAATTATTGGCCCTCAACAACAATTAAGATATAATGTATTTGACTTCTCAGCGGGATATTATCCTAATATCATTTTTGAATTCTTTAATTTATTTTGCATTGGAACTTTCGTGGAAGCATTGTATGTCCATCTAATAACCAAGCTCAAGAAAAAAAAATACATTCAAATGGATTGGATTCTTGGTGCTGCAATTTTTATAAAATCAGAGTTATTTAAGAAAATAAATGGATTTGATCGTGATTTCTTTATGTTTTTTGAAGAAGTTGACTTGTGTAAACGAGTAGTTGAAGATGGGTTTAAGGTAATTTATTATTCAAGCTTAAAAATAAATCACTTAGGTAGTGTTTCAGGTAGAAGAGATTATAGTTTGTTTACAAAACGTATATATTCCAGTAAATATCTTTACATATCAAAACACTACAGAAATTTAAATAGATTTCTTATGAACTTTTTATTAACAGCTCAATTATTTTCGCAGTTAATTCTTTGGATAATTTGGTTTCCTTTTAACATGGTTAAATCAAAACAAAAAATAAGCGCATTTTTATATCTTATAAAGCAACGAATAGATCTTATTTAAATGAATATAGGAATTGACGCACGTTTATTAGGGGAGAAGATTACAGGTATAACCAGATACTTAATTAATGTATTAAAGTATTTACCTGATTATGACTCCCAAAATAATTACTCGCTTTTCGCTTATTCTAAAACAATGTTTGATAAGAATTTCTATATCCATCATTTAGTTAGGGATTTTAAGCTACCAAGGCAAATAAAAGAACATTTTTGGCTGAACTTATATTTGCCCAGACTTCTAAAAGAAAATAATATCGACTTATTTTTTACACCTTACGTTTTAGTTCCATTTAAAAGGTCAACTCAAAAAAATGTGATTGTTATTCACGATGTAATGACTCAAGCTTGCGGGCAGTTTTTCACAACATTTTATAAAAAATATATGAGCGTAGTTGTCCCTCAAGCAATAAAAAGAAGTGATGCTATTGTAACGGTTTCAGAATCGGCAAAAAATGATATCATAAAATATTATAATGTGTCGTCGGATAACATTACTGTAATGTATTTGTGGTCAGATGAAAATTATAAACCATTAGATATTAATACGGAACAAAGAAAATATATAATTAGAAAATACAACTTGCCTGAACAGTTTATATTATATGTTGGAGCTATCGAGGAAAGAAAGAATATAATTGGGATTTTAAAAATTTCAGATATCTTAAAATATAGAAATGTTGATACTAAAATAGTACTGCTCGGTATTAAAGGATTTGGTTTCGATCGATTGAATGATGAAATAAAAGTAAGAGCGGACAGAGTGCAACTTATTGATTATGTTCCAGAAAATGATTTACCACTAATTTATAATTTAGCTAAAATTTTTCTTTTTCCATCTTTCTATGAAGGATTTGGTCTGCCACCTCTTGAGGCTATGAAGTGTGGTTTGCCTACTCTTGCTGGAAAAAATTCATCACTAATCGAGGTTGTAGGGGAAGGTGGTTTATTGTTCGATGCAAAAGATTATAACGCATTCGCTGATAGTATAGTATCATTATTGGATGATGCACAATTCTATGCTTCAATGAAAAATAGAGCACTTAAGAAATCTGGAGAATTTAAACCAGAAAGTGAAATTATTAAACTCATCAACCTCTTTAATTCCTTAAATTAAGTCTTATTAAATTCAGAAAGTATTAATCATAAAAAAACAGTTTTATAAACTCAAAATATCTAAGAATGGTTTCGTGTAAATCACTTGTCTTTAAGTACCTACCGTATTAACTTCTGATTGAAAAAATTAAATGAAAAGCTCAATTATTAAACAATAATGAACTTGTTGATTATAAACTAATTCCAGCGTTTGAGGTCAATTAAATGAATATTGCTTTCATAAATCCTCCTTTTTTTCCTAAATATTCAAGGGGATCCAGAAGTCCGGCCGTGACAAAAAGCGGAACCGTGTACTATCCAATCTGGCTAGCGCTAGCAGCAGGGGTCGCAGAGAAACACGGACATGAAATTATTTTGATTGATGCACCTGCCGAATCAATTTCCGTTGAAGAAACGATGAATAGGCTTATAAAATTCAATCCAGAAATCGCTGTAATCGAGACAAGTACTGGAAGTATAAGCAACGATATAAGATTTGCTGAAGATGTAAAGAAAAAATTTGATGGTATTTTCGTCAGTCTTGTTGGCAATCATGTAACAGCGGTTGATAAAGAAACTCTTGAAAAATCAATTTACATTGACGCAGTTGCAAGGAACGAATACGAAGCTACGATAGTTGATCTCGCTGAAAGAATAGAAAAGAAAGAATCTCTTCAAAAAGTTCTTTCACTTACCTGGAGAAATGGTAATGAAATAATTTCTAACGGTAATCGCCCTGCTGCTACACAAGAGGAATTAGATTCAATGCCATTTGCCAGTGAAATATTTAAACTATTCTGTAATCCAAGAGATTACTTCTTTGCCGCTGGTCGATTTCCGCAGATGATGGTTTACACTGGGAGAGGCTGTCCTTACCTCTGTACCTGGTGTGTATATCCACAGAATTTTTACGGTCATACTTACCGACATCGTTCGGCTAAAAGTATTGCTGCAGAATTTAAGTACATCGAGGAGAATTTTCCCGAAGTTGTAGAGGTTACAATTGAAGATGACACTTATACAGTTTTTAAGAAACACACAATTGAAATTTGCAAGCTTTTAATTGAACAAAACAATAAACTTACCTGGACTTGTAATGTTCGTGCTGATCTTGATGAAGAAACAATGCGCTGGATGAAAAAAGCGAATTGCAGATTAGTTATTGTCGGTTTTGAAAGTGGTTCAAATGAAATTCTAAAATTAATGAAGAAAGGTGTTCGGGTTGAGCAATTTACTGCAGCCGAAAATGCAAGAAAGGCTGGTTTATTAATTCACGCATGTTATATGATGGGAAATAGAGGAGAAACTCTTCAAACAATGAACGAAACTCTCACTTTAGCCAAAAGAATGAATACTGATACTGCTCAGTTCTTTCCACTGATGTTATATCCTGGTACCGAAGCTTATGATTGGGCAAAGAAAGAAAATTTAATTACAGCAAAAACCTGGGATGATTGGCTAACTACAGAAGGACTACACAATACTGTCGTCGGAACTCATGATCTTTCAGCAAATGAAATAGTGGAATTTTGTAATTATGCCAGAAGAGAATACTATTTACGACCTGCATATATGATGATGAAGGCAAAAAATATAATAAAACATCCATCAGAACTTAAAAGAACATTAAAAGCATTTTTTACCTTTTATAAGCATCTGTTCGGTAAAGAATCAAAAAAGAATAAGACTAAATTTAAATCTCGCTTAGTGCCAGCCGAAAGTAATGCAAAACAAACAGTCGAAGCTGCCTGACATTGATTAAATAGTTTTTTAGAGTCAGTAAATTTATTCATTACTGTTGATTTCACTTTGATTTTAATCTCTTCAAATTTTCATTGGAAGATATTCAATCACTATTCCATATAAAATTCTTATTTGGCTTATATTTAACCATGTCATTTACAACTATTTAAGATTTCATTGGAATTACTTATTGCCGGAATATTCTGGTTTACAATTTTACTACTTTTTCATGCATACATTCTTTATCCTGTATCTTTAAAGTTACTTGCTTTATTTAGGGGTAAACTTAAAATTGAAAATCAAAAGATTCCTCCTTCTGTTTCTATTTTAATCTCAGCCTTTAATGAAGATAAAGTTATCTCAGAGAGAATTGAAAATATTAATAGCCTTAATTACAATTTTGAAAATCTCGAGTTAATAATTGGTTCAGATTGTTCCTCTGACCTTACTAATGAATTACTGAAGCAGAAGTCATTGGAGTATAGTTGGATAAGAACTCAAATTTTTAATATCAGAAGGGGAAAGGCAAATGTATTAAATGATCTTGTCCAGCTGGCCAGGAATGAAATTTTAATCTTTACAGATGCTAATACTATATTTGAGCCGAATGCATTGATGAACCTGGTTTCTAAATTTTCAGATAAAAAAGTTGGTGGAGTTTGTGGTCGTCTTGAACTTGAAGAACCAAATGATAATTTTGATAAAACTAATCGAGAAAAATTGTACTGGGAATATGAAACTCATATAAAAAAAATGGAAGGAGAATTAGGGATTTTAATTGCAGCTAACGGTGGAATTTATGCAATCAGGAAAGAATTATTTACCAAATTTCCAGAGAATGAAGCTATCACGGATGATTTATTTCAGACTTTCTCAGTACTCGATAAAGGATACAACTTTCTTTATTCATATGATGCCATTGCAAAGGAGGATGTATCAAAGGAAATGATTACAGAGTTCAAAAGAAAAATAAGATTTGCTGCAACGAACTTTCAGACTTTAAAGTTCTTTAAAGGTCTTTTATTTCCCATAAAACCTTTGGTATCATATGCTCTATGGTCACATAAGTTAATACGCTGGTTCGTCCCACTATTATTAATTTTATTATTTGTTTCGAATGCAGTTGTAAAAGATTTTGGCCCATTATACAATTTGATTTTTCTGGCTCAGGTCTTTTTCTACGCCTCAGCTTTAATGGGCTACTTATTTAAATTGTCAAAAATCAATGTTGCTTTCTTTAGTATAATTTATTACTACGTTGTCACCAACCTTGCTTTGTTAATCGGATTGATCCGCTTCCTATCAAAGAGGCAATCATCTGTTTGGCAATCAACGCCAAGATAATTACTTGTTTGCTGATAAGAATTTCCTGTTATTTATATTCCCCTACTCTTCCCAACAATCATTTGCCAGACAGTAAGGAAAATGATTTGCAGGTCTAACGAGAACGACCAATTCTCTATGTACCAAAGATCATAATCAATTCTTAGTTTTGTTCTTCTTCGATTTTCTTCTTCATTAGTCACGTCTCCTCTTAAACCTTGAATCTGTGCCCAGCCAGTAATTCCAGGTTTAACATTTTCTCTTAACCTGATTTCATCAACAATTTTACTGTAAACATTATTATGAGCAATTGGGTGCGGACGAGGCCCAACAACGGACATATCTCCCTTCAAAACATTAATGAATTGAGGCAGTTCGTCAAGATTAGATTTTCTTAAAAACTTTCCAACNTTTGTGATTCGCGGATCGTTTTCAACAACGGGNTTAAATTCATCAACTTGTACTTTTTTATATTTCATTGTGCGAAATTTGATACAATTAAANTTTTCGTTTTTTGTTCCAAGTCTTTCCTGCAGAAAAAAAACCGGAGCTTTGTCAAATATTTTTGATATTAAAAACATTAGTGGAATCATCCAACTGAGGAGGAGTAGTGAAACAAGAAATGAAAAAAGGAGATCAAAAGTCCGTTTTACAAATCTCCACTGCACTTCATTTAAAGGTTCGCGTCTTGCAGTAATTATCGGGAAGTCACCGAAAGAGCTTAATTGAAATCTTTTGGAAACTAAGTTGTGATAGTCCGGAATGATGTGAACCTTAACTGCATTCTTGTCACACACTTTTATAACTGATTCAAGCAGATANCGTGGTGCTTCGGAGATAGCAATTACAGCTTCATCTACTTTTATTGATGTGAAAGTTTTTTCTAAATTTTCAACTAGTTCTNCTNAACCATTTTGATTTTCGCGAACATTTCCCGNTACAAATCCTTTGAAGCTGTAACCAAAATCCGGATTGCTTAGTATCATTTCCTGAAAGTTTTCTGCAAGTTCACCTTCTCCAACTATAACAAGGTTTCGGATATTTTTTCCTTTTCTTCTTAAAAATTTCAAAATCTTCCGGAAGATGATAACTCTGAAGTTGATAAAAATTACGAGAAGAATAAAATAATAAACTATAAAGTATCTGGTAAATAAATTTTCTTTTGCCAGGAAAATAAAAATTATGGTAATGATTAGCTGAAGCAGAGAGTTCTTTAAGATATTGTTTAACTGAACCGGAAAGTTTCTTGAAAAAAAATCATCGTAAAAGTCTAAGTAGTTTGAAGTAACAATCCACAAAAGGTTTAATCCTATCAACAGGAAGAACATATAATATTTTGCGAGAAGTATTTCCCAGGATTGTGCATAAATAGCGGATAACAGAAATGCACAGTTAAGTAAGAGAAGATCGCTTAGTAATTTGTAAAAAAATATTGATCGTTGATTTACAATCATAAACTAAAGTCTGAAATCTTTTCAGAATTAAATTTGCTGAGTTTGTCACTTACATATTGCTTGATATTATTTTCAAAGTTTGTTCTGTTAAACTTCTCAGCATGTTTTCTAATATACTGAACATCAAAAGAATCAATTCTTTTTTCGAATTCTTTTATTGCATCTTTAATTGATCCAGGATTCTGTTCATTAAAATGAATTCCGGTTTTACCATTTATGACTGATTCACCGGTTCCACCTTTATTGAAAGCAATAATCGGTGTACCGCAAGCCATCGCTTCAACAACAGCAATTCCGAAATCTTCTTCAGCAGCAAAAACAAATGCTTTAGCTGCTTGCATTATAGATTTTAGTTTTTTACTATCCAGATAGCCCAGGAATTCAATATTCGCAGAAGCTTTGCTTTTTATATTGTTAAGTTCAGGTCCATCNCCAACNACAATTAATTTTTTATCATTCATCATTGAGAAAGCTTCAACAATAAGATCAACTCTTTTATAGGGNACCATCCTTGATGCAGTTAAATAATAATTGTCCTTTTTAGAAGTTGGTTCAAATTTATCAACATCAACCGGCGGATAGATAACATCNGAATTTCTGTTATAGATTCTTTTAATTTTTCCGGCAATAAATTCAGAATTTGCTATTAAGAAATCTGGTCTTGATGCTGTTTTTAAATCCCACTTTCTTAAATAATT
>JGI20214J51088_10002007_pt1 | contig 13770 bp, 15 predicted proteins | sample WetSurMetagenome_FD_51088 | JGI IMG/M metagenome (IMG submission 51088) | reverse complement strand
GAGGAATGGAAGTATTACAATCAATAAAACAAAAATATCCCGATACAATTGTTGTTGTAATTACGGGATATGCCACGATTTCATCTGCAGTAGAAACAATGAAATATGGTGCTTTTGATTATTTGCCAAAACCTTTTACACCGGGAGAGATTCTTGCTGTTTTGAACAGAGCAATGGAAAAAAGAAGATTAATTAAGATGACAACAGAAGAGTATAATTATTCAGGTGTATCAGGGTTTGAAGGTATAATAGGCAGAAGTCAGAAAATGGCAGAAGTTTACAATCTTATAAATAAAGTTGCTCCGACAGACAGTACCGTACTGATACTCGGTGACAGCGGAACCGGAAAAGACCTGACTGCAAAAGCAATACATAATAAGAGTAAAAGGAAAGACAATAGTTTTTTTGCTGTAGATGTATCCACTCTTTCGAGCAGTATCATCGAAAGCGAATTATTCGGTCACACAAAAGGTTCTTTTACAGGTGCAATTGCGGACAAGCAGGGTGTTTTTGAAGCGACGAATAACGGAACAATTTTTTTAGATGAGATAGGAAATCTTACTCTTGAAGTTCAATCAAGATTATTAAGAATCTTGCAGGAAAAGGAATTCATACCTGTAGGAAGCACAAGCGTAAAGAAAGTTGATGTCAGACTAATATTTGCTACAAATAAAGACTTGAAGAAATTATGTGAAGAAGGCAAATTCAGAGAAGATTTATATTACAGATTAAATGTATTCCCTATTAAACTACCTTCATTAAGGGAAAGGAAAGATGATATACCTGAATTAGTAATGCATTTCCTGAAAAAATATTGCGAAAAACTCGGAAGAGACATTCCTACTATAGATTTAGAAGCAATGGAAATGCTTCAAAATTACCACTGGCCGGGGAATATAAGGGAACTTGAACATACGATTGAGAGACTTACTATAATAGTAGAAGGTCAAGAATTAAAACCTTTGCATATATCAAATGTTTTATTTAAAACTGAAACACACACAGAATCATTAATCCCGAAGAATATATATGAATTAAATAACTTTAAGAAGCAAATCAGAGATGCATCAATACAGGAGATTGAGAAGCTATTTATAATTGAGGCACTGAACAGAAACAACTGGAATATCAGCAAAGCGTCTATAGATGTAAGCATGCAGAGACCAAATTTTCAGGCATTAATGAAGAAATACGGAATTAAAAAGCCTTTTTCAATGGACGATGAGCAATAAACAATTCAATAAGCGTTGGTTACAGGTCTTTAGCATGAGTTAGAGCTGTATAATAATTTATACATCTGTATATTTTTATATACATATGAAAACACTAAAAATTCGATTTTAAACACTAATACACTCATTTTTATTAATTCCTGCAATTCCGATATATAAATCTTTATACACATTTCAAAAAAAGTGATGTTTTTTCAAAGAAATCAATGTTTTTCTTTGGCACGGAAGTTGTAAGATAATAAGGCAAGCATAGAAAAAATTAAAAAATTTAAAATAAGGAAAAATAAAAATGATAACCGAAAAAATATTAGTAGTAGATGACGAATCAACAATCTGTGATAGTGTAAAAAAAATATTATCAAGAAAAGGATTCGCAGTAGAAAATTCATTAAGTGCCGATGAAGCTCTTGAAAAAATGAAAACAAATAAATATGATATATTAATAACTGACCTTATGATGCCAAAGACAAGCGGAATTGAATTAATTGAATTAGTAAAAAAGCACTATCCTGAAATTGATGTATTAGTGATAACCGGATATGCTTCGATAGAATCTGCAGTTCAGGCAACCAAGCTTGGCGCACTTGATTATATACAAAAACCTTTTACGCCGGATGAATTGAATGACAGAATACAAAAAGCAGTTGAATTCAGAAAAAACAAACAGGAAAGAATAAAAATTTCCGAGGGTCCGAATGAAAAAGAGAAAAAAGATGATAAGATTGATGTTGATATGCCGTTTAGTGCAAAGGAAGTTGAAAAAGCCACATCAAAAGAATATACTGATAAATTAACTCGTTCCGATACGACAACCCCTGCAAGACAGGCAAAGACAGCTTATTGTAACATGGGACAAAGAGAATGCCGAAGATTAGTTCTGACCGGACTGGAATGCAAAGATGAATGTCCGATTGTAAAGAAAGAGAAAACAAAAGCAAAGACCGGAAAAGCGTCTCGCCAGACGGCAGATTTAATTGATGTAGATATGCCATTCAATCTTGCAGAAGTCGAAAGCGTAGTCGGTACCGATTATCTCGATTGCCTCGACAGGTCTGACTTCCCGAGAGCAGCATTATACGGGAAAAATAATTCAGCGAAACATAATGTTCTTGTTGTTGACGACGAACCGATTGTTTGCCATAGTTTAAGAAGAATATTAAATGCTCAAAGTTGTTCAGTAGAAGAAGCTTTTGATGCAGACAAAGCAGAACAAAAATTAAAAAATAAAAAATATGATTTGATTTTCTTAGATCTCAAAATGCCCGGAAAAGACGGAATGGATGTACTCTTATCCATAAAAACAAATTACCCCGGAACACCTGTAATAATGATAACGGGATACGGCTCAATAGATAAAGCAATCGAAGCAACCAAGCTTGGTGCATATCAGTTCATCCCAAAACCATTCACACCTGAAGAATTAAGGAAAGTTGCAATAGAAGCATTAGCACAATAAAGGACATATAATATAAAATTAAAAAAAGGCTGCAAGAAATTGCAGCCTTTTTTTTTATAGATTTATTACATGTATAAAAAAAAATGCATTGATATTTATTGCATTAGAATAATGAAAAGAGGAAAAATAATTTTAATTTATATTTGATTTAATAGTAAATTTTTTTATTTTTGAATAACACTAAAAGGTCTTATTATCATACATGTTGTATTCAAAATATTGTGAGTATTCGATTATTGCTTTAGCTTATCTATACTCTAAAAAAGATGTAGATAAGTATATTATGGTCCGGGAAATTTCCGAAAAGACGAAAATTCCACATTATTTCCTATCAAAAATTTTTCAGGATTTAGCAAATACCGAATGGGTTATTTCAAAGAAAGGAAGGAATGGAGGTTTTGTAATTGCGGTTGACGGTAAGAAATTAAGACTGATGGATATAATCGAATGGAGTGACGGTATTCAAGGATTTAACGATTGCATTATTGGCGGTAATGATGAATGCGGCAGAGATTTAAGATGTACAATGCACCACAAGTGCTCCGACCTTCGAAATCGGATTACATCTTTTTTTGAAACGATGACAATATACGATGTCACTGAAATGAGGAATGAATGATAATGCAGGAGGTGAGGTCACTAATATTAGGAATGGGAAATACGATTTTAAGTGATGATGCAATCGGAATATTAGTGAAACGATACCTGGAGCAGCACTTACCAGATGAATGCGGAATAGATTTATTAGAAACATCATGGGGCGGATTCAGAATTATTGATTTGCTCAGAGGATATGATTATGTTATTATTATTGACTCAATAAAAACTGAAAACTCACATGTGGGTTTTATTCATCACCTGAAGACAAATGATTTACTTCCGACACTTCGTCTGAATTCTTACCATGATATTAATTTCATAACTGCAATCAAACTTGCAGAATCTTTAAATGAAAAGATGCCTTCAGACATTGATATATTTGCGATTGAAGTTGATGATAACAGGACAATCAGGGAACATATAAGCTCAGAGATAAGAAAAAGCATTTATGATTGTTCATTAGAAGTTTTAGAATTATTAAAAGAAAAAAAGTTAATAAAAGATATTCCTTATTTGAAAAATATTGATACCGATGAAGAATTAATGTTATTATATCGTGAAGAAGAAGTAACAAATTAAATAAAGAAAAAAAGTATATAACAACAAATATTAATAATTATGAAAATTGTAGATATCAAAGAACCAGGAAAATTATCATGGAAAGAAGCGGATTTAAGGGAATCGTTTCTTAGACAGCTTGAGGTAGTTCCAAACAGCGAGAAAATCAAATCATGCATACAATGCGGAACGTGTACAGGCTCATGTCCGGTTTCCTATGCTATGGATATATCCCCAAGAGAGGTAATAGCTTTGTTCAGAGCCGGAGACTTGGAAACATTGCTTCACAGCAAGACGATTTGGGTATGTGCTTCCTGCTATGCATGTCAGACAAGGTGTCCGTCATTAATTAAAGTAACAGATATTATGTACGCTCTGAAGAGACTGGCGATGGAGAAAAAGATATATCCTCCGAATTTCCCGGTTTATTCACTTTCGAAAACATTCGTAAATATTATGAACAGGTACGGGAGACTTCATGAACCATTATTCCTCGTTTTCTTTTTAATGAAGACGAACCCTTTCAAGTTATTCAGTTTTATGCCGCTCGGATTGAGAATGGCTAAAAGAAAAAGGATTGCATATTTTCCGTCGAAGATAAAAAATCTTGACAGCCTGAAAAGAATAATAAAGAAAGCAGAACAAATGGATTTGCCGCAGACTAAAGAAGAAGCACAGTATATGAAAGATACTGTAGGATATAGTGCGGTTGATAAAGAAATAATTTTTGAACCAACAAAAAATTAATTATAATAAAATGGATTACACTTATTACCCGGGTTGCAGTTTAGAGTCAGCTCACAGCAGTTATAATGATTCAGTAAAAAAAGTATTCAATCACCTCGATTGCAATTTATTCGAACTTGAAGACTGGAATTGCTGCGGTGCAACATCATACATGTCAGTAAAAGAAACGGTTGGTTTCGCTATTTCAGCAAGGAATCTGGCACTTGCTGAAAAACATAAAAGAGATTTGGTTGCTCCCTGCAGTTCATGTTATACTATTCTTAAAAAAACACACAACTACATGAAAGAGCTTCCTGAACTTCATGAAAAGATTAATGAATGTCTGAAAGAGGGAGGATTAAGTTATAATCTTTCAATTCAAGTAAGGCACCCTCTTGATGTACTGATAAATGATATAGGAATAGAAAAAATAAAAGAGAAAGCAAAATATAATCTCAAAGGATTAAAAATTGCAAATTATTACGGATGCCAGATAGTAAGACCCGATAAGGGATTTGATGACAGAGAAGAGCCGATGACTATGGATAATTTATTTGATTCAATCGGAGCAGAAAATGTTTACTTTCCAATGAAAGTGAAATGCTGCGGTGGAATGTTGATGACAACCTTTGAAGATGTTGCATTAAAACTATCCAAAGAAATTATCGAATGTGCTGTAATAAAAGGAGCAGATTGCATAGTCACAACCTGTCCGCTTTGCCAGATGAACCTTGAAGCATATCAGAATGAGATAAATAAAGCTTATGACACAAAATATAATATGCCGATTTTATTTTTCACACAGGTATTGGGACTAGCATTTGGATTTTCAGATAAAGAACTTGGAATAGATAAAAACCTTACGGATAGAATAAAAATAAACGGTGCATTGATGCACCAATAAATTTTAAAAAAGAATTTTAAAAGATAATTTAAAATTATATGACTATAGAAGAACAAAACAAGTCTGATGCAAGAATTGGCTTTTTTATTTGCCACTGCGGAGTTAATATTTCATCAACCGTAAATGTTGCAGGTGTCCGGGACCACGTTGCAAATCTGCCTAATGTTATTGTTTCACAGGATTACAAATTTATGTGTTCAGACCCCGGTCAGGAATTAGTTAGAAATGCTATTAAGACGAATAAACTGAACCGTGTAGTAATTGCAGCCTGTTCACCACTAATGCATGAATTAACTTTCAGGAATGCATGCGAAAAAGCAGGATTGAACAGATTCCTTTTCCAGATGGCAAATATCAGGGAACATTGCTCATGGGTTCACAGTGATAAAAATCAGGCGACAAGAAAAGCAACAGCCCATTCATGTGCGGCTATTAACCGGGTTGCGTATCAGACTCCGCTNGAAGTGAAGAAGGTAAAAATCAATAAAGATACACTTATCATAGGAGCAGGAATTTCCGGAATTCAGGCGGCACTCGAAATAGCTGATTCGGGTAATAATGTTTTTTTAGTCGAGAAAGAACCATCAATAGGTGGAAAAATGGCTTTGTTTGACAAAACCTTCCCGACATTAGATTGCTCGGCTTGTATCTTGACTCCCAAAATGGTATCCGTAGGTCATAGGGAAAATATAAAATTATTTTCCTGGTCAGAGGTAGTATCAGTGTCCGGATTTCTTGGGAATTTCAAGGTGAAGATAAGGAAAAAAGCAAGATATGTTGATACAGATAAATGTACGGGATGCGGACAATGCTGGAGCCATTGCCCTGCTTCAAAAATTCCGTCACGTAGACAAATAATTATAGGAAAAGATACAATTATAGGCGAATTAAAATAAAAATGAACCTTAGAGAAGTTAAAGATATTTTGCGATGTAAAAGTTACTCAAGTGATAATTTACTCGAAGTGGAGATCGACTTATGCTATGCTGCCGATATGATGAGTGATGTTTTAAAATCATGTAAAATTGGTTCTTTGTTAATAACGGGTTTAGTAAATCCACAGGTTATTCAGGTTTCCGAGATAATGGATTTGAAGGGAATCATCTTTGTGAGCGGGAAAGAGCCTGCGATTGAGATAATAAAAAAGGCTGAAGAAAAGAATCTACCTATTTTAACAACGGAAAGACAAATGTTTGATGCATGCGGAATTTTATATTCTCATGGATTAAGCGGTCAAGACACCCAGGATAAAACCAAAAATGGATGAAGAAGTTCTTTTCAGTCAGACATTTAATATTTCTGGTAGAGATTTTGCGAACGCAGGAACGGTTTCGGTCAAGATTAAAAGAATTTTGAAAGAATTAGGTGTAAGACCGGAAGTAGTTTACAGAGTTTCGATTTGCTGTTACGAAGCTGAAATGAATATCATAATGTATGCGATGCTTGCAATACTTGATTTTACTATCACGAATAATGAAGTGATAATCAATATCGAAGATGAAGGACCGGGAATAGCAGATATAGAACGTGCACTACAGGAAGGATATTCGACTGCTACTTCAGAAATGAGAGAGATGGGTTTTGGAGCAGGTTTAGGATTGCCGAATATAAAGAAGAATTCTGATGAATTTAAAATTGAATCTGTGATAGCTAAAGGTACAAAACTGAACTTTAAAATTTACCTGAATTAATGCAGGAAAAAACCGGGACATACAATCATTCGATTTATTTCGAGCCTGATAAATGCAAAGGCGATATGAATTGTTTAAAAGTCTGTCCTGTTGAAGCAATCAGAATTAGATATAAAAAAGCGATGATGCTCGAAGATAAATGTATAGACTGTGGTGAATGTGTGAAAGTATGTGAAGCAGGTGCAATTGTTCCTTTGACAAATACTTTTAAAGATTTTTCTAAATTTAAATATACGGTTGCAATTCCGTCGCTGGCGTTGTATAGTCAGTTTGACAGAAGTATAAAACCAAAAACAATCTTAAGTTCTTTAAAAAAGATAGGTTTTGACGAGGTTGTTGATATAACAAGAGCCTGTATTTCAGTTGTTAAAGCACAGGGAAAATATGTTAAGGAATATAAAGGGAAAAAGCCCGTGATTATATCGTTTTGTCCAACTTGTATAAAATTAATACAGATGAGATACCCGGAAATGATAAGTCATATTGCACCGGTAATTTCCCCAATGGAATTGGCTGCAAAAGAAACGAAAAAGGAAGTATCATCCAGGTCCGGATTGAAAATTGATGAAATTGGAGTGATTTATATTACACCCTGTCCGCCAAGAATGATTCAGATTTCGGAAAACTATAATTCAGACATGGATGGCTCAATTCCGATTTCGGAGATTTATAATACTTTGTATACAGCAATTCAGCAGGTTATTCGTGATAAAACTGATGAAAATGAATTTTTTGATATTAGCGGATTTGGAATGAATTATGCATTATCTGGAGGACTTCGCTTTATGATGAATAATGAAAACGGCATTTCTGTTTCAGGTTTGAATGATGTGTTGTTTATACTCGAAGAGATAGAGAAAGGGAAACTTCATAATGTTGATTTCGTTGAAATTGATGCCTGTCCTGAAGGGTGCATCGGAGGTCCCATGGTTGTTGAGAATACTTATATCGCCCGGACGAACGTACTTAACCTGATTAATTATTTTGGCGAAACAAAAATTCCTATAGGGAAAAGAAATACTTATGATAATTGCGATATAATTTACGAAAATATCTTCGAGCCGCTTGCCAGGGAGAATGTTAATATCGATATAAAAAGTGCTTTGAATAAAATGGCTGAAAAAAAGGAAATATTATCCCATTTACCCGGAATAAACTGCGGTGCCTGCGGTTCACCGACATGCGAAACTTGTGCAGAAGATATTGTAAACCGTGATGTTAATGCTTCTGAATGCATAATTATAGAAAATGAAAAACTTAAGAAGTTATTAAAAGAAAAGAATATTGATTATATATGAACCTGACTGAGTTGATAGAGAAGTGTGATTTAAAAGTTGTTAACAGTATATTCGAACCCGAAGCAGAGATAACGGGCGGATATTCAGGTGATTTATTAAGCGACGTGATTGCTAATGCAAAGAAAGGCAAAATATGGATTACGATGCAAACTCATTTAAATATAATAGCGGTTGCAAGTTTAAAGGAATTATCAGCAATAATAATTGTGATGGATAAAGATATTCAGAACGATGCATTGGGTAAAGCAACAGAAGAAAAAATTACTATTTTGAAAACAGATATGACTGCTTTTCAGATTAGCGGAAAGATGTATGAATATGGTATCAGATGAAAGAAAAGCGTTTAATAAAAGCAGATGTTCATTTACATACTTGTTTATCTCCCTGTGCGGATATAACTCAGTCTCCCGCAAGGGTAGTGAAAAAAGCTTATGAGTGCGGGCTGGATTTAATCTTTATCACGGACCACAACTCAATTGCAAATGCTGAAGCAGCGATGAAAGCAGCGGAGAATTTCGAAAGGCTGAAAGTATATCCCGGAATGGAGATAACAACAAGAGAAGAAGTTCATTTACTATCGTTCTTTGAAAATTTAAGCAATGCCGGCAAAACACAGGAATATTTGCATAATCACTTACCTGATGTTTATTTTGAGAAAGAAAAAGAAGACCAGATAATTGCCAATGAAAATGATGAAGTTGAAGGGTTCTACGAGAAATCTCTATTCAGTGCGGTTGATATAAGCTTTGATGAGATAATTGATTTGATTCATGATAATAACGGACTGGCAATCGCAGCACATATAGACAGGGAAAGTTTTTCGGTAATTAGCCAGTTGGGATTCATTCCACCGGACTGTAAATTTGATGCACTGGAGATATCGCCAAACATTAGCATTGAGAAGGCAAAAGAAGTGTTTCCGGAGTATTCAAATCAATACAGATTTGTAAAAGGTTCAGATTCTCATTCTCTGCATTTAATAGGAAGTGCTTATACGGAATATTACTGGTATGATAATTCATTTGAAGGGCTCAGAAATTATATAAATGGATAATTTATCATTGCACATACTAGATGTAGCTGAAAACAGCATAAATGCAGGAGCAAAAAATATTGAAATAAGAATCAATGAAGATTTAAAGAATGACAAACTAACAATTGAAATAAATGATGACGGAGCAGGAATGGATGAACAGATGGCGGAAGCAATTAAAGACCCTTTTATCACGAGCCGGACGACACGAAAAGTTGGTTTGGGTATTCCAATGCTGAAAGAGGCTGCGGAAATGGCAGGAGGAGACCTGAAAATTGAATCCAGGAAAGGATACGGAACGAAAGTTAAGACTGTATTTCAATACGGTAATATTGACAGGAAACCGCTAAGTGAAATTGAAGAAACGATAATATCATTGATATTATTCGGAAAAGATACAGAAATAAGTTTTAATTATAGAAAAAATGAAAAAGAATTTGAATTTAATACAAACGAATTGAAGAAAGAACTGAGACTTGAGACTCTGAACGATGTGAATTTATTAAATCAATTAAAAGAAATTTTAAAACAAAAAATAAATGAAATACAATAAGGAGAAAAAATGGTAGAAGAAGTAGTTGAAAAATACGTTGCAAGTCATCCGAAGGACCAGAGTTCCCTGATAGGAGTAATGCTGGATGTACAGAATCAATTTTATTATCTTCCGAAGGAAGCCATGGTTCACATTTCCAGAACAATGAATATTCCNGTCAGCACGATATATAACCTGGCGACTTTTTACAAAGCGTTCAGTTTAAAGCCGAAGGGAAAGCATCCTATCAGCATATGCACCGGTACCGCCTGTCACGTCCAGGGAGCAACAAAGATACTCGAAAAATTCGAAAGAGAATTAAATATTAAAACTGACGGGGACCCTACACCGGACGGAAAATTCAGCCTTGAGAGCGTTCGTTGCCTGGGGTGCTGCGGTCTTGCACCGGTAATTACGATAGGAAAAGATTTACACGGAAAAATTCCGGCAAATAAAGTTCAAAAACTTTTAAAACAATACAAGTAAGGAGAATTTAAAATGGAAAAAATCACAATAGCAGATCTTCAGAAGATACGCGAGAATATCGAGAGAACCCTGAACATTCGCACAGGAGCGGGAAGAGCGAAAATAACTGTCCATATGGGAACCTGCGGAATCGCAGCGGGTGCAAGGGATATTCTTTCTGCGGTAATGAAAGAAATTGATGAAAGAAAACTTACTGATGTAATTGTTACAAATTCAGGATGTGCAGGCCTCTGCAGCAAAGAACCCATGGTAACAGTAGAACTTGCAAATGAACCGGCTCCCGTTAAATATATCGAACTGACGGCGGCAAAAGTGAAAAAAATATTCGATCTGCATATAATGAAAAATGAAATAGTTAAAGCATATGCACTCGCAATTGGCAGTGAGAAAACAATATAAAAAATCTGAATGAAAATTTAAAAATAATTAATAATTTTTAATATAAAAGAATGGCATACAGAACATATTTGATGGTTTGTGCGGGCACCGGCTGTGTCGCAAACAAGTCTATGAATGTAAGAGACGCATTATTAAAGGAACTGGAAAAAAAGGGATTACAGAATGAAGTATCGGTAGTGACCACAGGATGCAACGGATTCTGCGGTGTAGGTCCGATAATGGTTGTTCAGCCCGACGATATATTCTACCAGCTTTTGAAGCCGGCAGACATACCGCATCTGGTGGAAGAGCACTTTATTAAAGGGAGACCTGTCAAGAAACTTATGTATATTCCTTCAGAGAAAAAACCACCAATCCCGAAAATGAGCGATATTGACTTTTTCAAAAAGCAGGTCCTTATTGCTCTCAGGAACAGAGGATTAATTGACCCGGAAAAGATTGAAGAATACATCGCACGGGGAGGATATACGGGGTTAGCCAAAGCATTAACGGAAATGACACCAGATTCGATAATCCAGGAAATCAAGAAATCAGGATTACGGGGTCGCGGGGGCGGCGGTTTCCCAACAGGGATAAAATGGGAAACAATGAAAAAAATTCCCGGAGATAAAAGATTTATAATTTGCAATGCAGATGAAGGTGACCCGGGAGCATTCATGGACAGGAGTATTATCGAATCTGATCCGCATGCTGTACTTGAAGGAATGCTTATCGGCGCTTATGCAATGGGTTCTAATGAAGGTTACATTTATATCAGAAACGAATATCCTATTGCTCTTGAAAGATTAAAAATTGCTTCACAGCAGGCAAATGATTATGGTTTACTCGGTGAAAATATATTCGGAACAAATTTCAAATTTGATATAAGAATAATCAGAGGAGCGGGAGCTTTTGTTTGCGGTGAATCAACCGCTTTAATGGCTTCAATTGAAGGCAGGCCGGGAGAACCGCGTGCAAAATATGTCCATACAGTTGAAAAAGGATTGTTTGACTATCCAACATGCCTGAACAATGTTGAAACCTTGGCAAATGTTCCGCAAATAATTGCTAAAGGTGCTGAATGGTTCACAAGCATAGGAACAGGTGATGTAACAAATGACCCGTGGGGCGGAAGCAAAGGAACGAAGGTTTTTTCTTTAACAGGAAAAGTCGTCAATACGGGACTTGTTGAAGTTCCGATGGGAATAACACTCAGGGAAATAGTATTTGATATCGGAGGCGGTATTCAGGGCGGAAAGAAAATAAAGACCGTACAGACCGGAGGACCTTCCGGCGGTTTTATCCCGGAATCAATGCTTGACCTTCCGGTTGATTTTGATGAATTAACAAAAGTCGGTTCAATGATGGGCTCGGGCGGAATGATAGTTGCAGACGAAGACAATTGTGTGGTCGATATGGCAAAATACTTCCTTAATTTTACTCAGGAAGAATCTTGCGGAAAATGCGTCCCCTGCCGCGAAGGTACCAAAAGAATGTATGATATACTTGAAAATATAACAATTGGAAAAGGAACAGAAGAAGACCTCACGTTACTTGAAGATCTTGCAAACATGGTAGTTGAATCTTCTTTATGTGCTCTTGGGGGTTCAGCACCAAATCCGGTTCTGACATCACTAAAATATTTCAGAAATGAATATCTTGCACACGTCAGAGACAAAAAATGCCCGGCAAAAGCTTGCAGGCAATTAAATACTTATACTATTGACGCAGAAACTTGCGTAACAATCGGACACGGATGCGACGTATGCACTAAATCTTGCCCTGATTATGCAATATATGGCGAACCGAAAAAAGCTCATAAGATAGACCAATTAAAGTGTCATAAATGCGGTGCATGTTATGATGCTTGCAATTTTAAAGCAATAAAAATTGATTAAAATTTTTAATCCGCTAAAGCGGAAAGGAGTATAATAATGGTAACTGTAAACATTGATGGTAAAAAATTAGAAGTCGTAGAAGATACCACAATATTGAAGGCAGCCGAAACTGCCGGTATATGGATTCCGACTATGTGCTATTCAGAGTTGTTGGAACCTTACGGAGTATGCCGCCTTTGCAGTGTAGAAGTAATACACGGAAAACGTAGCCGCATAGTTACAGCCTGTAACTATCCAGTCAGGGAAGGATTAACAGTCCGGACAAATTCGGAGAAAGTGAAATGGATAAGGAAAATCATAATGGAACTTATGTATTCTCGCTGGCCGAATGTACCGATAGTTGAGGAAATGGCAAAAGCAATTGGTGTTGGAGAACCAAGGTTTGCAAGTCTTGAAAAAGATGAAGCTGAAGATGCCTGTATTTTATGTGGAAACTGTGTGAATATTTGCAGAGATGTTGTAAAAGCAAGTGTTCTTGCCTTTGAAGGAATTGGAATTGAAAGAAAAGTTGTTCTGCCTTTTAATGAAAAATCTGAAGCTTGTATTACTTGCGGCGCATGTGCTTATGTTTGTCCAACCGGTCATATTAAAATAAAATCCCTGGAATATGAAAGAGGAGCAATAAAGGACTGGCATTTAAGTCCGAAAACAGCGATTAATATTCCTACATTACAGGCTGTTCCAAGAGTTCCTGTTATTGATACTGAATCCTGTATAAAAATGATTACAGATGGTTGTGGAGTTTGTTCGACATATTGTGAGCCGGAAGCAATCAAGTACGATATGCAGGATGAGGAAATCGAAGTTGAAATAGGACAAATATTAATAACGAGCGGATTCCAGTTATTGGATTTAAAACAGATGCCGCAATACGGTTATGGCAGACTTAATAATGTTTATTCTTCACTTGATTTTGAACACATGCTGAATTCTACAGGTCCTACTGGCGGTATTATTCAATGCAAAGACGGTTCAGAA
>JGI20214J51088_10002005_pt1 | contig 13781 bp, 16 predicted proteins | sample WetSurMetagenome_FD_51088 | JGI IMG/M metagenome (IMG submission 51088) | reverse complement strand
TATAGATTATAATAAGGAATAAAAAATTATTTCACCCATATTTTTGCTCCGCTATCGCTGCGCAAAAACATCAGATATTCCTGACTGTTATCTGAAATTTTGTCTGCCTAATCAATAATCCAATATTAATATGTCTGAAAAAGAACGATTTAAACCATATGCCGCCGCCTATCTTGTGCTAATAAAAGACGGGCAAGTTTTGCTCATGAAAAGAGCCAATACTGGTTATCAGGATGGTAATTATGGTTTAGTGTCTGGCCATTTTGAAGGTGAAGAGACAGCAAAACAATGTATAATTCGGGAATCAAAAGAGGAGGCTGGAATTATTATTTTTCCAGAAGATCTTGAAGTTGTTCATGTTGCGCATCGTTTTAGACCGGCTAGGGAATATTTTGATATTTATCTTCGTGCGGAGAAATGGTCCGGTGAAATAAAAAACATGGAACAAGATAAATGTGATGAGCTTAGGTGGTTTAAAATTGACGATCTTCCGGAAAATTTGATTCCCGAATTAAAATTTGCCCTTGAGAACATAAAAAACAATGTGCATTATGGAGAGTTTGGTTGGGCGGCTTAATAATATCAATAAACACGGCAGACAAAACATCAGATAACACGGCATATCTGCAAGGGCTAAAGCCACATTTCGCCACGAAAATCATGAAAATAAAGGAGGTGGCGAAACGTCAGATATGCCGATAAGTTAGCTGAAATATATGTTTTTCTTTTGCCCCGCAAAAGGCGGGGCAACTCTTAAAAATAATTTAATTTTGTTTTTTATTTATTAACAGGGGGTAATAAGGAATTTTTTCTGCTCTCGGAGGCCGCAGAAAAAATGATTTATTTAAAAATTTACTAACTAAATAAACCTATGAACAAAACATTAATCGTTTTTGGAATTATAGTCGTGATTGTCGGCGGCTATATTTGGATGACTTACAACAAATTGATAATAGCCAATGAGGCGATTAGCAATCAGTGGGCGCAAGTTGAAACGCAGTATCAGCGTCGTTTTGATTTAATTCCAAATTTAGTGGAGTCGGTGAAGGGGGTGATGGCGCAAGAACAGAAGATTTTCGGTGAATTGGCAGATGCCAGATCTCGCTATACTGGAGCAAGCGGAGCCAGTCAAAAGGCTGAAGCCGCTACGCAAGTTGAGGGCGCCTTGTCTAGACTGATTGCAGTAATGGAAAATTATCCGCAGCTAAAATCGTCAGAAAATGTGCAAACACTAATGGCACAGCTTGAAGGCACGGAAAATCGTATTAGCGTAGAAAGAAAAAGATATAATGATGTAGTGCAAGATTTTAATGTCACAATTAAAAAATTTCCCACGAGTATAGTTGCTAATCAACTCGGCTATTCGGCTAAAAATTATTTTGAAGCAGAAGCTGGAACTGAAATAGCACCAAAGGTTGATTTACAAAACAAATAATGAAAAACCAACTAACAAAAATATTATTAATTTGTTTTGGTATTTTTGCTTTTGCAAATTTTACCAACGCTTATTATAACCCGGGACAGCCTGTTGGCTTTGTTAATGACTATACTGGCACATTGTCGGCGGAGCAAAAGCAGCAGCTTGAAAATAAACTTGCGCAGTTTGAAAAAGATTCAAGCAATGAAATAACTGTTGCCATTATTAATGATTTGCAGGGTGACACAATTGAAAATTTTGCAGAAAAATTATTTAAAGATTGGGGTATTGGCAAGAAAGGCAAGGATAATGGCGCTCTTATTTTTATAGCTAAAAATAATCGTGAAATAAGAATTGAAGTTGGATATGGTTTGGAAGGCGCCTTAACTGACGCGCAGTCAAGTTGGATAATTAACCAGACAATGAAACCAGCGTTTCAAAATAATGATTTTTATAAAGGAATAAACGAGGCAACGGATAAAATAATTTCAGCCACAAAAGGTGAAAGTATTCCGAGTTCAAAAGACGGCCAAAAGAATGGGACAGACTGGGAAATGATGATAGCGTTCAGCTTTCTTGGCGTTATGTGGCTATCAGCAATTTTAGGAAGAAGCAAATCTTGGTGGCTTGGAGGCGTGATTGGAGTCATAGCCGGTATTATTCTGGGTTTAGTGAAAGGTTTTATTTTTTTTGGATTAATATCAATCGCTATTTTATTGCCGGTGGGATTATTGTTTGATTATATTGTTTCTAAGCAATATAAAACAGGCAAATCGCGAGGCCATGTTCCTTGGTGGATTGGTGGCGGCGGGCGGGGTAGTGGAAGTGGTGGCGGCTTTGGTGGATTCGGCGGTGGCATGTCCGGCGGCGGGGGCAGCAGCGGGTCGTGGTAATTTTAAAAAATTTATAAATTAATTTTAATCATTATGGACCAAACAATCGATGCAAAAAAGATTTTTAAAAGCTACCGCATGGCTATTTATATCGCTTACGGGGCTTCGCTCTTTGCTTTTATTTTAGCAATTTTAGGAGTATCGGACGGGCTTTGGACTGATTTTGTAGTTTATTTATTTTTCGCGGCTATTATAAATATTTTTAAAAATAAAATTTCTGGAATTATTGTTATCATTTTGTCTGCCATACAATTTATTATGGTTTTAATAAGTGTTGGGGCGGGAAATTCCAGATCGATTGAAATTTTGATTAGTGCGGTTGTTTTTGCCAACCTATTTACTTTTTATAAAATGATAGCAAAAGTCGGAAGTATTAAAAAATTAAAGGAACAATATGGAAATACTAAATAGATTAGATAATTTATTGGGATATATTTCAATCATTTCTTTGGTTATTAGTTTTTTTGTGATGAAAAGAATCAAATCAAAAGCAAATACGAATAATAATCAAGAACATTTAAATAGTTTTTCCCAAAGGTAATCCACCAGTTCTACTGGTGAGACTTGCAAAGGTTTTACCGTTCCGGCAACCACAAAAAAAGACACAGTATTGTATAATGAGCGTCTGGCTTGATGAATGGCCATCGCTCATAAACAATACTATGTCTAACCTTTACCAAAGTTTATCCCATTCGAAATGGAACTGCAAGTATCACGTAATCTTCGTCCCCAAGAGAAGAAAAAGCGTTCTGTACGGAAAGATCAGAAAAGAACTGGCCAAAATATTTCATGAACTGGCCCAGCAGAAAGAGTCCAAGATCATCGAAGGAAGTTTAAGTAAAGACCATGTTCACATGTGCATTGAAATCCCGCCCAAATACGCCGTCTCCTCGGTGCTCGGATTCCTGAAAGGCAAAAGCGCTATCGCCATTGCCCGAATCCAAGGCCGAGAAAGAAATTACACCGGAGCGCATTTTTGGGCCAGAGGCTATGCCGTTTCCACCATCGGTTTCGACGAAGAAATAATAAAAAAATACATCCGCGAGCAAGAAGAAGCGGATGGCAACGAATTTGGTCAAGTAAAAATTAATTAACTTAACGACATGAGTTGATGGGAGACCTGATCGCCTTTTAGGCGACCCCATTCATCAAGCCACCGGCTCTGCCGGGGGTGTTCTGACTTTGTATTTTTTTCTGAAAACAAAAAACACCTCTTTGGTTAGAGATGTCCTTTGTGTGGATCTGGCGGGAATCGAACCCGCACCTCACGCGTGTCAAAGGCGGCGTACTGCCACTATACTACAGACCCAGACCCACTTGATTATTATAAAACAAAAACAACCCTCTTTCAAGGATTGTTTCGTTGACACGCGTGTGATGCCTGTAGTATACAGACACGCCACCTTTTGTACTTATAATAATAGCATATTGTGGCCAAAAGTCAAGATGAGTTACTATTTTTCTGAGATTATTTTTTAAAATTAGCCAAAAATACAAATTTATTTTTATCTGCTTTGCCCAAATTTTATTTATTCTTTTCTTTATAATTTTAGTAAGGTAGAATAAATAAAACTTCGGATACTCGTAATAGTTCTGCGAAATTTTTAAAAACAAACTTTTCTTTTATCTCTTTTGAAATTTATGAATATTAAAAAGCAATATAATTCAATTGGTGTTAAGTATGTCTCAGGACAAAAAAGTTATCATGAAAAAAAGGGGTTGGACGGTTCATTCCGATTTATAATTCAATACCTTAATAATCTGACCAACCAAACAGTTCTTGATGTTGGTTGCGGAGGAGGATTGGGAATTATAGAATTTCAAAAATTGGGTGCAAAAAGTATTTATGGAATTGACTCTTCTGAAGTAATGGTAGGGGAAACAAAAAAAGTAGTCGCCGACCCCAAGCTTATCTCCGTACAGGATATTGAATCAACAAATTTTTCAGACGACATGTTCGATGTAGTAATATGCAGACTTTCACTTCATTATCTTGATCAGCTTGATAAATCTTGGAGTGAAATTTCAAGAATACTTAAGGTCGGTGGAAGATTGGTCGTAGTTGTTAATCATCCACTGAAAGATTTGTTTAAGCAAGAAAAACTCATTTACGGGAATAAGGAAGTTAATACTTTCGAAGTGCATGAAGATAAAGTTCGGTTAAGCTTTCCGTCGCATACACTTAGCGATTATTTTACCGAAATATTTTTTACACATTTTGATTTACGCAATATATATGAAAGTAAAAAGCAGAAAAATAATGAGAGATTTATACCGGACAATTTCGGATTTTGTGCGATAAAAAGGTAAATTTCAAAGGGGACATATTCGATAAGTTATGCGAAATAAAATTCTTTCTTCTTTCTTTTTTAAATTTACTTTTTAGCAATAAGGGGAAATAAGTTTTTTATTAATTTACAGGGGAATAAGGTGTTTTTCTGTCTAAGAAGAGGCAGAAAAAATATTGATAATTATTTTGCATCTATATTTGACGATAATTTATTAATTGGATATAATTGGATGTAGTTAACATGTCCAAATGTTATGGCTAAAAAATCACAAAAAAATAGCAATATTACCGATAAATTCTCAAAACGGCTCAATAGTATTCCGGCGGAAATAATTTCAAAAATCGCCAAGATCGATGAATTAAAAGGTGGTTGGGTGGCGGGTGCTCAATTAAGCCCACAAGCATTGGGTCGTCTTAAACGCTCTGTTTTGATAACCTCGACTGGCGCGTCTACTCGCATTGAGGGTGTGCAGCTTTCTGATGAGGATATTGAAAAAGTGATGCGCGGGATCAATATTCAAAAATTCGCCGATCGCGACAAACAAGAAGTTAAGGGTTATTATGAACTCTTGGAAAATATTTTTGATTCCTGGAGTAATTTAAGATTTAGCGAAAGTTTAATTAAACATTTTCACAAGGAGCTTTTGAAATATTCAGATAAAGACCAGGGGCACTTGGGAGATTATAAGTTTGGTGAAAATAAAGTTGTGGCATACGATAGCGCTGGCAAGGAAGTTGGAATAATCTTCAATCCAACCTCGCCACATCTTACCCCCAAAGAAATGATGGAGCTGATTGAATCAACAAATTTTTTACTAGCTGAAAAAAAATATCACCCATTATTGATAATCGCTAATTTCTTGGTTGAATTTTTAGCAATCCATCCTTTTCAGGATGGGAATGGAAGAATTTCGAGAGTTTTGACAAATTTACTATTGCTTCAAAACGGATATTTATATATGCCATATGTTTCACATGAAAAACTCGTGGAAGACAATAAGACAGAATATTACCTTGCGCTTAGGCACAGTCAAAAAACTTTTCATACAAAAAACGAGGACATTACACCATGGCTTAATTTCTTTTTTACAATTTTGTTGAAACAGTCGCAATTAGCCATAGAATTGTTGTCAAAAGAAAATATTGAAAAATTATTATCAGAAAAACAGCTTGCTGTTTGGAAGTTTTTTGAGCACGTTGAGGTTGCCGGAACAGGAGAAATTGTCAAAGGCACAAATATTCCGAGACCGACTGTCAAGCAGGCGCTAGACGTATTATTGAAGCTTAAAAAAATAGAGAGAATCGGACAAGGCCGAAGCGCGAGGTATAAAAAAGTTTAAGGCTTGCATTGCTGTAGTGGCAAGGTAAAAGTAGAAATATTTTTTCATAAGGATGGCCGAAATTTTTGGTGTTAATAGAACTGTAATCACAAAATATCTAAAAAACATCTATGAAAGCGGGGAATTGGAAGAAAATTCAGTTAGTGCAAATTTTGCACATACTGCGGAAGATGGGAAAATATATCAAACAAAGTTTTACAACCTCGACGCCATAATTTCCGTTGGGTATAGAGTTAATTCGTCTCAAGCCACCCAATTTCGTATTTGGGCCACGGAAAGATTGAAAGAATATATTATTAAAGGATTTGCCATGGACGATGATCGGCTGAAAAATGTAAGATATTTCGGCAAGGAAAAGGCTCTATTTCGCATACCCAAGCAGAACAAAAGGCATTTCAAGAATATGACAAATATAACAAAACGCAAGCGATAGAATCGGATTTTGATAAATATCAATTAAGGTAATCCACCAGTTTGACTGGTGCGACTTGAAAAGGCTTGGCCGTTCCGGCAACCACTAAAACAAAAACATGATAACATAATATCGTTGGCTTGATGAGCTTCCCCGAACGGGGAAAGCGCGATCCAGTCCTAGACACCAATGTTACCATGTTAAATCTATATCAAAGTTTATCCCATTCCAAATGGGATTGCAAATATCACGTGATTTTCATTCCCAAGTACCGCAAAAAGGTGATTTTCGGCAAGATCAGAAAAAATTTAGGAAAAACCTTGCACGCTCTGGCGCAAATGAAAGAATGCCGCATTCTGGAAGGCAACGCCATGCTGGATCATATCCACATGATCATTGAGATTCCGCCCAAATACGCCGTCGCCTCCGTCATCGGTTTTCTGAAAGGAAAAAGCGCCATTGCCATCGCCCGGGAATCGGGACGGCAAAGGAATTTTTCAGGCGAGCATTTTTGGGCAAGAGGCTATGCCGTTTCCACCATTGGTTTTGAACTGGATCAAATAAAAAAGTATGTCAAGGAACAAGAAGAAGAGGAACAGCAGAGCGAAACTGGAAAATTTTAACAAACTAACTTAGTCAGGCCGGATCGCCCTTGGGGCGACCCTACTCATCAAGCCACCGCCTTTGGCGGGGGTGTCTAACTTCGTTAAATTTTTACCGGCCGGAGAAAAATAAGGAGTTTTTTTCGATCTATTTATTAATAAATTCAACCAATCATTATGAAACACATTCATCTACAAGGTTCTTGGATAATCAAAGCTCCGCTTAAGGATGTTTTTGATATTATCACTGATTTTGAAAATATGCCAAAAAACTTTCCAAGGGTTGCCAAATTGATCACTATCACCAAGAGAGACGGCAATCGCTTAGAGATAGATGCGGAAGTAAAATCTTTCGGCACGAGTTTTCCGGTCAAAATGAAAACGGAAATCATCCCGCAAAAAGGTTTTATTTCTGACAATGAAAGTTCAAAATTCGGCACATCAGGGCATGAAGAACTTCTATTGGAAAACGTGGAGGGCGGCACAAAAATCAACTATATCTACGAGGTGGATATTCATAAAAAGTGGTTGCGAATTATTGCCAAGCCGCTTATCGGCTGGTTCGCCATGAAATCCTGGAAAAAAGCTTTTATTGATCGGCTAAGAGAATTATTGGAAAAAAATAAGAACAAAAAAATACCGGCTGATTGAAATCAGCCGGTATTTTTATCGATTACTTGGTGATTTTTTTGGCGTTACCTTCTTTGAGCTGGATATAATTGTAAGCCGAGAGCGCACTGATCGCGCCTTGGCCTGCGGAGATGACTATTTGTTTGAACGGGCCGTTGGTGCAATCGCCGGCCGAGAACATGCCGGGCAAAGATGTTTCGTATTTTTCATTAACGATGATTTCTTTTTTTTCATTGATTTTGACTAGGTCGGCGACCAGATCGGTTTTAACTTCAAAGCCGACCTCGACGAAAATTCCGTCCACCGGAATTTCGCGGGAAGAATTGTCGGTCAGGTTGCGTACTTTAATAGAGGTGACTTTTTTTTCGCCTAAAATTTCTTCAACCTTGCTTTGAAAAAATATTTCAATGTTTGCCGCATCGCGAACTTTTTTTTCTAAGGCTTCAAAAGCCTGAAAAGATTCGAATTGATGGATTAAATAAACTTTAGCGGCAATTTTAGAAAGCAAGCCGGCGGCATCCAGGGCGCTGTTGCCGCCGCCGACTACGGCTACAGTTTTATTACGGAAGAGGGGACCGTCGCAATTGGCGCAATAGGCCACGCCGCGGCCGCCTAATTCTTTTTCTCCCGGTACGCCGAGCTGGCGATGCGCCGCGCCGATGGCGATGATGACAGTCTTGGCGGAAAATTTTTCCGCCGCGGCCGTGACTTCAAAATTATCATCGTTAAGTTTTTCGATCTTTTTAACTTCACTTAGTTTTATTTCCGCGCTCAAATCTTTTGCTTGTTCGGAAAATTTTTCGATAAGCTCAGCTGCGGTAATTGATTTGTAGCCCGGGTAATTTTCAATTACTGACGCCCACATCATCTGTCCGCCAAAATCCTTAGTAATCATTAAAGTTTTCATTTGCCGGCGAGTGGCATAGATTGCCGCCGACATGGCCGCTGCGCCGCCGCCCACTATTATAACATCATACATAATTTTATAAGATTAATTTTAAATTTCTAATTTCAGTTTCTTCTTTGTTAAAAATAATTTTATGCGTTATAGTTTGCTTAAATTAAGTATAAGTTTTTTATAATATTATCGCAACATTGACATTTTTTCATTTTAATAATATAGCAATAATTCGGCTTTGACGAGCTGAATTATATTTGATAATATTAATTTGTAAATTTATTAATTATTAACAATTAAAATTAAAAATTATGAAAAAAGCGATTATTTTAAGTTTAATGCTGGCATTTGTTTTGGCTGGCTGCGGCGTTAAAGGCTCAACGACCGCGAAAATTTTGAAACCAGACGAAGCCAAAGCAAAAATCACTGATTACATTAACAATACGCTCTTGGCTGGAGCGCCGTATAAAGCTACGGTGGGTGATCTTTCCGAAGCCAATGGCCTTTATAAAATGTCGATTGACGTCAATAATCAAAAAATTGACGCTTACATGACCCGCGACGCTTCGATATTTTTTCCGCAGGCTATTGATATGATCAAAAAAACCGAAACAGCGTCTTCCTCTCCCGCTAATCAGGAGGTGAGTAAGAAAACCGCCAAGCCGTCAGTGGAATTATTCGTAATGAGCCAATGTCCGTATGGCACGCAAATCGAGAAAGGAATTCTGCCGGTCATTGCCGCCTTAGGTAAGAAAATAGATTTTGCCGTTAAGTTTTGTGATTATTCGATGCACGGCCAAGCAGAATTGAACGAGCAGATGAGCCAATATTGCATTCAAAAAAATGAGTCGCAAAATTTTCAGCCTTATTTGAATTGCTATTTGGGTAGCACTGGTACAGCTGCCGATGCTGCTAATTGCGTTAAATCAACTAAGATTAATGCTGCTAAATTAGCCTCTTGTATTTCCGCCACTGACAAAACTTACAAAGTTACCGCCGGCTTTAATGACAAGAGTACTTGGAATAAAGATCAAAAGGGTAATCCGGCCTTCCCGCTTTTCAACGTCTTTAAAGCTGATAATGAAAAATATGGCGTTGGCGGCTCACCGACTTTAGTGATTAATGGCGAAACCGTCAGCTCGGCTCGCGATTCCGCAAGTTTATTAGCCTTTATTTGCTCGGCCTTTACCACTGCGCCGGCTGAATGTCAGAAAACTCTTTCCTCAACCGTTCCAGCTCCTGGTTTTGGTAATGCCGCCAGTTCCGGCTCCACCGGTTCTGCAAGTTGCGGCACTCCGGCTCAACAATAAGACAACTCTTTACAAATAAGCTATTTAGTGCTATTGTTTGTTCAGTTAATATTATTTAAAAGAGTTTCTGTCTAAAGGATTGAGAAGGATTTGGTTGGATTCATTTAAAATTAGCAAAAATGATTGAAATTAAATTGGTAAAATTTATTGGTCTTCATATATATAAAGAAGGGAACGAATAAGATTCCTGGATTTTTCATTGCTAATTAATTTGGTTTTCATCACAATTAGACTCCTTAGGCAGACTCGCATTATTTTATGATTATTGTGGAAATTTTGCTTGGCCTGATCGCTGCCGCGGGAGTTTTTTTGTTGGGTTATTGGGTGCGCAAACAGCGCGTAACTCAGCAGATGGGGGCGGCGGAAGACAAAGCGGAAAAGATTTTACATGAAGCCAGATCCAAAGAAAAAGATTTATTGCTTAAGGCACAGGATAAAGCCTTAAAGATTATTGAAGAATCAAAAGAGGAAGAACGCAAGCGCCGCGAAGAATTGAACGGTTTGCAGATCCGTTTGGAACAGCGTGAAAGTTCTTTTTCCAAACGTTTGCTGGAATTACAGGAAAAACAGCAAGAGCTTTATGACCGCGTCAACAAGGTTGAGGAGGCAAAAGAAAAGATTCGGTTGATTCGCGAAGAGCAATTGGAAAAATTAAAAAAGATCGCCGAAATGACCAAGGAGGAAGCTCGGGAAGTTTTGTTTAAGAATGTGGAAGTCGAAGCTAAGGATGATTTGGTCGCTCGTATGAATAAGGCGGAAAGAGAGAATGACGAGGCGGTTGACGAAAAAGCCCGCGAATTGATCGCCAGCTCAATGCAGCGTATTGTTTCTTCGTATACTCCGGAAATTTCCACCACTAACGTTGATTTGCCTAGCGACGAAATGAAAGGCCGTGTCATCGGCCGCGAAGGACGCAATATTAAAGTTATTGAACAATTGGCCGGCGTGGAAATTATTGTTGATGATACGCCGAACACGATAGTTATTTCCGCTTTTTCGCCGATTCGCCGCCATGTGGCCAAGCGCGCTCTTGATGCGCTGATTAAAGACGGCCGTATTCATCCGACCAAAATTGAAGAGGCGATCGAAAAAGCTAAAAAAGATTTAGCTTTGGATATTAAGAAAGCCGGCGAAGAAGCTATTTATGAATTGGGTATTACTGGTTTTGATCCGAAGTTGGTTCAGATTTTAGGACGTTTGAAATATCGCACCAGCTATGGCCAAAATGGTTTGCGCCATTCGGTTGAAGTTGCTATTTTGTCCGGTTTGTTGGCGGAAGAATTAGGTGCTGATGTGCCGCTCGCTAAGAAAGCCGGTTTGCTTCATGATATCGGTAAGGCTGTTGACCATGAAGTGCAAGGCACGCATCCGGAGATCGGCCGCGACATTGCCAAGAAATTTAATTTGCCGGAAGAAGTTATTGCGCCAATCGAAACTCATCATGATGATCATCCGCGCGGATTGATTTCCGTGATCGTTAAAGTGGCTGATGCCATTTCCGCTTCTCGTCCTGGCGTGCGTTCTGACACTTATGAAAGATATTTGCAAAGATTGGAAGAGCTGGAAGGTTTGGCCAATTCTTTTGAAGGCGTAGAAAAAACTTATGCTCTGCAAGCCGGCCGTGAAGTAAGAATTTTCGTCAACGCGGAAAAAATTGATGATCTGGGCATGCAGAATTTGGCTCGCGAAATCGCTAAAAAAATCGAAGCGGAATTAAAATATCCGGGCGAAATTAAAGTGAACGTGATCCGCGAAAATCGCGTGATCGAATACGCCAGATAGAAAATCCCCTCTAAGAAGAGGGGTGGCTCGCGCCTCGCGAGATGGGGTGTGTTATAGTTGGTTTGGAAATTGCTTGCTAAATTTTTACCGTTTGTTATAATATTAGGCAAATACCAATAACTAATATTTTTAAAACAATACTATGAACAAGGCAACTTTAATTGAAAAAATCGCAGAAAAAACCGGAGCTAATCGTAAGCTCGCCGAAAGTATGATCAACTCTATGGTGGACATCATTATTGAAGAGTTGAAAAAGGGGAGCGATGTTTCTATCACCGGCTTCGGCACTTTTGAAACCATGACCCGTTATGCTCGCGGCGGCGTTAATCCGCAAAAGCCGACTGAACGAATTCAAATTCCGGAAGTTAAGGTGGCCAAGTTTCGCACTGGTAAGAGATTGAAAGATGAATTAAAAGGCAAAGCTGTTTAAAATTGAAAATCTATATATGAAAGGAAGAGCGGCTTTCGCTCTTCCTTTTGCGTTTTGCCCGGAGGGGTGGGGAGGTGGTGTTAAATTTGATTTTATAAATTTTTTATGTTAAGTTGAATTTAGCCCAAAAGCAAAAGGCATTTGGACGTATTTGCGCCCGTAGCTTCACCCAAAGGGTGACCACCCTCTGGGTGGCAATGTCCTGTTCAAAACATTTTCCGAATATTTTTTTCGCGCCCGTGGTGAAATGGATATCACGCTTGGCTTCGGACCAAGCATTTCGGGTTCGAATCCTGACGGGCGCACACGCCGATTTTCGAATTCAGATTTTTGATTTTCGATTTGCTGGTTTTGAGAATGTCTTTCTTGAAGTCGACAAATCGAAAATCGTAAATCAAAAAATCGTAAATCGCAGAGAGGGGCTGGGTAGCTCAGCTGGTTAGAGCACGGCATTCATAACGCCGAGGTCGAGGGTTCGAGTCCCTCCCCCGCCACACACCGATTTTCGAATTCAGATTTTTGATTTTCGATTTGTTGGATTTTCCAAGGTAATTATTAAAATAGACAAATCGTAAATCGAAAATCTGATATCGTAAATCGTTAAGGGCGCTCATAGCTCAGTTGGTAGAGCTGCTCCCTCTTAAGGAGACGGTCGTGGGTTCGAATCCCTCTGAGCGCACAATGAAAAAATCTCAACTTTTTGTTGAGATTTTTTCATTGTGGGTTTATGAGAGGAGAGAACCCATAAAAAGGAAGTTGGGAATTAGTAAAAATAATTTAACCGCCGAGAAGTTTAATTTTAATAATAACTTATAGAAATTCCGGGGAGACGGGGCTTCCGCCCCTTCGAATCCCTCTGAGCGCACTAAAAACAAAATCGCCTTTTTTGGCGATTTTATTTTTGTGAAATTGATAGCGTGAGACGAGGTTGAAACAATTTTATATTATCAAATAAATGAAACAAAAAACGGTGGCAACTCCCGTACTTTGCGTGGGGCACTTTGACAATTTTATAACTCTGGATTGGATTGCGATACGGAATAAACTAAAGTTCTCAATAAAAACTTTGAAAAAATAAATGATATTTTTACTTAAATTTGACACCACACTAACAGCTATATATAATTATTGATGTCCGCCCCAATTATCAACAAAAAGGAGGTGAAATAATTTATATTGGCGGATTTTTTGTTCTTTAAAAAAATTTAACTTTAAACAGAAAGGATTTTTCAAGTCAAAAAGCGCTTTTCTCGCAAGGATAGCAATTTAACACAACCAACAACACTTAGCCAAAGGAGTTATAAATGTTAAAAGTGAGGAATCTTTTTTATGCCATCATCATTGGCGCCATAGGAATGTTTATGTTCGGATGCAGTTCAGGGAATACTACGGTTAACGGTGTAGGAATAGAGCAAAATAAAGTTGCTCAAGTGGACGAAGGTCATGCTTGGACCCATGGTGATTGGTCGTCTAGGGTTTTGTATGAAGCCCGTTATGCATTAAGCGCAAGCAATCATAATGGGACATCAAATAACCCAAACAACACCTCCACCAAAATTTATGGAGATTGGAACTATGTTGCTAACGATGCGTATGCTCATAGCAAGGCAAGCGCAGAGGCACACGGCACTGTAGGCACAGTAGGACAAAGCGGCGGTTATTATTTGGGGGGATGGTGCACCTACTTTGTTCGGCTCGTACTTTACCGCGCCACATACACTAGTTTTAGCGATCACTATACGGTACCAAACTACGGCTATAGTGGAATGTATGACCC
>JGI20214J51088_10002004_pt1 | contig 13782 bp, 14 predicted proteins | sample WetSurMetagenome_FD_51088 | JGI IMG/M metagenome (IMG submission 51088) | reverse complement strand
TATTGGACCACTCAGGTGCCTGTTTCCGGTAGGGGCGGACAGAGCATGACTTGCCTCTTCTTCGAGCATGCATTCGTGCCATACTATAGCCTCCTAAAATTTTATGTAAGTCCAGAAAAGTCGAATTTTACTGACTCCCTGTAATCCCAAAGCCTTGGTTGAGGCCGTGCATGTGAAACACGTCGGACTTACATCTGTCAGCACATTTTGGTAAAAGTGCTTGACTCTATTTAGGCGGAGGAATATTAAGGGTTGTGATGGTTTTTCAAAAAAAAGGATCTGCCAAAACTTAATCTCTCTGAAATAATTTGTGATAAGGAATGGGAAGGAGTTCGAATCCGGAGTTTCGATGTAACTATTTCCCAAATTAATTGCCGCTCTCTTCCCATTATTAATCTTTCTCAGGTAATATGGTCTTTAAAGCCCATCGTCAAAAATTTTATTATACCAAAAATTAAATGAACGCATATCACCAAATTCGCGATGAATAGAGGAAACGTAATGTTTGGAGTTTCTGCGATAAAAGTAGTAAAAAATTCAGAGACAAAAGAAAATATACGTGCAATAATGAAAGGAGAGACTACAACGAAGAAAAATCTTAGAAAGGTACTTTCACATCATGGACTGGGTGTCGCCGAAGAAAACCTTGCTAAGATTTTAAATAAAGTGAACCGGGAATTGCCAAGAAAAAAATAATTTATATAATTATTCACGAAAAAGTAACCATTCCGGAATTTAACGCTTTTCCAGATCAGATATCACTTCTCATTTTCGTTAATCAAATGGGTGCAAAGATCTTAAGCCCACTATTTTTTTTAGATCCGTAATCCTGTTTTCACTATTCCCATTCGTTCTTCATTATATTTCGTCATTTCACCTTTATGCAGGATATCTGACTAAAAAAAGTCAATCCGGGTCCTCCATGGGCTTCGTCTCATATATGTTATTATTATCTGGATGTCCTTATCACACCTCTTTCATGGTTCCCCGGGTCTTGATCGGGAGTTGTTATCCTGACACCTGAAATCCGATAACGATATGTCATCCCAACCTTGATATTTGCCGAGTAATAATTTCTTTCTTTGGCACCGGTCGAAGTGGAGGAGCAGCGGCGGCCGCGTGAAAAGAACTATTTCATTCCTGCCGGTACCCTTATCGGGCCTTGGGATAGGTCTGATTGCCGGTCAACCGGCTCCGGGGATACTCATAGGTCTCGGACTCGGTTTCATTGCCCAGTATTCATCAAACCTGATCCTCCGCAGGATCCGGCAACATCACAAGGGTCTGACAACCGCTGGATCTTTGTGGCGATCGGGTATTTCATGATTGCCATAGGCGCCGGCCTCATCTGGTCGCCCGCAAATCTCTGGCCGTATGTCATTGGATTTTTCGTATTGTTCTCGGCATCATCATTGCAGTAAAAAGTTTGAGGAAAGTCAGCTAATCCATAAAGCGAACAAACCATGAAGACGAGCATCATTTACCACTCTTATTCAGGGATTACCCGCTGTATAGCAGAGGAGATCCAGAAAGCCTGCGGGGGAGATCTCATTGAGGTGAAGTTAAAAAAGAATTACTCCACAATTACCGCGTACTCCCTGGGATGTTACCGCGCGATGAAGGAAGAGTGCGACCCGATCGAACCGGAATCCATTGATGTTTCCACTGCTGATCTGGTCGTCATCGGTACACCAGTCTGGGCGTTCAAGGCCACTCCGGCGGTCAACGCGGCGATTGCAGCACTCAAAGGATGTGACGGAAAAAAGGCAGTCATCTTTGCAACATGCGGGAGTTCGGCAAAAGATACCCTCCCGATTCTGAAAAAAGCCCTTAGCGCAAAAAGGATGAATATTGTCGGTGAATATGTGCTCACCAGAAAAGAGATCAGCGAAGAGAAGAAGGTCAATGACCTTATTGACAAGATTAATGCTGTAAAAAAGAGTGAGGCCGGGCACTCAAAGGAGAAAACTTAAACGTGTCAGAACGATTCAATCTCATGTATGCGTTCAGGGAGCATCATACCCGTCCTTGTTTTCTGTTCGATCCTTATTACAGGGTGCATCCAGCTGCCGGGCGTACATATCCTCAGTAACACTCCAGATCCTATCATCGGTCAGTGGATTGGAGGTGAGCTGCCAGCTTCAGACCGGCACATAATTTTTTATGAAAACCAGACATTTTTTTCAACAAATTTCTTTTTAAATCAGGGAGAAAAGACTGATAACGGGACCTGGATGAAAAAAGAACCCGGCCTCTACTCACTACAGTCTGATAACGGTGAAATAACCGACTGGCTGTATGATTCTTTTGATGATTCAATGTATATCAGTGGCTTACCTCAGATGAAATTTCACCGCTATAAAGGATGACTGCGGTTTTTGACAGCTCGCTTCTGAGAACTACAACCCTTTTTTCGTTCATTGAACATAAAAACAACTATAGTTCTGCCTGGACCGGCATAATTACTGTCGTAATACCGCTGTACTGGAGCCGGCGCTGTACTGCAAATGCCGTCTCGTTATGCAGTATCTTCTGGAATGGGTTTTCATGGCGGAATACTATCTGCCCGGTGAAAAACGTTGAATTCGGGAATTCGTTTGTGATGTTTTTGCAGAGCGGTACTGCCATGTCCACAACATCTGTTCCGATATCCATCCGGAAATCGGAGGCAAAGCCCATCTCTCGGGCAAGGTCTACGTATTTATTGAGAGAATTTTTCGTTGATTGCACAAGGGCCTCTACTTCCGCCAAACCCTTGAACGATCCCGAATCAACGATTGCAATGGACACAAAGATCACATTTTCATAGACCCCGGGAAAATTTTTTATGATAGAAAAAAATGTGTTCACGCCAAAACCATGAAACCCTGACACCAGCTGGACAGCAGTCATTTTATGGGGATTGACCGGGTCTGTATTCTTACTCCCCGTTGCAGGTATAACATCGAGCAGAGAATCCAGTTTCTTCAACCCTTCTGACACCTTCTGGTAATGCGCATGGATCAGGAAGCAGAGGCCGACGAGAGCAGCTGTCAGGAATAAGGTGAACCACCCCCCCTCCCCAATCTTTTCATAGATAGTGACGAGGAGGATGGTACTGCACAATACAAATCCGATAATGTGGATGGGAATATGTTTTTTCCAGTCCTGTTCCGTCACCCGGTTTCTGTAAAAAAACCGTGCCATACCAAACTGGGACAGGGAAAACGTGATGAACACATTAATGGCGTACATGGTGACGAGAAATACAATGGACCCTCGTGAAAAGATCATGAGAACGAGTGCCGATCCTCCCATGAGGAGAATCCCGTTGGTCATGGTGAGGCGTTCCGAGAGGTTGGCAAAGGACCGGGGGAGCCATGAATCGATTGCCATATTTGCCATAACCCGCGGCCCGTCGATAAACCCGGTCTGGGCGGCGACAAAGAGCAGGGCTCCCTCGGAGAGTATGGTGATGAGCGCAAGAACCCCTCCAAGAGGCCAGCCCCCGAAGACCTCGTTTGCCAGAACAGCATTCAGGGTCTGTCCGGGAATCGGGTGAACATTCCAGAGCAGGTAACACAGAAAGAGACCCCCGGCAAGAATGGCAAGGGAAGCTGCCATGTATCCCATAGTCCGCTTTCCGGTTTTTACCCTTGGCTCACGCATAATCTGCATTCCGTTTGCAACTGCTTCGATTCCGGTATATGTTCCGCCACCGAGGGAATACGCCCGGAGGAAGATCGCAAGGACACCGATCATACCTACTGCGGCCAAATCAGCAGAGAGCCCTGTCTGGAATCCTTCAGCCACCGGGCCAATCTGTGGAGCATGGGCAAAAATCCCATACCCGAGAAGAAGAGCATGGGCCATGATAAACACGAGAAATATCGGGGCAAGTGTCATCACAGACTCTCTCACTCCCCGCAGGTTCATTTCGATCAGGACGATGATGAGCAGGCAGGCTGCAGCCAGTTTATAGGGCTGGAACGAATAGGGTAAAAACGAGAAGATTGCATCTGCACAAGCCGCTATAGAGACCGTGATGGTCAGCATGTAGTCGATCAGCAGTGCACTCCCGGATAAGACACCGGCCCGTTGACCGATGGTATGGGTTGCGACGATATACCCCCCGCCACCGGCAGGATAACGTTCGATGATTCGGGTGTAGGCATAGGAAATAACAAAAACGGTGAATGCGGTTCCGAGCGCAAGGAATAAGGCGAGATACGTATGTTCTCCGAGGGCAACAAAAGCTTCAGGAGGTCCGTACGATGACGATGAGACTCCGTCTGCTCCCAGACCAATCCAGGCGAGAATAGGGATTAAGGCAATCTTATAGAATATTGAGGGGTCTTCGACATTTTTCCTGGCGCCTATAATGGTTCGGCGCACCCCGTTCCGGATATCCTCCCAGTTCCACGTGTCCTTGGGTCCCACGGTATCTTCTTCTGGCAGCTGTGCAGGTACATGGTCGATGTAAACGAGACCTGTTGTCGCCTTGGGAATAGTTCAGAGCATTGTCGATTATGCACTAAGAGTTACTGTATCGAGATCCGGATGAATAATTTTCTGGTAAACTGGAATGGTCATTTTTTTGTACTATCACAAATTATTGGATGTGTGAAAACCCATGAATTTTCATGAACAAGTATTCCTGCATCAATTCCATTATCATCATCGTTATGTTTATCCTCAACAAACCCTGAGCATCAATCAGGATTGACTATCATGGTATCCGATCTCATGCCCATCGTGTTTGTCTCGCACGGTGCACCTACCCTCACCCTTGAACACGTCCCGGCACGACAATTCCTGATAGATCTGGGCTCCCGCTACCGATCGGTTCAGGCAGTGCTCTGCATATCTGCACATTGGAATACAGTCAGACCAATGGTAAATACAGGGAAAACCCATATCACGATTCACGATTTTTACGGATTTCCTACGGAATTGTATACTATCCTCTATCCTGCAAAGGGGAGTCCCGAGCTCGCCGGGCAGGTAGTCGATCTCCTCAAATCTGCAGGTCTGATATGCGATATCGATCCCGTGCGTGGTCTCGACCATGGTGCATGGGTACCCCTGAGACTCATGTTTCCTGATGCTGATGTTCCTGTTGTCCAGCTCTCGATCCAGAATAATCTCGACCCTGAATATCACATGGCACTTGGTGAAGCAATCATGAATCTCAGGAAAACGGGTGTGCTGGTGCTGGGCAGTGGAGGCGCCGTCCATCCGCTGGGAAATCCCCGTGCCTCGCTGGGACCAGGTGCTCCGACCGATGACTGGGCAAAAGAATTCAATACCTGGTTGACAAGTGCCGTTACGCAGGGTGATCGCGAAGGCCTGGTCGCCTATCGGAAAATTGCGCCCTATGCTGAACAGGCCCATCCCTATCCTGATCATTATATGCCCCTCCTTTCCGCATTCGGGGCAGCAGGTCCAGGTGCCCGGGGAAAAGTCCTTCACCAGAGCTGGGATCTGGGAGATCTCGGTATGGGTGCATTTGAGTTTACCTGAATAATTCACGAGTTTCTCGTACTTCATAACGACAGGTGCATGCTTCCCCGAACCTGAAAATCGGAAAAATCAACGGCGTGAAACCGTAACAATACGTCTTCACCGCTGCAGTAAAGGATTATTGATAATAAGTATCTAAAAAACATTTGAAAAGATATTACCACCTAAAAATTCATCTGGTTGGCATGCATCTGTCACTGTATGGAATTCCCGCTCTTCTATACTCTCCTCACCTATTTTGCGCTGTTACTGGAGATTGCCGGATCAGTTCTTATTATTTATGGCGGCCTGAGAGCGATCATCAAAGTTGTCATTCTGGAAATCCACAAAGGCGTATATACATACAACCTGATCCGGCGGGAGCTTTCTGATAAGATCGTATTCGGCCTCGAATTTCTCATCGCAGCCGATATCCTGAACACGATATCAACACCCACCCAACAGGAGTTGATCAATCTTGGTGTTGTTGTGGTAATTCGTACAATTCTGGGGTATTTCCTTTCAAGAGAGGCAGTGGAATTCGAACTCCAGGGGTAAAATTACTAAAACCACCGGAATAAACCAATTCGACAACTCATCAATGATATCAGAAGATCCGGTATTCATTCTGTCATTATTTTCACCGTGCTAATAAAATCTGACCACAGGACAAAAACACCTATGGTTAAGATAGTTTCAATGACGGTCACCGGATCTTCGTATGGTAACGGCGCCCATGATGACAATTGGCACAGTCATCTTCGATTTTAGGATTTTTTCAGAAATTCCGGGCACCAGCGATAATTCATTCGGCAGGGGCCATAGTCACCCGGAGGTTTTGTGCTGTGTATCTTTGCCCTATCGACAGACGCAGATCTTACAAATTCGTTTCAGATCTTTTATCGATTGCAATGATGCAAGGCACCGGTGCAAGGAATATAATTTTATAGCATCACTTTCCTGAATCATTCTACAGTATGGATGCAGAAGATATCGATGATTTAATTACCAATTATTCCGAATTTGAAAAAAAAATTGACGATAAAATACAGGCATATCAAAAACTCAAAGACAGCCCGGACAGCATAGCAACTGCAATCCTGATACAGTCTCTGGAATCCCAGAAAAAATCAAATGAACTTGCTGAACGAATGTTTCACTTGTCGCGGGTCATGGTGATATGTGCAGGAGGAGCTTTGATAATTGCCACAGGTGCGCTGGTTTTTGCATCCCTTGTATATTTTACCCCTGCATCCGATAAAATAGTCTGGGGTGTTGTTGCCATGTCATTGGTAAGTATGGGGATAATAGTGCTTCTCATTATAGCGTGGCCGAGAAAAGAACATAAAACCTCAAAGAAAAAACCTGAATCCTGACGTCATTCGCATTTCTTTTTGTTCATTTTTTCCCGTTGCTAAAATCTAAGCGGGTTTTTTTAGGTTAATAACCCTTTGAATACGAGATAATAATAAATCCCAATCCAGTTATATTTTCCTTCCGGGTTCCACCCAATCCCGTGAAATTTTTTTCGTATCCATGGTGAAGATAAAAAGACGCTGGAAAAATCAGATGATGAAAAAAATCCTTGTACGGTTTTTATTAAATATTAAGAAAGATTGTATTATTTATTGGACTTTCAATTTTAACGGGAGCTATTAATGGTTATTTCAAATTCAGACAATTTACGGGCATTATTTGAAATCATCAAATCCGTAAGTCTCCTCGGAAGAATATTCAGATGGCGCCATATTCTTGAGATCGGTTCCGCTGCCAGCACGGAACTTACAACCATCAACAACGAAATCGCATCTCTCAACGATCAGAACAGGCAGCTTAAAAATCAAATACGTTCAGTTTATCAGGATCTGGATCATAACAAAGCGCTTCTGTCTGACCTGAAAACTGATTACGGGATTGTTAAAACATCAAACCTGTACATGTCACAAACGGTCAAAGAAAAGGAGGTTGAAATAGGAGCGTTTCGGGAATCCGATGCAAAAAACACGAAAAGAATTACCGAAATGGAGAGAGAATCAGACCGGTTACGGTCAACTATTGAGCAGTATATTCAACAGGTCCGGAACAATGAGGGAGAACTTGGTGCCCTCAGGGAATCTGAGGTGAAAAACCTAAAAAGGATCACGGAATTTGAGCGTGATGAAGAGAGAGCACGGTCAGCAATCAAGGAGTATACGCAAAAAATCCAAAATTGTATGAGTGAAATCAGTGCATTAACTGAAGCCGATGCCAAAAACACAAAACGTATCCTTGACCTTGAAAAGGATATGGAACGGTACCGGCTCACCATGAAACAATATATCCGGCACCTTGAGGGAGATAGCGAAGGACAGCAAAATCATAACGAATCGGATAATGATCTTAATCATGAGTGAATTTAAAATCAAGCACTCGTTCCTTTAGGTTTCCTCCCTTCAATTTTTTATTTTTAGTCCTCCTGTTCTGATTCGGACGAAAGATCCGGAGGAAGTATTCCCTGATGAACCCGATCCCTGGAATTTGGCATAGATGATACTTTTATAGGTAACGCTATTTATCATAGAAAAAATAACATGTATACGATTTATTCGAGGAATACAATGTCACAACAACTAGGGGGACAACCCATTATAATTCTCAGGGAAGGAGCAACCAGGAATCGAGGGCAGGAAGCCCAGAGCAATAATTTTGCCGCGGCACAAGCAGTGGCTGCCGCTGTCAGGTCGACCCTTGGTCCAAAGGGCATGGACAAAATGCTCATTGACAGCATGGGAGATGTTACGATCACCAATGACGGGGTCACGATCCTCAAGGAGATGGATATTGAACATCCTGCGGCAAAGATGATGGTTGAGGTCGCAAAGACCCAGGACGCTGAAGTTGGCGACGGGACTACCACTGCAGTCGTCATTGCAGGGGAACTCCTGAAGAACGCTGAGGTTCTTCTTGCCAAGGGGGTGCATCCAACCGCAATCGCTGAAGGGTACCGGATGGCAGCGGTAAAATCCCTTACAATGCTCGCCGGGTTCGCTATCACCATTAAGCCCGGTGATGCCGTGATGCTCAAAAAAATTGCCGAGACCGCACTCACGGGCAAAAATGCAGAGGTCAACAAAGACCGGCTCTGCGATATTCTTGTAAAGGCTATTACCTTTGTCACCGATCCTGATGGAAAAGTTGATATCGCTCACATCAACGTTGAGAAGAAGGTCGGTGGATCGGTGGATGACACCAATCTTGTCCAGGGCATGGTTATTGACAAGGAACGTGCGCATCCGGCTATGCCCAAATCAGTGAAGAAAGCAAAGATCCTGCTGCTCAATGCTGCACTGGAATTCAAGAAAACAGAGGTTAATGCGAAGATCAACATCTCGACGCCCGGACAGGCCCAGGCTTTCCTGGATGAAGAAGAGCACATGGTTCATGCCATGGTGGACAAGGTAGTAAAAAGCGGTGCAACTGTTATCTTCTGTCAGAAGGGTATCGATGACGTTGCCCAGCACTACCTTGCAAAAGCCGGGATCCTCGCAGCCCGCAGGCTCAAAAAGAGTGATATCGAGAACCTTGCCCGGGCGACGGGTGCTAAAATCGTTAACAGCATCGATGCGATAACACCCGGGGATCTCGGCACAGCAGGGCTTGTCGAGGAGCGCAAGGTCTCCGGTGATGAGATGATCTATGTTTCCGAATGCAAAGATCCAAAGGCCGTCTCGATCATCGTGAAGGGAGGGACAGAGCATGTGGTCGATGAACTTGAACGTGCCATTCATGACGCACTCATGGTTGTGAGCGTAGTTATCGAGGGCAAAAAGATCGTTGCAGGTGGCGGGGCACCCGAAACCGAGCTCTCGCTCCAGTTGCGGAGATATGCATCCCAGGAAGGTGGGCGTGTCCAGCTTGCGATTGAATCTTTCGGAGCAGCGCTTGAGATTATCCCAAGATGTCTTGCCGAGAACGCAGGACTTGATGGTATCGATATGCTTGTCGCAATCCGGGCCGCACATGAAGCGGGGAAGAAGAATTTCGGGCTTGATGTCTACGAGGGCAAACCCGTTGATATGCTCAAGGCAGGGGTCGTTGAACCGCTGCGAGTGAAGACCCAGGCAATATCCAGTGCCGCGGAAGCGGCAGTCATGATCCTCCGCATTGACGATATCATTGCATCTTCGAAATCCGCAGCTCCCGGAGGAGGGATGCCTCCCGGTGGCATGGGCGGTATGCCCCCGGACATGGGAGATTATTAATTTCGTTCTTTTTTTTAACCTCACACGTTACCGAGCGTGTATTTTTTAGGGTCAACACCCGAGCGCTGATGCGATTCTGTTTGCAGCGGATAATTTTTACCTCCCCTCACCTTGACGTTTTAGCATAAGATGACCGGTTATCGACGTGAAAACTATTTAAAAAATTATACGTTGTAAAGACGGCCTACCATAAATCGAGGGTGACTTTTTTTGTCCGGTTCGTTTTCAGCAACGATACTTAAAATTACTTTTCCTGACGTTTTTCGAATGCCTTATGTAAGAGAATTTTCTCCATCGCGTATGGCAATTGATGCTGCCTTAAGATCCGCAAGTGCTTCTGTAATCTGATTAGATGGTCTTTTACGGGCAGCATTAATTTTCTGGAGAGCCTCATTATATTTTGCTTCTGCAATAGAAATGTCAAAACCCTGCACTGCTCTCTCATCGATATGTGTTCTGAATGTCTGAAGATCTGCATCCATAGCGGCAATAGTTGCAACTACTTCCGTCGTGCGATCCACTGTTCCTGTAGGATTAACCGAAACATGGGTTCCTGGAACCGGAGTCAAAGGGGCCACTGTCACATAAATTATCTCGGATTTTGGTGCAGCCGGTGGATTATTATTTTTAACAAAAATGCATCCAGCGGATAATACTGCCATAAGTACCATGATAAAAATAAGATAGTTCATACCCGTCTTTTTCATTTAAGTTACATATATTTTTCTTATTTTGTTATTGTTTCCCGATATGCAACTGTCAGTTTTGATTTCGAATCATAGCATTAACGGTAATTAATAGTATTCTAAAATATTGATTACATGTTTTCTCTGAATTGTAAAAGGAAAACCCGGATCGGAGTCAATTTTGTGAGGCTTCAACCCGGAGACAAATAATCAGTTCTCCTTTAATGAAAATCCGAAGATCCTGTTTATTTTAGGAAAAGGTTACAACCAATACGCTCATGGCTCTTCGTGATCATCGGATTGAACTTCTCCAATTCCTTGTCCAGGCCGTAAGATGAGGACCGGTTTCCTGGCTTTTCTCACGACACTGAAGGTGGTGCTTCCGAGGACCAGGCTACGTACCCAGTCCAGGCCAAAGGCACTCATCGCAATCAGGGATACACCTTCCTCGTCGGCAATTGCCGGTATCATTTCGGAAGGTTCTCCTGCTCGAACATGAAGTATTGCCTCGATCCCAACACTGATGAATTCCTTTTTTATATCCTCAAGCAGCATCTGTGCAGCCTTGATATGACTCCCGATATCCTCTGATGATTCTGCGCGATTGACCACATGCAGGAGAACAATCTCCCTGATCCCGGGGATTGTTTTCAGAAATGCGGATGCGTCACCGGCAGAACGGGAAAAATCTGTAGGCACCAGGACTTTTGAAAAGAGGATCGGTGATCGCGGTGCTGGTGACGGCGTGGTGTCACCTTCTTTCTGAGGGAAATGTATAATAAGAACATTTGTTGTGGCATACCGGACCACCGAAGAGGAAACACTCCCTAAAAGGAGTTCCTGGATCGGGTTTATTCCACGGGCACCAACTATTATCAGGGACACTTTTTCATCTTCTGCAATTTCCAGGATTGCGTGTGCCACCGAGCCCTGCGTGATTGCATTGACGATCACATCAACATGTATGCGCACTCTCAGGCCGTGATGCTCAAGAATTTTCTTCTTCTCTTCCAAGAGAAGTTGAGTGTTTTCGATCTGCGGGTGCCCATGGGTCCAATTCAATTTTGCAGGGCGGGTAGCATCCACCACATGAAGGAGAACTACCTCAGAAATCCCGGGAATATCAGGAATGCAGTCAATTATTTTTTGCGTATACGGTGAAAAATCAAGGGCTACCAACACTTTATCGAACATGAGCACTCTCTCAAACGTTAATTACTGTTCACCCGAAATAAAAAGATCACTCATACTTGACCGCGACCATGTGAGAGTTCTGAATAATGCCGTGGGTTTTTGCCGTTTTTAGTTCTTTGACCGAAACGCTAATCCCCACGACCTGCATTCGGACCAAACGAAATTGCGACCAGGCATGATACACAGGGTTTGGCCGGGGGTTTCGTAGTTCCCATTTAGCAATACGCCGAAGAGAAGACAGATCGGGCCCTGAAGAAACAGGAATAAGAAAGATATTTTTTCTCTGTAGTTTTTTATATTTCTTTTTTTTTATCTCTTGCAATGACTTCTGTATGTACCAGAATCGATAACGTGTAATTTATTAACCTCATGTCCCGATAGATTATTATCAACGTTAATTATCCTGCGAAGAAGGTTGATCAACAATGGTAAAGATGTGTGAGTGCTGCAGAAATTTATCGCGCGAGAATAGTGCAGCATTCTGTGCGTACTGCGGAAACAAATTTCCCGAAGACGATAGTGTTTTACTTCGACAGATCCGGGATTCAGTGGAAGAATCGCAACGGGAAATTGTAAATATCAGAAATCTCATACGCAAGTCGCAGAAAAAACCAGCGATTTCACGGAGCCTCTTTGCGGTTGGGATAATTATTACCATCGCGATTGTCATTGCAGCGATATTTTTGTTGTTCAAACCGTGAGAGATATTTTTACCGTAATCGTTTACCGTCAAAATCCCTGAAATACGGATCATTTTTTTAGATTTTACCGTTGTCAATTGGTTCAACGCATCCCCCAGCCTTTTTTAACCGGCAGAGTAAAGAAATGTTAGAATGAATAAAATCCCTCTGGAAATGACCGAGGATGAATCCGAGATCAGGTTCCGGGACTGTTTCTCTGTCAGGTACATCCAGTCAGCTGCATTGTTGTGCCGCATGGCTTACCGGATTGAACAGAATTTTCAGGACTCCGGAGAAATTTCCGAAAAAGAATGCCTCCGGCATGAAGTATTTGTTCTCAANTCGATCCTCTCATCCGTTGCATTCCTGGAATCCACAATCAACGAACTCTATGCTGATGCCGCAGACGATGCATACTTCTTTACCGATGAAAGAAATGAAGACCTCTTAAAAAAAATCGGTGAAAAATGGAGAAACGAAAAGAACTTTGATCGCGCCCCTCTGTTGCATAAGTACCAGAAAATACTCATGATCGCAGGCAAACCGGTTTTCGATGATGACGATCCTGTTTTTTCAGCTATCCGGAACCTGATTGAAATCCGGAATTACCTGATGCACTACAAACGGGAATGGATTGTTATACAGAAAGGCGAAGCANCTGAAGATCGTGAAAAATCGTTCGGAGAAAAACTGGAGAGGGCTACAGAGAACAAATTTACCCGAAACCCTTTGGCCCAGAAAAACCGCCCTTTTTTCCCGGACATCTGCCTCGGGCATGGTTGCGCAGAATGGGCCGTAAAAAACAACCTTGCCTTTACCAGCCTTTTCTTTAAAAAACTTGAATTACCAATACCCTACGATGGGGTAATAGATGAATTGTCAACACGATAGCTAAAAAAAGATATTATTTTCTTTCTTTCTTTTTTTTCGGGGGGTCTTTTGCCATGGACATCAGGTCAATAATATAGTTGCCCTCTTTTCCTACACTCACAATTCGCTGGTCACTCTGCGCCATCTTTTCAAGATTGAGCTCGTAATTGCCCGGAGAGACGATGCGGATCGTCTCTACCCGGTCATACATCTCAACCTGCTCTTTCTTCTTCGGCTCTACGATCTCGAGAATATCTTCGCGGGACTCGTCAGCAATCTCAGAGATTGACTTTTCTTCCAAAACGTCCTTGTTGATCTCTGTATCTTTTACGTACAGGAACTTTTTGCCCCCGCAACTGGCGCACCCTTTAAGTATCTCGGTGGACCCTGCCTTGTACTCCCGTCCGCATTTGGTACATTTGTGCGGCATACATCTCACCCGAAACACTCGAGCATTGTCTCATATAGAGTCTCAACATTTCGTCCTTCGAGGCCGGAGATGGCAACAACCGGGTGCTGCGGGAAAGCACTTCGTATCCGTGCCGGGGCGGCCTCGGCGAGATCGATCTTGTTTGCGACAATTATTACCGGGAGCTTGCGGCTCTCAATAATTCCGATCATCATGATATT
>JGI20214J51088_10002003_pt1 | contig 13783 bp, 14 predicted proteins | sample WetSurMetagenome_FD_51088 | JGI IMG/M metagenome (IMG submission 51088) | reverse complement strand
TAAAAACAGGTATACCAAGCACTGAAAAGACTCTGCATACTGTTGTCTTTCCACTGCCAATACCACCGGTGACTCCTAATTTAGCCGTCATTTTACCTTCATTTCAGATTTCCGGGTCACATCCCCATTCTTGCTATTTATCGTTTCCACTATTTTTCCCGGGGAGGCCCTGACAAGAGTAACCTCTATGTCTACCCTGCTTTGATCGAGATGAACATGGTCTGGCTCAATAAGCTGAACCGAAGCTTTGAATGTTTCGCTTACGCTTGGAAAGATACGTTTCTTTGTTTTTATTCCCGGGATTGAATCGAGTAAATGTTTTGGACCGGTTACGGTAATACTGTCGGGCTCAGTAACAATTATTGCTTTTAGTGTCTTTGGTACTTCTACTCTTATGTCCGGGATAACAGGCATACGTTTTGTTACCAGCCTGTCAAAACCATAGAAAATGGTATCAGGTTTAATTGCAGAAATGGTGAAGTCGGCATGTAATTGTCTTGAAAAACTTTCTGTCAGTGAGGAGAACACGAGATAGTACGACGACTGTTTCCCGGGTACTCTTTTGGGTGTTATTTTAGAAAAGTCCACAACAACAGGAGCCCTGCTGCCTGAGAGTTTCATTTTAAGTATTGAGTATCCAGGACCCTGGAGTTCCATAGAGATCCTGTCAGGAAGATTGCCTGTAAGCACCCTCCCTTTTGGAGGATTTATATATCTCACAGGGTATTGAATTGTAGTATCAACATCCTTCCCAAGTTCATTAAGGTACCAGAACAAAGACGAGAGAAAGAGGAAGAATACAAAAATAAATACTTCCTTATTTAGATTATTCTTATCCCTTTCTCTTTCGGGCTTGTCCATGGCATTTAAGTGCAGAAAACTGTATTACTTCTGAGGAACATCAGACGGATCTCTTATCACCGCACTCTTGTCCACTTTTACCTTAACATCATTTGCAATTTCAAGAATTACAAATGTTTCATTTACCTCAACTACCTTACCATATAATCCACCTGTTGTTACCACTTTATCACCCTTTGAAATGGAACTGCGGAAATTATTAACCTCTTTTTGTCTCCTCATCTGGGGGCGAATCATGAAAAAATAGAAGATGACAAAAACAAGCAAAAGAGGAAGGAGAGTAGTCATCATATTAGGGTTCCCTTGTGAGTTGCCTTTGGCAATCTGTAACACAATAAATGCTAATGTATTCATAATCAATATTACTTATTAATTTCTAATTTAAAAATTGCTAATTGCTAATTGCTAATTGTTAATTGTTAATCACCTGGGCAATAATGCGAAGGATCATTATTTTGTTTTTTGCATTTGACTGAACGGTAATAGATTTTGTCTGTTTTCCGCTCCTGTCAGAGCTGTCATATGATATCTCTATTGAACCTGAGGCTCCAGGGGGTATAGGTTTCCGGTTATATTTTGAAACGGTGCATCCACAGCTTGTGAACACCGATGTCAGAACAAGGTCGGCATCTCCCGTATTTGTGAATTTAAAAACACAGCTAACTTTTTCGCCTTCCTTAATACTGCCAAAATCGTGTTCAATGTTTGAGAAGGTTATTACCGGTGTACCTATGGTATCGCTCAACACATATCTGGTGTTATTATTTGATGCACCACTATGGCACTGAGTAAAAAGCAGAGATATAAAGGCAAAAAGTGCAACTATATATAAAATTCTCCTTTTCATCTGTATTGGTTATGAATTAATTCCCGGTTCTCCAACAAGACCGCGTCCGGTTTTTGAAAAACTTCCGTTCTCGCGCATTTCACGAACGATCTTATCAAGTATCCCGTTTATAAAGGTACTGCTTTTGGCTGTGCAATAATTTTTTGATATTTCAATATATTCATTGAGGGTGACCTTAACAGGAACCTCAGGAAACTCTATTATTTCGGTAACAGCAAGCTGCATCACAAGCTTATCCATAAGTGCAATACGTTCTACTTCCCAGTTAGTTGTATTTCTGTCAATCATGGCAGTATTTACATCAGCATTAAGAATGGATTTAAATAATAATGTCTTTACGTATTTCTCATCATCCTCATTGGTAAAGAGCGGCGGGAAGGTAACATCTGCCCCGCTATCGTTGCTATGGAACCGCCCAAGAGTGTTTTTCAACATTATTACAACTGACGGAAGATCATCATTCCAGTATACTGAAAGTTCCTCTAGGGCATTATCAAGTTCGTCGCACGCGGGCAGAAAATCAGTTACTATATCTTTTACAAACTTCATATCAGATTTGTAGGAGTTATCGGCAGATAACATGTACTCCTTATAGGTCTCCCACTCTACCAGTTGGTTAAAAATAATTTTTGGCACTTCCGGTGATGCAGACCATGTTAATCCAAGCGAGTTTAGATACTTTGTCAGGGTACTGAAGTTTGTTATTTTATTCTTTTTTGTCCATAATGAAGGCGAAGGAGCACAATACCTGCGTAGTTGATCGTTTTTTCTCAGTTGATCAATAACCCTGTTTTCAGCAAACCGTATGTTAGGGTTTAAATCGTCAGCGGACGGCATTTTCTTCTGTCGCGAAAGAAGTACTTTCTCACGGGCTACATCTGATAGCTCGATAAGCAGCAATAAAACGAAGTAGAAAAGATCGTAACTCTTGCTAATACTAAGTACTAATTCCTGCTCAGCTGACGCGAGATCAGTCCACTCCTTTCTGTTATAGGCATACAGTGCAGAAAGCGCCTTTATTCTTAATTGTCGTCTGCTTATCATTTAAAGAACTTGCAAATTCGGCTGTAAAGATACAATTTTCAGCAAAAAACATGAAAAATACTGTTGATAAAAATATGTCAGATTTTTGGCAATGTACTTTGAGATCTTAAAATAATTGTTACATTTGAGAAACAAACCATGTGATACCCCAAAAAATGTTGAAGCGATGGACGAAGAAAACGTACTGAAGGAAGAAAATTTCGAGAGGAACGACAAAGAAGAGGTTTTTACAAAAATTGTCAGAGCAGGCAAAAGAACTTATTTTTTTGACGTCAAAACAACCAGGCATGAAGATCTTTATCTAACCATAACAGAAAGTAAAAAACGCCTGGGAAAGGAAGGAAAGATGTTCTATGAGAAACACAAGATTTTCCTTTACCGTGAGGATTTTGAGAAATTCTGCGAAGGCCTGAATGAAGCGGTTACTTTTGCAGCAAATGGCGTTGTCAGTGAACGGGTTGATTACCATGAAGAGAAGACATATACCGAAGGAGAGACCATTCCTGAAACGGAGTTTTCAAATGTTGATTTTGAAGACCTGGGAACAAAATAATAATTCTTTTAACATCACATTTTAAAACTTAAAATACAGGTGGATTATCTGTTATTAATAATTGCTATCTTCCTGATTTTAGCTGGTATAATAGGATGTCTTGCACCAGTTCTGCCGGGTCCTCCTTTAAGCTACCTGGGATTAATAGCCATTCACTTTACGAGATTTGCCACAATTAGCAACAATCTTTTTATCATTCTTGGAATTGTTGTTATTGTTGTAACTATACTTGACTATATAGTCCCCATATGGGGTACAAAAAAATTCGGAGGTTCAAAATATGGAGTCAGAGGAGCTACAGTAGGTCTGATAATTGGATTTTTTCTGGGGCCGGCAGGCATTATTGTCGGTCCATTTGTCGGCGCCTTTGTTGGTGAACTCATTTTTAAGGATGATGTTAAGTACGCCCTGAAAGCCGGTTTTGGAAGCCTTCTGGGTTTTCTGACCGGTGTCGGTCTTAAACTGGCAACATCAGGTCTGATTACCTTCTATTTTATCAGGGCTCTGATAAACGGATAAATCAGTAGAGGCGTTGCATGCAACGCCTCTACAACAATTTCAAACCCCTAGTGTCGCCACCATAACAGCTTTGATTGTATGAAGTCTGTTTTCAGCTTCATCAAAAACAATTGAAGCAGGCGATTCAAAAACATCCTCGGTTACTTCCAGTCCGTCCAGTCCGAATTTTCTGAATATATCCTCACCTATTTTTGTATTCCTGTTATGATAAGAAGGCAGGCAATGAAGAAACTTAACATTGGGGTTCCCTGTCTTTTTTACAACGTCTTTATTTATCTGATATGGTTTAAGCAGGCGTATTCTGTCGGCCCATACTGAATCTGGCTCTCCCATTGAAACCCAAACATCAGTATAGAGAAAATCTACTCCTTTTACAGCTTCATCAACGATTTCTGTAATTAATATTTTTGCGCCGGTCTCTTTGGCTATTTCCCTGCATTTAGCAACAAGATCTTCGGCAGGCTGACATTCTTTTGGAGCTGCGGCACGGAAATCAATACCCATCTTTGCAGCGCCAACCATTAGTGAGTTGCCCATATTGTTCCGTGCGTCACCAAGATAACAGAAACTAATCTTGTTCAAGGGCTTATCTGAGTTTTCAATTATGGTGAGAAAATCAGCAAGTATCTGTGTAGGATGAAACTCATCGGTAAGCCCGTTCCATACCGGGACACCTGCATATTCAGCAAGCTCTTCAACAATTTTCTGGCCATAACCGCGATATTCAATACCATCGTACATTCTTCCCAGTACCCTTGCGGTGTCTTTCATAGACTCTTTAACACCTATTTGTGAACCACTTGGACCCAGATATGTAACATGGGCACCCTGATCCAGTGCTGCAACTTCAAAAGCACATCTGGTCCTTGTGGATGTTTTTTCAAAAATAAGAGCAATATTCTTTCCTTCAAGCCTTTTTTGTTCTGTTCCTGCACGTTTTGCTTTCTTTAGTTCTGCTGCCAGATCAAGAAGATATTTTATCTCTTCGGGTTTAAAATCGAGCAGTTTCAGAAAATGTCTGTTCCTGAGATTATAGGCCATATCTTTATATTATTTGGTTATTAATAATTACAAAAATACTACTTCATTCTTTCAATCTTCAAATTCCATAGTTATTTTGCTACCATACTTTTTATCCGCAAGCTTAAATGCTTCAGTAATGACGCTCTTTTTCCCTCCTGATTTAATGAAATTCAGACATGCCTGCACTTTAGGTGCCATACTCCCTTTGGCAAACTGACCTTCTTCAAGATATTTCAGTGCCTCGGAATAATTAAGGAACTCTTTAATCTGCTGATTTGGTTGTTTATAATTGATATAGATATATGGAACGTCGGTAAGTATATAAAACTCGTCGGCACCGATTCGTGTGGCGAGCAGCGATGATGCCATATCTTTATCAATAACAGCCTCAACGGTCCGCACATTATGGTCTTCATCATAATATACGGGTACACCACCACCACCGGCAGCAATTACAATATTACCCCTGAGTGCAAGCTCCCTTATTATTGATTCATTTATTATTCCAACAGGTTTCGGCGATGCAACAACCCTGCGATAACCCCCCTGTGCTTTTGTATCCTCTTTAAAAATCCACTTCTTTGATGCAGTCAGTGCATCAGACTCTGCTCTGCTATAGGTTTTACCTACCCTCTTCTGAGGATCGGAAAATGCGGAATCATCTTTATCAACAAGCACCTCGGTAACAATACAAATGACATTCCGGTCTATGCCATGTCTGTTAAGTACATTACGGAATATGCGTTCAATCATGTAACCTATTCCACCCTGAGAATCGGCTACACAAATATCAAGGGGCATCTGGGCAATATTATAAAGCTGCTCTCCTGCATCATTCCGCATTAGAATATTGCCAACCTGCGGTCCGTTTCCATGTGTTATAACCAGATTATAACCTTCATTAATCAGAAATACAAGGTTCTCCAGCGTATCAGTTGTGTTCTGCTCCTGCTCTTCAATTGTACCGGACTGATCGCCTCTTAAAAGGGCATTTCCTCCAAGGGCAACAACGGCTAGTTTATCGCTCATATCTTTATTTTATAGTTATTTGGAAAACACAAAGCTAAACTTTATAACGAATTAAAAACAGGATAGTGAATATTTTTGTATAATTATTCAGATAAAATTATTCCTTGTCAGAAGTGCTTGCAGGTTAGACATTTTTATTAAATTTACAAACAAAGCAGTTTCTTGTGAAGATTCGATATTTTTTCCTAATATTGATTGTACTATTTCTGATACCTTTTGTTTCATGCCATAAATCAGGTCATAAAAACATGAATCAGGGTGAGATTTTTTATGCTATTAAATACATAAAGAATCCATCCACTCTATCAGAAGATATCCTGCCCAAGGATATGGTAATAGCATTCAGAGACAATAAGGTATATACTGATCTCTCAACTCCGGTTGGGAATACAGGTATTAGCACTATCATGAATCCGGACAAAAATATTTATGATACATATGTAAACCTGATGGCATTCAGATTTTGTTTCAGAGGCACACCGGAGAATCCTGTTACAGGTTTTTCCTCAATGAAGGATATTGAATACCGTGAAACTGGTCGCGAAAAAGAAATATGTGGTTTCAGGTGCAAGGAGCTGGAAGTAAAATTCCCAGGCACAAGCGCTCCCAGATCATTATGGTATACAAATGAGATTAACGTGAAAAATCCCAATATTTTAAATCCATTTCATGAGGTTGACGGTGTCCTGATGGACTTCTTCTATATAATTGGTGATGCAGAGTTAAGGTTTGAAGCACAGGAAGTATACGCGAAAGATGTTCCTGAAAAATATTTTGAAAGAAAGAAAAATTACAAAAATGTTTCTGAAGGCTATCTTGATACCCTGATAAAGAAATTAATCACCTTTTAGTTTTTGTTGTTTCCATAGCTGCATTTTTCTTACATTTGGTCTTCAATATATAATTTCCTCCGCCAGAGGAAATAGTTTAATTATTAAACAGATATGAGCGGACAAAAGAAAAGCGTAAACAAAAAGAAGCCTGTTGTTGAACCTGATGCCCCAACGACATCAGAAAAAATCCGCTTTTTCACAGGACTGATTCTACTTGTTTTCGCAGCATATATGCTTGTTGTTTTTATTTCTTACCTGAGTTCAGGCAAAGCCGACCAGGACAGCGTGAATATAGTCAAAGGTAGCGATAGTGCTGAATATGCATATCAAAACTGGGGTGGCAGGTTTGGGTTTACGGTAGGCTATTATTTTATTTTCAAGGGCTTCGGGCTTGGATCGTTTTTCCTTCCATTTGTTTTAGGGGCTTTCGGCCTTGCGCTCATGAGGGTCAAATATTTCAGACTCTGGAAAAATGTCCTTAGGTTTCTCATTGCTTCTGTGCTCGTATCAGTAATTCTTGGATTTATTGGTGGTCACAGTTCGTTTCTTGGCGCAGGGCCAGGAGGTGAACATGGCTATCTTATTGCAGACTGGCTTAATAAACTGCTTGGTAAAGTAGGCACAGGTGCGCTGATGGTTGTCTCAACAATTGCATATCTCATTTTCTCATGGAATGTTAGTCCGCATACCTTAAGGAGACCTATTGCAGCTGTTGCAAAAGCTGCCTCAACAAGACCATCATTTGGCTCTTCCTCATCAGCTGCTGAGAAGTCAGTTGAAGAGGATATAACAGAAGAAGAACCTGTTGGTCTTGCAGAAGATGTTTTTTTAAATCCTTCTGCTTCAGAAAATGAGACAGCAGAGATTGATGAAGAGGAAGATGATTTTTATACCCCCCCTGTTGACAAAGAAAGGCCACTAATAAGTATTATAGGTAAAGACGGTAGAAACAAACCGGGAAATTTTGATAACGATAATCCTTTATCTGATCTGCCCCCTTTTGATCCAAGACTCTCGTTGGCAAGATATCGTTTCCCAACGATATCACTGCTGAAGGATTACCGTTCTGCCAGCACCACCGGCAACGATGAGGTAAACGCAAACAAGGAAAATATTACCAAGACCCTCGCTGACCAGAAGATAGGTATCAGACAGATTTCTGCCACGGTGGGCCCTACTGTGACTCTTTACGAAGTAGTTCCCGACAGAGGCGTAAGGCTGAACCGCATAAAAACCCTTGATAACGATATTGCGCTTAACCTTTCGGCACTGGGAATAAGGATCATAGCCCCGATACCCGGGCGTGGAACCGTTGGTATTGAGGTACCTAACAAAGTTTCCACTACGGTATCTATGAGAGGAATACTCTCTTCGCAGGCTTTTCACGATTCAAAATATGAGTTGCCCCTTGCTCTTGGGCGCACAATAACCAACGACCCGTATATTATTGATCTCACAAAGATGCCTCACCTTCTTGTTGCCGGCGCAACCGGACAGGGCAAGTCGGTGGGGTTAAATGCTATTATTACCTCTTTGCTGTATAAAAAACATCCTGCAGAATTAAAATTTGTACTCATTGACCCCAAAAGGGTAGAGCTGCCATTATATGCTAAAATTGAAAGGCATTTCCTTGCAAAACTTCCCGGTGAAGAAGATGCAATTATAACAGATACAAAGAAGGTTATCAATACGCTCAACTCATTGTGTATACTGATGGATCACAGGCTTGAGCTGTTAAAGGCCTCTCAGACAAGAAACATCAAAGAATACAACGAAAAATTTATAGCGCGCAGGCTCAACCCCGAAAAGGGACACGATTACATGCCGTATATAGTATTGATTATTGATGAGTTTGCTGATCTTATCATGACTGCCGGCAGAGAGATTGAATCGCCAATAGGCCGTCTCGCGCAGCTTTCAAGGGCAATTGGTATCCATCTTATCATCTCAACCCAACGACCTTCAGCTAATATTATTACCGGTTTTATCAAAGCAAATTTCCCTGCGCGAATTGCTTTCAGGGTGTTCTCGCAGGTAGATTCAAGAACAATACTTGATTCTTCAGGTGCCGACAAGCTTGTAGGGCGCGGTGATATGCTAATCTCCCAGGGAGGCGAGCCTGTAAGGGTTCAGTGTGCTTTTATAGATACTCCTGAGATTGAAGATCTCACTGATTTTATTGGTTCGCAGCAGGGTTATCCTGAAGCTCTTCATCTCCCTGAATATGTGGGTGATGATGATGCCGATGCCGGATCCAGGGAGGTAGACCTTAAAAAACGCGATCCTCTGTTTGACGAAGCAGCCAGACTGGTTGTTGCACATCAGCAGGGATCTACTTCACTCATCCAGAGAAGGATGCAACTGGGTTACAACCGTGCAGGAAGGATTATAGATCAGCTTGAGGCAGCCGGTATCGTGGGCCAGTTTGAAGGTAGTAAAGCAAGAGAAGTTATTGTACAGGATACCAGTACTCTGGAACAGATTTTGAAGAGACTCAATGATGAAGCAAACTAAGATGAGATTTAAAAACATCATGATTTTGTTGTTGTTCCCTGCTGCATTGAATGCTCAACAGGATCAGGCCGCTATAACGGTTCTCTCCGACTTTAGCCATAAGGCAAAAGATGCACCATCTGTTTCTATGGAGTTCAGGCTGATAACCAGCGATGCCAAAGAGAATACTGTTGATACATTAGCCGGTAACATATTAATCTCCGGAGACAGGTACAAACTGACCATGCCCGGCAACATCATCTGGTCAGATGGTAAAACAGCATGGAACTATCTTGAAGATGCCAACGAGGTTACAATCACTACTAACGATCCGGGTGAGAAATCGTTCATTGCCAAACCCTCCCTCCTGTTTACCCTGTATAAAGAAGGGTATAAAGTACGCCTTATAGAAGATGCACCCAAATACTGGCTTATTGATTTATATCCTGAAAAGCTTGATAATAATCTGATCAGGATAAGACTAAAGATAGGGAAATCATTGTATAATCTCATGAGTGCTGAATACAAATCCAAGGACGGTGTACTGATTACGCTTATTTCAGATAAATATAATCTCTCTGTTAAACCTGATGCTGCTTCATTTAACTTTGACTCAGTAAAATACCATAGTGCTGAAGTTAATGATATGCGCTGATAAAAAACATATTAACCCGCGTACATGAGCTTAAGAGTCTGTTATAATGTATATCTTCCTGTCAGGGAGTCTCCATCTCACAAATCAGAAATGACAAGTCAGATCTTGTTTGGTGAAAGATTTGGAATAGTAGATAGTGTTGTTAACTGGCTTAAAGTAGTTACCCTTTTCGATTCGTTTACAGGTTGGATAGACGGTTCACAGGCCATCACACAGGAATGGAACCCTGCAGACAAAGGAATAATAACGGGAATGGTAACAGAGTGTATCAGGCCCGATAAAACAACGGTGACTCTCATGCCCGGGAGTGAGATTTTCAATCCCGACCTCTCATCCGGTACATTTAAGTGTCTCGATGAAGAATGGAGGTTGTCAGGCGAACCATATACACAATATCTTTTATCAGCTGGCAATATTCCGGATACTGCAAAGCAGTTTCTCAATGTGCCTTATCTTTGGGGCGGGAGAACGCCGGGAGGGATTGACTGTTCGGGTCTGGTTCAGATAGTATATAAGATACACGGCATTCAGCTACCCCGTAACAGCTATGAGCAGGCAGAATGTGGTAAAAGTGTAAACTTTATTGAAGAAGCGTTACCCGGGGATTTGCTGTTCTTCTCAGGAGAGGCAGAAACCATATCGCATGTGGCAATACTATATTCGCCGGGGAAAGTAATTCACTCTTCGGGAACGGTAAAGATCGATACTATTGATCATCAGGGTATATGGAGCAATGAGAAGGGAAAATACACTCATTACCTGCGTGCAATAAAAAGAATTAACCTATGACTCATAACAGGCTCATAACAATGCTGGTGATAGTATTTATTCTGTTCATCATTTACATAATAATGAAGATACAGAATAATAAAACACGCCGCCGCATGAAAGAGCGCGACAGCAGGTTCAGGTTTCACTAAGATTAATCTTTATCAGGGGACATAGTCGTATGCCCCTTTAATATTTAATCCGTCAGCTTCCTCAACACCTTTTCCGTTGGATAATATCTGGCATTACGAACTTCAATAGTTTGCACTTGAAACGCCAGTAAATTCACATTTTACAGCATATAATAAAATAGGCTGCCACAAAGGCAGCCTATTTTATTTGAAAGAAGGAAACTACAAATTCTTCGTAAGCACTAAAGTATAAGTGCCATAACTTCCTTCAGTAACAGTTATTTTAACAGTCGCACTAAATGTTCCATCACATGAGTTGTATGAACCACTACCTGCAATTGAAAAATTATGATAAGAACCGCAAAGAGAAGCAAGAGCCGTTTTATCAATAGTAAGTGCATAAGTAACAGGATCAATATGCATTACTAACGGTCCAAGGTCTTCAGTTAATCCTTCAATTGTTGCTAAACCGGTAACATAAATTTTATACTTATCCGTAGCATCAGCTGTAAGTGTTACGTCTCCTGTAGTACCCCAGCTGGCATCATAAGCAGCATAGTAGCTACCAGTAGTTAACAGAGGATCATAAGCACAGGCAACAGGTATCACAAATGCTGCATTTGAACGAGTAGTTACACCAGTATTAGTAGTAGTAAGAAGTTCAATAGTGAAGACATCTCCATTTACAATATCAGCTGCATTAAGTCCAAGTTTTGAAATAATGTCTCCTGAAACAATCCTTACAGTTGCCGGGAATGAAGATATTTCCATTAATGGAATTCTTGCCTCATTACCTTCATAAGAACCAATAACTTCAATTTTTTCGGCATCCTGACCTTCAGGCAAAGCCACATAAAACTCAATATAAGAGTTCACAAGATCTTTCGAATCAAAGATACCAGGATCGAGATTCGAAACCAAAGGAACCACTCCCATGTTTCTCGCGCCTGCAGGGTCGTTTTCAGTTGTCTCACAGCCTGTAAAAGAGAAGAAGACTGCAACAACTATACATAAAAATAGTATTTTTTTCATTTTATTTCTTTTAATGTTAAGATGAAGAAAGAGCTGGCATTTTAACGTGTTCCACCTGCCCACCAGACAGGTTCAGTGTACACATATTTACCATCACCATATGCAGTAGCTACATTTTTATTAGTTGTAACATCTTCAGAGCCATAAGCATAACGTAATGGAAATTCATTATCATTTTTGGGATTTTCCAAAGTAATTACATTATCACCCATTCCTTTAAGACGTCTGTAATCATTATAAGCCTCAAGAGCTTCTTCTTCATAGAATGCAATATACTTCTGATTCATAACCTCTGATAAAGGATTTGCATCGAATCTAGCTTTTACATCATCAACATAATAAGCCATAGCGGCAGTAGATGAAAGGCCAATGTTTACTTTCCCAAATGCAGCTGTTATACCCTCAATAAGTGCATCCTCAGCACTTGACAGGTTAGCAGCTCCGCCCAATCTTACATATGCCTCAGCTTTCAGGAACTGAAGTTCATGATAGCTCATAAGGTAAGTAGGTGAAGTTTTAGCAGTTATTTTAGATACTGAATAGTATTTCTGCACCTGATTTGGAGTTCCGTTTGGAGCAAAAACCAATGCACCTGAAGTACCAGGGTAAACCTTCCAGAATATGGCATCTCTCGGATCATTTCTTATAGCAAGTTTGTCATGTAAGCTCTGACTTGCTCCGAAGTAATTACGATCTATAAATATCTCATACCAGGGATTTATAGATGTTGTACCATTATATACAAATTTTGCCTGATCGGCAGCAGAGGCAAATGACTGATCAGCATAAGCAATTACATTTGCATAATCAGGAGTCCTCAATGAAAGGCGCATTGTATAACGGGCTTTCAGGCCATAAGCAAACTTTTTCCAGAGAGAAGCATCACCGCCATAAATAAAATCCTGTGATCCAAGTGAAGCATAAAGAGTTGTTTTATCAAGATTTTCAATAGCATCATTAAGAAGAGTGAAAACATCAGCATAAATGTCTGCCTGTTTATCAAGTACCGGAGTATAGATAACGCCAGGCTGAAGAGCTTCACTCCAAGGAGTATCTCCCATAACATCAGTCAGAACAGCAAGATTATATGCAGTAAGTATCTGTGCAACACCCAGGGTAACATAGTTGCCTTCTTCTGATCCGCCTGTAGAACATTTATTAATAACAGTTTTCAGATTTAAAAGATTAGCATATAAATAATCCCATGAATTGTTGTATGTGGTTGAGCTATAGGTGTCACCCAGCCTTGCTTCAGCATTATAAAACTGGCCATAAACACCTACATTATGTTCTATGTAAACAGAAGCATAAAAGGCTAAATCGCTACCAACAATATTAAAAGCAGTACTTGTCATAGCATCGGTTATTATCAATTTCGACGCTACATCGCTTGCATCATTCTGATCCTTGTTAATGTTATCCATGATATTCTCTGAGCAAGACCCAAGAATAAAGGCCAGGATTACAGCCAGAGATATATTAATTAGTTTTCTCATCGTATTAGTTTTTAAAATGTTATATCCAAACTAAAACCAACATTTTTTGCCTGGGGCATAGAAAATCTTTCGAATGATCCTCCCATATTGTTATTACCCTGGCTCGATTCGGGATCGAAGTTAGGAAGAGCAGACCAGATGAGGAAGTTACGTGCAAATACACTTACTCCAAGATCTACAGCGTTGAAAAACTTCTTTGCAGGCTTGTACTTCAAAGAAAGTTCGCGTAGTTTGACAAATGAATTATCATGTATGAAATACTCATCAACGCTTGTGAGGACTGATTGATAGAGGTCTTGAACTGCATCAGGATCCCCCGGGCCACCCCTTTCAATATCATTGACAGTACCATCAGGTTTAACTCCATCATAAACGAATGTTGATTCACGGTCCTCAGTTCTTTTTGACACACCGTAGCCATCCATTAAGCCGTTACTGCCTGAATACATCTTACCACCATTTTTCCATTCTATAACTGCAGTCAAAGACCAGCCCTTAT
>JGI20214J51088_10002002_pt1 | contig 13783 bp, 12 predicted proteins | sample WetSurMetagenome_FD_51088 | JGI IMG/M metagenome (IMG submission 51088) | reverse complement strand
TGCACATCTACGCGGGGCACCTGCCCACCCTCTGCACCATGATCTGGGCGCCACTGCTCTTTCTCGCCATCGACGGGATTCTCGAGAAACCCGCCGCCGGGTGGTGTCTCCTGGGGATCCTTGCCGTTGCGATGCAGATCCTTGCCGGTCACATCCAGTATGCCTTCTTCACGGGGATCGCGGCCGTCCTGTACCTGGCCGTAAAGCTCCCGGGGGCCGCGGAGCGGATGAAATCCGCCATGTGCTTTGCCATTCTGTACGGCGGCGGCGCCGTGCTGGCGGCGGCCCAGCTCCTGACCGGCATCGAGGCAGGCAGGGACACCCAGCGCGGGATGGGTGTGCCCTATGAGTTCGCCGCGTTGTTTTCGTTCCCGCCGGAGAATCTGATTACCTGGGTTGCCCCCGCTTTTTTCGGTGACATGGCTCATTTTCCCTACTGGGGACGCTGGTATTTGTGGGAGATGTCCCTCTTCGTGAGCGTCACGGGTTTTCTCCTGGCCGTCTACGCCGTCGTCTTCCGGCAGGAAAGAGAGCGCCTCATTCTGCCGGCCATGGTCATGATCCTCCTGCTCCTGGCCATGGGGTCGTACCTGCCCTGGTTCGGGTTGCTTTACGCGTATCTGCCCGGTTTCGACGCGTTCCGAGGCGTCTCCAAGTTCGTTTTCCAAGCCACTCTCTTCGTGATCCTGCTTTCCGCCATGGGGCTCGACAGCCTTATCCGGGACGGCCTGCAAAAGCGCTGGCACGTCCTGTCGGTCCTGAGCGCAACAGCCGCACTGGCCCTGATCCTCGGCACGGCCATCAGGCAGTCATCCCATTCACCCTCCGGCGCCTGGGAAGACCTGATGCTCTATATTTTCAACACGGGGCAGTCCTTTCTGTCGGCGGGGTCTGTATCGAAGAGCCAGGTCATTCTGGAGGCAGGCGAGTTTGCCGCCCTGGGACTTGTCGTCCTTTCCGCCACATGCATCGTCATCGCAGCCGTCCTGTTCCTGAGAGTCTCCAACCGCGGGAAGGCCTCGCTGCTCGTTACGCTGGCTGTCCTGGAGCTCTTTTTTGCGGGCCTTTCGAGTCGGGACTCTTTCCGTCTTGCCGCGGCTTACCCCGAGGAGACGGTGAATTCGTTCAGGCAGAAAGCCGGTGATCAGCGCATCCTGAACCCGTTCAACCCGAATCTTGCCATGTCCATGGGGTGGCGTGATGTCTGGGGTTACGACCCGTTGATCCCACTCCGCTATGGCGAGTTCATCGCCCGGATGCAGCAGATTGAGATCTCGAAGATCGTGAGCAATGTGATTAAGTTCCAGTACCATCCCCTGCTGAAGATGCTGGGATGCCGTGTTATGCTGACGTCCGTCGAGGGCAGAATGGAGCTGGCAGAACTGGACGGGGACATCATGCCGCGGGCGGTTCTCGTCGGTCAGTGGGCCGTCGAGCCGGACCGGGAGCGTGCATTTGCCCTCCTCGGGCAGCCGGGGTTCGACCCGCGAAGGCTTGTTGTCCTGGAGAGGGACCCGAACCTTCCCGCGGGCAAGGCATCCGGCTCTCCGGGATCGGTGAAGGTGACGGAAACGTCGACGGACCATCTGACGATCGAGGCCGACGTGAACACCGCCTCGATCCTGGTTGTGGCGGACAGCTACACGGAAGGATGGAGGATTGTGCCCCTTGCCGGGAGTGCATCCGGCCCCTATGAGATCATCCCCGCAAACTATGCCCTGCGCGGGGTGCCCCTCGCACCAGGGCATCATCATCTCCGGATGGAGTACCGACCCGCCTCCTTCGTGATCGGCGCCTGGCTCTCTCTTGCGGGAAGCGCCGCCTGGCTGGCCGCTGCCGGCATGCTGCTGTGGCGAAGGCGGCGCCCCGGTGACAGCGGCGCGGAGCCGCCGGTATCGGGTCGCGAGGTGCCGTCGTGACGAACCCGGTCGAGGGCAGGGGTATTTGCACATACCCCGCTCTTGCCGAGCTGACTCTGGCGGTCTTCGATGCGGATGGAAACAAGAATAGAAATTGATTCATTGAATGGAACGTGTCCATGAAGCTTGACCGGAAAAAAATCCTGATTGCCCTGCTGCTCGTCGCGGCCACGCTGGCCGTCTACGGGCAGGTGATCGGCTTTCGATTCGTCAACCTCGACGACCACCCCTACGTGCTGGACAATCCCACCGTTCTCCAGGGGTTGACCATCAGGGGTGTCCTCTGGGCCTTCACGACCTTCCACGCCGATTTCTGGCACCCGCTCACGTGGCTTTCCCACATGCTCGACGTGGAGCTCTTCGGCCTCTGGGCGGGCGGGCATCACCTCACGAGCCTGTTGCTGCACCTGGCCAGCACGGTCATTCTGTTTCTTGCCCTGGCGGCCATGACGGGGGCCAATGGACCGAGCGCCGCCGTGGCGGCCCTTTTTGCACTCCACCCGCTGCACGTGGAATCCGTGGCCTGGGTGGCGGAGCGGAAGGATGTCCTGAGCACCTTCTTCTTCATGCTCACCCTGCTTGCCTACGCGAAATACAGCCGGACGGGCCGGTGGATGCACTATGGCGTCGTCGTGCTTTTCTTCGTTCTGGGCCTCATGTCGAAGCCGATGCTCGTCACTGTCCCCGTGGTCCTGGTGCTTCTGGATTTCTGGCCGCTGAGGCGGTTCAGATGGCAAGACCTGAAGAGCCCGCGGACCCTTCTGCCTCTTCTCGAGGAAAAAGTGCCTTTTCTCATGATCGGGTTTCTCTTTAGCATTGTTGCTGTCTTTGCGCAGATCCACAGTGGTGTGGCGATGCCCTTCTCCGGCGGTTACCCGGTGTGGATCCGGATCGTGAACGGGATGGTTTCCTACGGCACCTACCTCGTGCTGACCGTCTGGCCTACGGGTCTCGTTCCCTTTTATCAGCACGCCGGTGAGGATGTGTCCCTCTGGAAGGCGGGCGTCTCCGTCATGGTGATTTTGGCGGCAGCGGCATTCGCATGCTGGAAGGCCAGGAAGTACCCCTACCTGATCGTGGGGCTCGCCTGGTATCTCATCACGCTGCTTCCCGTCATCGGGATCCTCCAGGTCGGCTGGCATTCCATGGCAGACCGGTACACCTACATCCCGCTCATCGGGATCTTCATCATGATAGCCTGGGGGATGAACGATCTTGCGGAAGGCAGGCCCTGGGGAAAGGCCGCCCTGGCCGTCACGGCTGGCGGCGTTATGGGTGCGCTGATGATCCTGTCCTGGGTCCAGGTGGGCCACTGGAAAGACAGCATCCGGCTTTTCGAGTATGTGGTCAAGGCAAGTCCCGGAAACGCGCTGGCCCACAACAACCTCGGCTCCGCCTACCAGGACGAGGGGCGCATGAAGGAAGCCATCGCCCAGTACCACGAATCCATTCGCATCAAGCCGTTCTTCCTGAAAGCCTATGTCAACCTTGCCCTGGCCATGGACCGGGAGGGACGGCCCGACATCGCCATCGCCTTCTTCCAGCACATCATCATGAACTGGCCCCAGTTCGGCGCCGGGCATGCCATGCTGGCCGACATCCTGAAAAAACAGGACAAGCCGAGCGATGCCATCACAAAATACCTGGAGTCCCTGAAGATCGAGGAATTCCCCGAGGTCCATGTGAGGCTGGGCCACCTTCTTGCCAATGAAGGCAAGACGGAAGAGGCTGCCTTTCACTTCTACCGCGCCCTGGAGATGAATCCTTCGCTCGTCGATGCGCGGGTCAACCTGGGCATCCTCCTCGTCAAGAAGGGCATGACCGAGGACGCCCGCAAACAGTACCTCACGGCCCTGCGCTACGCCCCTGAACTCGCGGAGGCCCACTTCAGCCTGGGGAACCTCTACCTCCGGGAAGGGAAGCTCGAGGACGCCCGGAGACACCTCGCCGCGGCGGTGCAGGCCGATCCCGAACACGCCGGCGCCCGGACGAACCTGGGGGTGACCCTGGGGCGGCAGGGGGACATGAAGGGGGCGGTGGAGCAACTCGAAAAGGCCGTCGCGCTGAAGCCCGACTTCGCGCAAGCTCGCGATAACCTTGCCAGGGCTTACTGGGCCACGGGGAGGAACAGCGAGGCCCTGCGGGAGCTGGCGGCCCTGAAGAAGCTCAACCCCGCCATGGCGAAGCAGCTGCAGGCCTGGATGGGCTCGACAGGCCCGAAGCCGGCGCCGCGCTGAGCCTCGCAGGGCCGCCTGCCGGCCCTGCGCGCAAATGCCTGCCGCATTTCAGTTACCCTCTTTTTCTTCCACGGTTCACGGGTCACCGGTCACCGGTCACTTCTGTTTTCCCTCATCCCTCCTCGCTCGCCGGTGGTATTGCAATCCGCAGCGATCAGGCAGATAATGAATTGTCACGACTTCTTAACCAACCTGTCATCGAACTGTAACAATTCCCATCTACAATAGCGGCAAACGATCAGAACGCATTCCAGGGAGGAAATACTAATGACCCGAATGTTGAACATTATCGCGGCAGCGCTCGTGGGCCTCAGCCTGATCGGGGGTGCATCGGCCCTTGCAGCGGAGAGCCTTGGCGTCAACGGCTCGACGACGGTGCTGCCCATCGGACAGGCGACGGCAGAGGCGTACATGAAGAAAAACCCCAGCGTGAACATCTCCATCTCCGGCGGCGGGTCCGGAAACGGCATCAAGGCCCTCATCGACAAGACGACGCAGATCGCCATGTCATCTCGCCAGATGAAAAAGGAAGAGATCGAGCTGGCGAAGTCCAAGGGGGTGAATCCCATGGAGCACAAGGTGGCCATCGATGCCCTGACCCCCGTCGCGCACCCGTCGAACCCCGTGGCGAACCTCACCATCGAGCAGCTCTCCCTCATCTACCAGGGCAAGATCCGCAACTGGAAGGAAGTGGGCGGAAAGGACCTGCAGATCGTCGTGATATCCCGTGACACGAGCTCCGGCACGTACGAGAGCTGGCAGGAGAAGATCCTCCACAAGGAGAAGGTGAGCCCGAGGGCCCAGCTCCAGGCATCGAGCGGCGCCGTTGTCCAGGCTGTCTCGAAGAACCGCTACGCCATCGGCTACATCGGGATCGGCTACCTGAACAAGAGCGTGAAGGCCCTCACGGTCAACGGCATCGTCGCCAATGACGCAAACGCCCTCAACGGGACTTACCCCATCGCGAGACCTCTTTACTATTACACCAACGGCGAGCCCAAGGGGTCCGCGGCAGGCTACCTCAACTTCGTGAAGGGGCCCGAGGGCCAGAAGATCGTCAAGAAGGAAGGCTTCGTCCCCCTGAAGTAGGGAGGGCGTTTCCCGAAAAGGACCCGGGCTGACCGACGCGGTCACCCCGGCTTGGACTGTGGTCGGGGAGGTGCGTCATGAAAGATCTTCGTTTTCTGAAAGTGTTCGTTTCGTACGTGATCCTCATCATTCTGACCCTGGCGGTCCTCGATTTCTTCCTGACGCCGAAGATCCGGGACATTCTCATGCAGAACATCGAGGAGCGGATGCTCGGTACGGCAAAAGCCATAGCCCTCATGCCGGGAAAGGAAATCGAGACCAGGGTCCCGGAGATTGCCCGTCAGATGGGCATGCGGGTGACCCTCGTCGATCCGGCGGGCAGGGTTGTGGCGGATTCCCAGGCCGATGCAAGGGCCATGGAGAACCACCTCAACCGCCCGGAGATCCAGCAGGCCCTCTCGCAGGGGCATGGCAAGGCAACGCACTTCAGTACGACCCTCCGGGAGAACATGCTCTATGTCGCTATTCCCCTAAAGGAGAAGAACGAGGTCACCGGGTATCTCCGCCTGGCCCACCCGCTGGGGAAGGTCAGGGAATCGCTCGATCACCTCTATCAGGCCATCTACTGGACCATGTACATTATCGCCATCCCCTCGCTCGTTCTCGCCTTTTTCTTCTCGAGGCGGGTCGGTTCGCGACTTAACCGTTGAATCCTGATGAGCGGCAGAGTATTCTTAACAGCGTTTTGCAGGGCCGAGATGCGGTACGGGATGCCAGCCGAACGTTGTCTTCATTTGCTGAACGGGGACCGCCCATGACCCGTAAACTGAAAGAGATCCTCATCAAACGCATTTTCTTGCTGTTTGCCTGCGTGTCGATTCTGATCCTGGGCCTGATTGTCGCCTTCCTGTTCCGCGAAGGTCTTCCGATCTTCCGCATGGTCTCTGTCCGGGACTTTCTTCTCGGCAGCGAGTGGTACCCCACCTTCGACCCGCCGTCCTTCGGCATCTGGCCGCTGATCGTGGGGTCCTTCATCGTGACCTTTTTCTCCACGCTGATCGCCGTGCCCCTTGGGGTGCTCTCCGCCGTCTACATCTCGGAGATCGCGCCCGGGCCGGTGAAGGAGGTTCTGAAGCCGTTGATCGAGCTTCTGGCCGGGATCCCCTCCGTCGTGCTGGGATTTTTCGGGATGGTGGTCCTCGCGCCCTGGCTGCAGGACACCTTCGATCTGCCCACGGGCCTCAACATCGTGAACGCCTCGCTCATGCTGGCGCTCATGGCGGTCCCGACGATCTCGAGCATCTGCCCACGGGCCTCAACATCGTGAACGCCTCGCTCATGCTGGCGCTCATGGCGGTCCCGACGATCTCGAGCATCGCCGAGGACGCTCTCTACGCCGTGCCGCGGGAGTTCAAGGAGGCCTCCTACGCGCTGGGGGCGACGAAGTCCGAGACGATCCTCAAGATCATCATTCCCTCGGCGCTCTCGGGCATCTCGACGGCCGTCATCCTCGGAATGGCCCGGGCCATCGGGGAGACCATGGTCGTTCTCATGGTGGCCGGGGGCGCGGCGGCGATTCCAGAGAGCCTTTTCGATTCCGTCCGGCCCATGCCGGCTTCGATTGCCGCCGAGATGGGCGAGGCGCCCTTCCGGAGCGAGCACTATCATGCGCTGTTCGCCACGGGGATCGTGCTGTTCCTCCTGACGCTGGCCTTCAACCTCGTTGCCGACTACGTGTCCCACAGGTTCAGGGAAGAGGGATCGGGCACCTTATAGAAGGAGCTCAAGAAGTTCGATTTGTTCCATTGGTACTATTCGTTCTGGGACAGAATAGAAAACGGAACGCACAGGCAGGGCATTTAACGCGGGTAGCCTTTTTTGAACCAATCGAACCAACAGAACTAATCGAACGGCTTTAAACTGGTATTTATGGCTCTTCAATCCTCCATGCGGTGGCGCTATCTCAAGGAAGGTCTCTTCTTCGGCCTCGTGAGGCTCTCGGCCTTCGTGATCACGGCCGCCCTCGGCGGGCTTCTCTTCTATATCTTTTTCAACGGTCTCGGCGCCATCAGCTGGGATTTCCTGACGCTTGCCCCGACGGACTCCATGACGAAGGGCGGCATCATGCCAGCCATCCTGGGGACCGTTTACCTCACGCTGGGCGCGATCCTCATGGCCCTTCCCCTGGGGATCATGTCGGCGATCTACCTCACGGAATACGCGAAGCAGGGCCCCCTCGTCCGGGTCATCCGGATCGGGGTGAACTGCCTGGCCGGGGTGCCCTCCATCGTCTTCGGGCTCTTCGGCCTGGGCCTCTTCGTCGTGTTTCTTCAGTTCGGCTCCTGCATCCTCTCGGGGGCGCTCACGCTGGGGATCCTGATCCTCCCGACGATCATCGGCGCCTCCGAAGAGGCGCTCAAGGGAGTGCCGCAAACCTTCCGGGAGGCGTCCCTCGCGCTGGGCGTGTCCAAGTGGCAGACGATCTATCGGATCGTGCTGCCCAGCGCGCTGCCGGGGATCCTCACGGGATCGATCCTGGGCATCGGGCGCGCGGCCGGCGAGACGGCGCCCATCATGTTCACGGCGGCGGCTTTTTTCACGGCGAAGCTGCCCTCGTCGATCTTTGACGAGGTGATGGCCCTGCCGTTTCACATTTACGTGCTCGCCACGGCGGGGACCCACATCGAGGCGACGCGGCCCATCCAGTTCGGCACCGTTCTCGTCCTCGTGGGGCTTGTCCTGGTGGTGGACCTGGTTGCCATCATCATCCGCAGCACCATCCGCAAGAGAAAAAGGTGGTAACGGTGGAAGACAATCATGTAATAAAAACAAGGGATGTCAATTTCTACTACGGGAAATTCCGGGCGCTCACCGACATCTCCATGGACTTCGAGAAAAACCGGGTGACGGCCCTCATCGGTCCCTCGGGATGCGGCAAGTCGACGCTGCTGCGGCTGCTCAACCGGATGAACGATCTCATCGACGGAACCCGGGTGGAGGGGGATGTCCTCTTCGAGGGGAAGAACATCTACGACCCCGAGGTGGATCCCGTCGAGATCCGCAGGCGCATCGGGATGGTCTTCCAGAAGCCGAACCCGTTCCCGAAATCGATCTTCAACAACATCACCTACGGTCCCAGGCTCGCCGGACTCAGCGACCGGGTCGATCTCGAGGCGCTGGCCGAGCAGAGCCTCAAGCAGGCCGTCCTGTGGGACGAGGTGAAGGACATCCTGGGCCAATCGGCCATGATGCTCTCCGGCGGTCAGCAGCAGCGGCTCTGCATCGCGCGGGCGCTGGCCATGAAACCCGACGTGCTCCTCATGGACGAGCCCACGTCGGCCCTGGACCCCGTCTCGACGGCCAAGATCGAGGAGCTGATCCAGGATCTGAAAAGGCAGTACACGATCATCATCGTGACTCACAACATGCAGCAGGCAGCCCGCATCTCCGACAGGACGGGCTTTTTCTACATCGGCAAGCTCATCGAGTACAGCACCACGGAAAAAATCTTCACCCGGCCGGACATCAAGCAGACGGAAGACTACATCACGGGTCGATTCGGCTAATCGACGATCAGGGGGACAGGCATGGAAGAGACGCGCAGAACCATCACCCACTACGAGAGGGAACTCCAGGACATCAAGCAGAACCTGCTCTACCTGGGGGCCCTGGCGGAAAAGGCCATCGCGAATGTGACCGCATCGCTCCTCGAGCGCAATTCGGACCTGGCCCGGCAGGTCATCGAGGGGGATGCCGAGATCGACAAGCTCGACACGGAGATCGAGGAGAAGTGCATACGCCTCATGGCCCTGCGGCAGCCCATCGCCCGGGATTTGCGCTTCATCACGACAGCCATCAAGATCAACGGGCACCTGGAGCGCATCGGCGATATGGCCGTGAACATCGCCGAAAAAGTTCTCCAGCTCAACGAGGTGCCGCAGCTCAAGCCCTACATCGATTTGCCGAGGATGGCCGAGATCGCCCGGGAGATGATCCGCGGGAGCCTCGACGCCTTCGTCCGGGAGGAGTGCGAACTGGCTAACCGGATCCGCCGGATGGACGCGGAGATCGACACGCTCAACGAGCAGATCTTCCGGGAGCTGCTGACCTTCATGCTCGAGGATGCCCGGACGATCCACAGGGCCCTGCTCATCATGCAGGTCTCCAAGAACCTCGAGCGCATCGCCGACCACGCGAAAGGCATGGCCGACATGGTGGTCTACATGGTTACAGGGATCAACGTGAGGCACCAGTGGCCGGGCGACACAACCGAAGACATCTGTAACGTGAAGAGGGATGAGAGAGAATGAGAGGAAAACTTTTTTACAAGATTTTCGGGACCTATCTGGTCATCGCAGGGCTTGCCATCGGGATCGTGGGCATCCTTGCCGGAAACCAGATCCGGGCGAAGCTCGAGGCGCAGGTGGAAAACGAACTGATGGCCAACGCTCGGATCGTCGATCTCTATCCCATGAAGGAGATTCAGTCCCGTGCGGAAGAGATTGCACGAATCGCCCGGGCCCGTGTAACCATCCTTGACCGGGAAGGCATGATTGTCGCAGAGACGGACCGGGATGCCGCCGCGTTGGGCGGTCACCTGGAAAGGCCGGAGATCCAGGAGGCGCGTGTTCGGGGTCGCGGTACGGCTACCCGATACAGCCAGACCCTGCGCGAAGAAATGATGTATGTGGCCCTTCCCATCCCGAAGGGACAGGAGATTGCCGGTTATATCCGCCTGGCCAGGCCGCTGGTCGAGGTCAGAAAGAGTGTCGAAGAATTCACCGGGATCCTTCTGAAGTCTTTCGTGATCGTTTTGATCACCTCCGTGATTATGGCATTTCTTTTTTCCAAGAGACTCACTTCGCCAATCCGGGATATGGAGCATTTCACGGAGCGGCTGCGCAGAGGGGAGGCGCCGGGCACGCTCATGATCCGTTCCTCCGACGAGATCGGCCAGCTTGCCGAAAACATCAACTACATGGTCGACGAGCTCCAGAAACGGATCGCGGCCCTGCAGGAGGAGAAGGCCAAGGTCGAGGCGGCCTTTTCGAGCGCCCTGGACGGGGTCCTGATCCTGGACCCCCAGGGGCGGATCGAAACGGTCAACCGGGGCATGCGGACCATGATCGGGGAGCGCTATCGCGACATCGTCGGGAAGACCCCGCTGGAGGCCTTCCGCAATATCGGCCTGCAGAAGGCCCTCGACCAGTACCGCAGCGGCGGCACGCTCGTCTCGCAGGTAATCGAGCTGGGCGAGGGTGAACCCGTCATGCTCGACGTGAGCATCACCCCCGTGCGGGGCGTCGATGCAGCCGAAGGCAAGACCATGCTCGTCTTCCACGACTTGACGCGCCTCAAGAAACTGGAGCGCATGAGGGTCGATTTCGTGGCCAACGTGACCCACGAGATCAAGACACCGCTGACGGCCATCCTGGGCTACGTCGAGACGCTGCAGGAGGGGGCTATCGATGACCGCGAGACGGCAAGGAAATTCCTCTGCACCATCGCGCGACATGCGGAGCGGCTCAACCGCCTCGTGGAGGACCTGCTCACGATTTCGAACACCGAGCTGGGAGAGATTCATTTCTCCTTCGAGAGCGTGGCCCTCTCCGGGATCGCCCAGAGTGTCCTGCACATGATCCAGCAGAAGGCCGACGAGAAAAAAATCAGGATCGCCTCGGCGATCCCCGAGGATCTCCCTCTCATCCGGGCGGACCGGGACCGTCTGAGCCAGGTCCTCATCAATGTCCTGGACAACGCCGTCAAGTTTACCCCCGAAGGGGGCACCGTGAGCCTTTCAGCCGCCCCGGCGGCCGGAAGCGAAGTCGTTGTGAAAATCGCGGATACCGGCATCGGTGTCCCCCGCGATGAAATCCCCCGGCTCGGCGAGCGTTTCTACCGAGTCGACAAGACCCGCTCCCGCGAACTGGGCGGCACGGGGCTGGGACTCTCCATCGTCAAACACCTCATGACGGCCCACAAAGGCCGTATCGAAATCGAAAGTCTGCTGGGCAGGGGGACCACGGTTTCTCTCTATTTCCCGTCGGCCTGAGGCCCTTCAGTCGGTTCACGGCCCTGACCGGGGCCACGTTTCCTCCGTGCTCTCAGGCGGGGATGTTTTACCAAATGCGCGCCCGCCGTCGATAAAACAAATCACGCGCAGTTTCAATGCGTTGGAAAACAGCGCGGCAGATCCCTCTCTTCGGATATGTCATTGAACGGGCCGTGAAAGTGTGCTATTACCTGCACCGAGTCCGAAGGAGGGTCCAGCCATGAAGTTTATTCCGAAGGATGAGAAGTTCTACGATCTTTTCGAGGAGCTCGCCTGCAAGATCGAAGAGGGCGGAAAGCTCTTCATGGACATCCTGAACAACTACCAGTACAGCGAGCCCAAGCTGACGAAGCTCAAGGAGATCGAGCACGAGGCCGACGAGATCACCCACCGGGCCTACGAGCGGATGCACAAGACCTTCCTCACGCCGCTGGACCGCGAGGACATCTATGCCCTGGTCAACAAGATGGACAGCATCCTCGACATGATCGAGGCCTCGGCGGTGAGGATGTATCTCTACAAGGTGAAAACGCCGGCCGAGGAACTCTTCGTCCTGATGCGGATCTTGACGGAGGCCATCGCCAAGGTGAAGGTGGTTGTTCACGCGCTGCGGGACAAGAATAAGTCCAAGATGATCCTCGAGGCCTGCGTGGAGATCAACACGCTGGAAAACGAGGGGGATTACGTGCTGCGCACGGCCATGGCCCGCCTCTTCGAGCGCGAAAAGGACCCCATCGAATTGATCAAGTGGAAGGAAATATTCGAGCGGATCGAGGAATCCATCGACGTTTGTGAGGATGTCTCCAACATCATCGAAGGAATCGTCCTGAAGCATGCTTGATCCGGTGCTTGCCTCCGTCATTTTCCTGATCGTCGTCGCGCTGGCCTTCGACTTCATCAACGGCTTTCACGACGCGGCCAACTCCATATCCTGCATCGTTTCCACCCGGGTCCTGTCCCCGAAACACGCCGTCTACTGGGCTGCGTGTTTTAATTTCCTGGCCGCCTTCATCGTCGGCACGCCCGTGGCCAAAACGATCGGCATCGGGATCATCGACCCCGTCATCATCGACTATGAAGTGCTCCTGTGCGCGCTCATCGCCGCGATCAGCTGGAACCTCATCACCTGGTGGCTGGGGCTGCCGAGCAGCTCCTCCCACGCGCTGATCGGCGGGCTGATCGGCGCGGGGATCGCCAAAGGCGGGATGTGGGTCCTCGTCTGGCAGGGGATCATCAAGACGGCACTCTTCATCATCCTGTCTCCCGCCATCGGCTTTTTCCTTGGTTTTCTGTACATGATGATCGTGCTCAATCTTACTAAAAGATTCACCGTCACCCAGGGCAACCATGTCTTTCGCAGGCTTCAGCTCGCCTCCTCGGCCATCCACAGCATGGGGCATGGCATGAACGACGCCCAGAAGACCATGGGCATCATCACGATGGTCCTCTTCAGCACGGGTTACCTGCAGGGGGATTTTCACGTGCCCCTGTGGGTCATTTTTGCGTGTTACATCACGATTTCTCTGGGGACCATGGCCGGCGGCTGGCGGATCGTGAAAACCATGGGGACGAAGATCACGAAGCTCCACCCCATGGGGGGCTTCTGCGCCGAGACGGCGGCGGCCAGTTCCCTCATCGGCGCAACCCTCTTCGGGATCCCCGTGAGCACCACCCACACCATCACGGGCGCCATCATGGGGGTGGGCGCAACCCGCCGGGTCACGGCAGTGCGTTGGGGGATCGCGGGAAACATCCTCTGGGCCTGGGTCCTGACGATACCCATCAGCGCGCTGATCTCTGCGGCCCTACATCTGATCATCGACTGAACCCCCCACGAAGAACCGTAAAACGCATGGAAAGGAGAGAAACGATGCTGGAGAAGATCTTCTGGCTGGGCCACTCGACCGTCCGGATCGACACGGAGCCGGTGATCTACATCGATCCCTGGAAGGTGAAAAAACCGAAGCGGGCGGGCCTCGTCCTGATCAGCCATAGCCACTACGACCACCTCTCTGCCGAGGACGTGAAAAAGATTGCGGGGCCGGACACGGTCATCCTGGCCCCCGAAGACTGCCTGGGGGATCTCCCGAAAGGCGCAAGGGCCGTAAAGCCGGGGGACCGGGTGGAGCTGCCGGGCATCGTCGTGGAGGCCGTGCCGTCGTACAACACGAACAAGACCTTTCACCCCCGGGCGAGCGGCTGGGTGGGATTTGTCATCACGGCGGAAAGCAGGCGGATCTACTACCCGGGGGATACGGACGTCATTCCAGAGATGGATACGATCCGGGCCGACATCGTCATCATTCCCGTAGGCGGCACCTACACGATGACCGCCGTCGAGGCAGCCGACGCCGTCAGCCGGATGAAGCCCGTCGTGGCCGTTCCCATCCACTACGGCGACATTGTGGGGTCGCTGGCGGATGCGAAGAAATTCAAGGAATATTGCAAGGTTCACGTGGAAATCAAGCCCGTAACCGATTAGAAGGCTGTTGAAAAAGGCCCATCTGTGGCGTTGCCCTCGTCCCTCGTCGCTCAACGTACGCGCC
>JGI20214J51088_10002001_pt1 | contig 13788 bp, 9 predicted proteins | sample WetSurMetagenome_FD_51088 | JGI IMG/M metagenome (IMG submission 51088) | reverse complement strand
TCGTTAGTTTTTAATTCTTTCTGAATTTGCCTCGATAGTTCGCTTAGGTTTACTATGCCTTTTTCCAGGGCTTCAAGTAGGTAGGGTTTGTTTCGTAGGTGGCTTCTGACGTTTTGAGCTATAGTCATAGCGTTCTGTGAATGTATCAAATGGGACATTTAAAGCTTGTTAAGTAACAAAAAAGTCACAAGGTTTAAAAATAGAGCATGAAAGGTAAGGAGAATAATTTAAAAGAAAAAATGGGGGAGCAAACAAATAAACGATAAATTTGTATTAGCGTACTCAGGCGGATTAGACACTTCCGTGTTAATCAAGTACCTCCAAGAAAAATGTAATGCACAAGTTATAACAGTAACAGTTGACGTTGGCCAACAAGAAGATATCCACGCGGCTGAGGAAAAAGCCAAAAAACTTGGCGTCGTCAAACATTTCTCAATCGACGCCAAAGACGAGTTCGCCAAAGAATACATTTTCCCAGCAATCAAAGCCAACGCACTCTACGAAGGCAAATACCCCATCAGCACAAGCCTATCCAGACCATTAATCGCCAAAAAGATGGTTGAAATCGCCGAAAAAGAAGGCGCAACAGGCTTAGTGCATGGTTGCACAGGCAGAGGAAACGACCAAGTCCGCTTCGACATTACACTTGGTGCATTAGCTCCAGATATGAAAATTATTGCTCCCGTACGTGAATGGGGTTTGACTCGCGACGAGGAAATCGCCTATGCTAAAACCAAAGGCATACCCGTTTCCAGTGCAGCTAAAAAATATAGCATAGACGCAAGCGTTTGGGGACGAGCCATCGAATGCGGTTTACTTGAAGATGCTAGTCAAGCGCCTCCAGATGATGCGTACGAATGGACTGTTGCTCCTGAAAAAGCCCCAGACAAGGCAGAGATAGTGACAATTCAGTTTGAAGCTGGAGTACCCGTTGCGGTAAATGGCAAAAAAATGACGCCGCTCGCACTAATTGAAGAAGTCAACAAAATTGCAGGTAGAAATGGTGTTGGCCGCATTGACCACATCGAAGACCGTATAGTTGGCTTGAAATCTCGTGAAGTTTACGAGTGCCCAGCGGCAACAGTGATTTTGGAAGCTCACAAAGACCTTGAAAAAATGGTCATGACGCGACATGAGGTTCTCTTCAAGCAGCAAATCGATGCAGAATGGGTATTTTTAGCCTACGCTGGATTGTGGGTTGACCCATTAAGAGACGACTTAGATGCCTTCATAAATAAATCCCAAGAAAACGTTACAGGCGAAGTCAAATTAAAACTATACAAAGGCAGCCTCCAAGTCATTGGACGCAGTTCACCAAACTCACTTTACGACAAAAACCTAGCCAACTACAACATCAAAACCAGCTTCAATCAATCCTACAGCAAAGGCTTCATAGAACTCTGGGGTTTACAAACAAGAATGTACAACTCTCTCAAAAAGGCAAGCAAAAAACCCAAGACAAAGAAAACCTAATTTTTCTTTAATAGAGATAAATTGGATGGAGGACAAAAGAAACGTCAAAGATGTTGCACGGAGGAAGATTGGGCAATGTTAGAGGAGACATTGCAAAGTTTACCTCCTCACGCAAAGATGATGCACGCTTAGCTGACGCGGTTTTAGCCATAAACAAAGCCCACGTTGTCATGCTCATGGAGCAGAAAATTATTCAGTGGCAAGATGGCTCAAAAATTCTCTCAGCCCTCCAAAAACAAGACAGCCAAAAACTGGACCCCAACGCCGAAGATGTACACATGGCAGTGGAAGAAGCGGTTTTGGCCACTGCTGGTCCTGAGGTGGGCGGAAACCTGCATATTGCTAAAAGCAGAAACGACCAAGTTACGACGGCTATCCGCATGGCATTGCGCGTGGAACTACTCAATATCATGCAGCNAGTAATAGACATGCAGGAAAGTCTGCTAGCAACCGCCAGCAAACACACCAAAACCGTCATCTTAGCCTACACTCACCTACAACCAGCCCAACCCGTCACCTTCGCACACTATTTGCTCTCTCATGCCAATGGGTTAGGACGCGACATGCAAAGATTACAAAGCGCTTATGAACGAGTTAACCTGTGTCCTCTTGGGGCTGGAGCATTAGCAACAACGAGTTTTCCGATAAACCGCAAAACAACATCGGAACTCTTAGGTTTCAGTGCTGTTTTGGAGAACTCGATTGATGCTGTCGGCAGTCGAGACTTCATTATAGAAATCCAATCAGCGTTAACGTTGCTTGCGGTGAATTTGAGCCGCTTAGCTGAAGATATGATAATTTGGAGTTCGCCAGAGTTTGGCACGGTTGAGTTGCCTGATGAATTCACATCAACCAGCAGCATCATGCCCCAAAAGAAGAACCCTGAAGTTCTAGAAGTTATCCGTGCAAGAGCCAGTTATGCTTTAGGAGATTTTGTGGCTTCAGCAGCTGCACTCAAAAGCTTACCTTCAACTTACAACCTAGATTTTCAAGAGATAACGCCAAAGCTTTGGGCGACAACCGACAACCTCACAGCTTCTTTAAACATATTCACGGAACTCATCCCTAACCTAACAGTTACCTCAAACGTTGAAGACAAAGCCGCTGCAGGCTTTGTGGGTGCAACAGAACTTGCAAACATGCTTGTTCGAAAGTACAATGTTGCTTTCCGTACCTCTCACAAGATAATAGGCGCTTTAGTCAAAGTATTGATTGATTCAAAACTAACTCTACTGGATGCCACACCTGAAATGCTGCAGAAAATAGCTCAAGAAATCGCACAAATCAAATTAACAGTTAAAAAAGCAGACATAGTTGAATGCACAAATCCCAGCAAACTAATCGAAACCTATAAAGTACAAGGCGGTCCATCACCCGCAGAGGTCGAAAGATCAATCACATCAACAAACAAAACCCTGACACAGACAAAAACAAACATAGCTAAACTCAAAGACAACCTTGCTAACGCAGAAAACACCCTTAACTCGACAGTGAAATCATTCTCTCAAACAGACTCTTCCAAAAAAGGAAGACTTAAAAATTCAAAATTATAGGTTGAATAGGGTTTTGGTCCCACAATATAGCACGTCCAATAAAAATAAAAAAGCAATATTGCTTCTTGAAGACGGAACGTCATTTATCGGTAACGGTTTTGGTGCAACAGGAAAAATCTCTGGCGAAGTTGTTTTTTCAACCCAGATGGTTGGTTACCCCGAAGCGCTGACTGACCCATCTTATAAGGGGCAAATTCTCACTTTCACTTATCCAATGGTAGGCAACTATGGCGTTCCATCTAACGATTTAAACCTTGGACTTCCACTTTACTTCGAATCCGACCATATCCAGGTACAAGGGCTCGTTATCCATGAGCTATGCCATGAACCGTTCCATTGGGCATCAACAAGAACCCTTGATAAGTGGCTCGCAGACGAAGGTGTTCCAGGCATCTACGGCCTAGATACAAGGCGCTTAACCAAGAAACTGCGAAATCACGGAGTTATGCTGGGGATTTTGCAGGTTTTTGAAGCAGGTGAAGAACCCGATTTAGATGCGATTTTAAGAAACGGCAAAAACATCGCTGACCCTAACCAAACTGATCTAGTTAAGGAAGTTTCTGTTAAAAAACCAGTCAAGTATAGCGTTGACGGCAAAAAAACGGTTGTCCTAATCGACTGTGGAGTCAAATATAGCATCATCCGCAACCTCCTCAAACGAGGAATAGACGTTNTACGAGTGCCTTATGACACGTCAGCCAACGAAATCATGGGCTACAACCCCGATGGCGTCTTCTTAAGCAACGGTCCAGGCGACCCAAAGAAATGTACTAAAACCATCGATGCCATCCGAGAACTAAGTGAGAAAGTTCCGTTAATGGGTATCTGCCTTGGTGCGCAAATCCTCTCGTTAGCGTTAGGCGGGGACACCTACAAATTAAAGTTCGGTCACCGTGCTCAAAACCAACCTGCTCTTGACCTAAATAATAGTCGCTGCTACATCACCACCCAGAATCACGGGTACGCCATAAACATGGATTCCTTAAAGACTACGCCTCTTGAACCCTGGTTCATAAATCCCAATGACAAAACCACCGAAGGTATCCGCCACAAAAACAAACCAGTTTTCGCCGTGCAGTGGCATCCAGAGGCTTCGCCGGGACCATATGATACCGAGTTGCTGTTTGACAAGTTCGCCAAGAACTTGGAGGCGCCTTAAGATGCCGAAGTTTGATTGGATAAAGAAAGTTCTTGTTCTCGGCAGTGGCGCAATTAAAATCGGTGAAGCAGCCGAATTTGACTACAGCGGCAGCCAATGCCTAAAAGCCCTGCGTGAAGAAGGCATAGAAACCGTCCTTATTAACCCCAACATCGCAACCATACAAACTGACCCTCGCCTCTCAGGCAAAGTTTACCTTCTCCCAGTCACCCCAGAATTTGTGGAGAAAGTGATCGCGAAAGAACGCCCAGACGGCATCCTATTGGGCTTTGGAGGACAAACCGCTCTCAACTGTGGCTTAGAACTTGAAAAGACAGGCATTCTTCAAAAGTATAATGTTAAAGTTTTAGGCACACCTGTCCAAGCCATTGAAGATACAGGCGACCGAGAAAGATTCCGTCAAGCAATGCAAAAAGCAGGTGTGCCATTCCTAAAAAGCCGAGCTGCCACCAGCGTAAAGCAAGCGATGGACATTGCCGACGAAATCGGCTACCCAGTAATGGTTCGTGTGGCTTACACTTTGGGCGGTAAAGGTGCAGGCGTTGCTCACAACATCAAAGAACTCAAAGAAATCGTAACCATCGGCATAGCACAAAGCAGAATCAACCAGGTCCTTGTTGAAGAGTACGTGGGGCACTGGAAAGAAGTTGAGTACGAAGTTATGCGTGACTATGCAGACAACTGCTTAACCGTGTGCAACATGGAAAACTTTGACCCTATGGGCATCCACACAGGCGATAGCATAGTTGTGGCTCCTTCTCAGACCATGACTAACCGTGAATACCACCAGATTCGCTCAATCTCGATAAACGCCATACGCAGTCTAGGCATCGTTGGTGAATGCAACATTCAGTGGGCGCTTCACCCCAAATCTGAAGAGTGTCGCGTCATCGAAGTTAACTCACGTATGTCACGTAGTTCTGCGCTTGCTAGCAAAGTCACTGGATACCCACTTGCGTACATAGCTACAAAACTTACTTTGGGCTATACCCTTCCAGAATTAATCAATAAAGTCACTGAAGTCACAACCGCCTGCTTCGAACCTGCACTCGACTACATAACTGTTAAAATTCCCCGTTGGGATTTGCAGAAATTTAAGAATGCCGACCGACACGTAGGACCACAGATGCGTTCCGTAGGGGAAGTCATGGCTATTGGTCGTTGCTTTGAGGAAGCCCTACAGAAAGCCGTTCGCATGCTCGATATTGGCAAGATTGGACTCGTTTGCAACCCGGAAGATGCAGAACTTGAGTCTGAAGAACGACTCAGAGATGAAATGGCGCACCCCACTGACGAACGCCTCTATAAGATTTCCAAAGCCCTCAAAATCGGCATCCCAATAATGGAGATGTACCGCTTAAGCGGAGTTGATCCCTTCTTCCTCTACAAGATCCAAAACATTGTCGACATGGAAGCAAAACTTCGCTGCCTAAACCTTGCTGAAGAATCGGCTAAAGAAACCATTCGTGAAGCCAAACGGTTAGGTTTCTCTGATGAGCAAATTGCTGAATGCCAAAAAACAGACGAATTTACAATTAGGGCATTTAGAAAGAACGCTAATATTATCCCAGCAATCAAACAAATCGACACCTTGGCGGCGGAGTGGCCAGCTAAAACCAATTACCTCTATCTTACCTACGGCGGAGACGAAGACGACATAGAACTGTCAACCAACAAAAGCAAAGTCATAGTGCTGGGCGCAGGTGTCTTCCGTATCGGTTCAAGCGTAGAGTTCGACTGGTGCGGCGTCAACACTATCTGGGCGCTCAAAAAGAACGGCATAAAAGAAGCCATCATGGTCAACTATAACCCAGAAACCGTCTCAACTGACTATGACGTCTCTGACAAGCTATATTTCGAAGAACTAACCATCGAACGCATATTGGACATCTACGAAAAAGAAAACCCGTTAGGCATCATCACAAGCGTGGGCGGACAAATCCCAAACAACCTATCCATGGTACTCTCAAAAGCGGGCGTAAAACTGTTGGGCACATCTGCGGAAAACGTGGATTTAGCAGAAGACCGCTCAAAATTCAGCGCCCTCCTCGATCAGTTAGAGATATGCCAGCCGAGCTGGAGTAAACTCTTATCAATAGAAGATGCGAAACGTTTTGCTCAAAAAATTGGTTACCCTGTACTTGTTCGACCAAGCTACGTCTTGTCGGGTTCAGCGATGCGCGTCGCATACAACGAAACCGCACTAGAAAACTTCCTCAATCTAGCCGCAAAAGTTTCACGAGATCACCCAGTAGTAATCAGCAAATTCATAACTCAAGCCAAAGAAGTCGAAGTCGACGGTGTTTCCGACGGAGAAAACGTATTCATCGGCGCTATAATGGAGCACGTAGAAAACGCTGGTGTCCACAGCGGCGACGCAACCATGACCATCCCACCTCAAGCACTCAAAGTTGAGGTTCAAAAGAAAATAGAAGAATGCACCCAAAGCATTGTGAAGGCACTGCAAATTCACGGACCCTACAACATTCAGTACCTTGTTAAAGACGACGTAGTCAACGTCATCGAATGCAACCTAAGAGCATCCCGTTCTATGCCCTTCGTTAGCAAGACCCGGGGCATAAACATGATTGAATTAGCGACTTTGGCGATGCTGGGTAAAAAAATTGACGGCGTCAAACTTTCCCCTATGACTATTGCGCCTCATGTTGGAGTTAAGGTTCCGCAGTTCAGCTTTATGCGCCTTAGTGGTGCCGATCCAGTCCTCGGAGTAGAAATGCTCAGCACAGGCGAGGTAGCATGTTTAGGAGATAACTTCTCCGACGCTTTCAGCAAGGCGTTGCAGGCTGCTGAATTCACGATTCCACCTAAAGATGGCAAAGTGTTCATAAGTGTTGGAGGCGATGAGGCACGCAAGACGCGAGTTGTCCCAATTGCCAAAGCGTTTGCCGAAATGGGCTTCAAAATCTATGCAACCCAACACACCGCCGACGTTCTCAACGTTCATGACGTCACTGCCACAGTGCTCTACAAGGTCAAGGATGCTCAAGTTAGCCCCAACATAATGGATTACTTGCAGGAACGCAAAATCGATTTAGTCATCAACGTACCTATGGCGAACCGACTATCAAGCTTCTCAGATATCTTGACAGATGGCTACATCATACGACGTCAAGCAGTAGAATTCAACATCCCAGTTATTACCAACCTACAACTTGCTGCCGCACTCGTTGAAGTGTTAAAACACAAAGGCAAAAATGAGAACTCCATCCGAAGCCTAAACGAATACATGGAAGATTTACCCTGGAAACAATGGTAAATCCAATCTTCCCCAATATCTCTCTCAGTTGTAATTATTGAGGTTTTTGCGCAAAAAATATATTCTTGCCCAGCCTTCTCGATTGAGCATCAAGGTAACCTACTTTGTCTAATCAAGCTAAGACCCGGACAGTAGAAGAAATTAACCAAAAAATCCGAAAAGGCGACGCTCAAGTTTTAACCGCGGAAGAAATGAAAAAACTAGTTGAGAGTAGCGGTGTAGAAGTTGCATTCAAAGAAGTTGATGTTGTTACCACGGGCACTTTTGGAGCTATGTGCTCATCTGGCGCTGTTGTAAATCTTGGGCACTCAGACCCTCCTATAAAGATTGAGAAGGCATGGATAAATGACGTGGATGTTTGCCACCCTGGTGCAGCGGTGGACTTGTTCATTGGAGCAACAAACATGTCAGAGAAACTGCCCTTCGAATACGGTGGAGGACACGTAATCCAGGACCTTGTAGCTGGGCAAGAAGTTGAACTTCGAGCAACCTCATACGGAACCGATTGCTACCCAAGAACTTCACTAAAAACTACCTTGACAAAAGATGATCTAAACCAGTTTTACTTGCTAAACTTTCGCAACTGTTACCAGCGCTACAACTGTGCAGTAAACAGCAGCGACAAAACTATCTACACTTATATGAGTAAACTTTTGCCAAGATTTCGAAACGCTACATATTCGGGTGCAGGAGAACTGAATCCCCTCATGAATGACCCAGACTACGAAACAATGGGAATGGGGACACGTATCTTCCTTGGCGGAGGTCAAGGTTATATTATCGGCGAGGGCACGCAGCATAGCCCCAAAAATCTTAACGGAACACTTATGGTTAAAGGCGATGCAAAGAGGATGTCGCCTGAATTTTTGCAGGGTGCAGCCTTCACGGGCTATGGTACTTCACTTTACGTAGGTTTAGGTGTTCCAATTCCAATTCTAAATGAAGGTTTAGCAAAAAAAACTGCCGTTCAAGACAAGGACATTCTAACAGACATAGTTGACTACAGCGTCCCACGACGCGATCGACCAAAATTTGGGCAAGTCAGCTACAAAGAATTAAAATCAGGTTCCATAACCGTTAACGGCAAAAAAATCCGCGTAAGCTCCCTGTCGAGTTTAAAGATAGCAAAGAAAGTCTCCCAAACTCTAAAATCATGGATTGACGAGGGCACATTTCTTTTAACCTCGCCCGTTGAGCGGTTGCCAACTAACACAGCGTTTAAGCCCATGCGGCAGACCGAGGAAATACCCTTCGTAGTCAGCGTCATGCATCCAGCAGTCACATGCACTGAGAAGGAAGAGATACAAGCCATTGCAAAACGCATAGTCACAAAATCAGTCAACCACATAGTCGTTGTGGATGAAGCGGGCAAACTGATTGGAATTGTAACCTCGTGGGATGTCACTCGAGCTATGGCTGAAGGCAAAACAGCATTAGCAGACATAGAATCCCATAACGTAGTCACCGCCAAACCGGACGAGCCATTGGAGATTGCTTCTAAACGCATGGCTCAAAACAACATCTCAGCATTGCCCGTTATTGATATAGAACGAAAAGTGCTCGGTATAATCACAGCCGAAGATGTTTCTAAACTGTTAGGACGGTAAAGCATGGCAAGAATTCTCATAAGGTTCGACGAAGACCAAGTTTCAGAGCCCATTGCATCCCAGATTATAATAGAGTATAAAGTTCCTATGGCGATTTTATCAGCGCACATTAACTCGAAGGGCGGCGAAATTCTAGCAGAAGTTCCTGACGATATACTGGAGAAAGTTGTTAACGCTTTCCGCCAAAGAGGTGTCTCAGTAACTGTTCCCAAACTAATCGAGGTTGACTCCGACAAATGTTTCAGTTGTGGAAGCTGTATCGCACTTTGTCCCGTGGAAGCCATCAGCGTAGCTAAAGACTCCACAGTGCAGTTTGACAAGGAGAAATGCGTTGGTAGCACCTGTAGCGTTTGCGTTGATGCTTGCCCTGCTCGAGCAATAAAATCAATCAAACAAAACAGCCTTGAGAATCCAGCCAATAGGAAAAAGAAAAGTTGACGGGAAAACTTTTAAAAAAAAACTTTATGCATAAAGATTCGCATTGCATAATAATTTCTGATAGCCAAAAAGCCATCAAAACTGCCATAGAATCAATCAGGCACAATTATCAGGAACTTGAACTCTATGTACGGACTAATCCCAAGTTTTTGTATACGCTAACGCCGATTTCTGTTCCAGAAAAGCCGTTTGTAGCTAAATTGATGGCGTTGGCTGCACAAAAAGCAGGAGTGGGCCCCATGGCCGCGGTTGCGGGAGCAATAGCTGACTTATCTGTAGAAGATATGAAGAACGAAGGCTGCAAAGTCGCGGTTGTGGAGGATGGCGGCGAAATTTCAGCATTCTCAAATAGACCTGTTGATGTAGCGGTTGCCGCTGGAGAAGAACCTCTTTCAAAACAGTTCGGCTTCCGTCTCACAGAATTTCCAATCGGGGTCGCCACCAGCTCCGGACGCTTTAGCCACGCACTTAGTTTTGGGGATTCGGAAGCCACCATTGTTTTCTGCAAAGATGCCACCTTAGCAGATGCGGCAGCCACAGCTGTTGGCAACGTGGTTAGGGGTGAAGATACGGAGGCTGGGCTTCAAGCGGGAATAAACAAAGGAATGTCTATTGAAGGGGTTGAGGGTGTACTTATAATCTACAATGGACAGGTGGGTACTGCTGGAAAGATACCACAGATAATTAAGATAAAGCCAGATAGGTAACGTTGGCTTAAAAATTTGGGTTTTAGCCTTGCATCTTAAATCTTAGAATCGCCGCAATACCGCCGAAAGCGTTCTTTAGCATCTGTCCTTCTTCGGTTTCGCCCGAAATAACCTCTACATCGGTATTTGCGAGCTCAGCAAGTTCAGCCAAGTCGTCCACAACATCCTTCTTGTCCACCACTGAGAATGATGGGGCTTTGCAGGCTGCACATGGTTTTCCAACCAAGCCCTTCTCAAAATCAGCCACTTCCTTGCCTTTAACTGTGCGTTGTTCTTCGTAGCCGCAGGCGCCGCATTTGACGGTGACGCGAACTAAATCTATGTCTTCCGACATCAACACTGTTCGAACGGCTCCATTTTGTAGCAATCGCCGCACTTCGGTTTCGCCATAGGTTATCAGACCTGTGTCGTGGCCAACTTCGTAGAGGAATTTTTGCATAACTTCTTTTTCTTCGATATAACGGACTTTGCGCATTATTTCAGGCGCTTTATCCACTATTTCCTTAACGCCCTGCTCCTCAACATAGGCGGTGTCAATTACGTCGAGAATCTTGTTCTTCAATTGGTAGTTAAGGTAGTCACCTTTCTCAAAATCATATTTTGTTGGACCTGGACCACCTAGAATAATACCTTTCAAGTTTTCAATAGGCAAAAAAGTATCGTTAGCATGGGCACCGACTCTCGTAAAGTATTCATTTAGCTGCATGTCCCTTAAGCGTTCGTATCGCCTAGCTGATTGCCCACCTGCTTTAGTTTTGCCTGCAACACCCGAATGCATCTGCCTCACAATCTGTAAACGCTTTCCTTGCAAGGTCGCAATCGTTGCGTTGTTGGCGTCTACGAGCAAGATACCGTAGCTTTCTTTCTCCCGAAGCATATCCTGCAAATATTCAGTGTGAAATCGTGAGTCGCAGCGGTAGAGGAAAATTTTGATTGGCTCGGGCGGGACTATAACGTAGGCTTCCATACGTTCGGTTCCTGGCGCGTCTCCTTCTCCAAGCAAGGCACCTGTAAAAATCACTATGCCTTTTTCTCCAGGGTCTTTGAATAGTTTGAGTTTTTGTTGGGCTTTTGTGATTGCGTCGAGGACGTTTTTGCGTGTGACGTTGGATTTGATGTTGCTGGCGGTTCCGTATTCGTTGCGTAGTAGGTTGAGAGCGTCGCTGATTTGTTTGCCTGGTGGAACATAAACNGTGATGAGTTCAGTGTGGCTNCCTTCTTTGTTGGCAAGGGCATTCAGTGTTTTTCGTAGCCTGAATAGTTCAAGGGAGCTCTTTTTTGCGGTACTCAAATAACTTCACGGATTTCTTTGACTTGATAACTAACGTTAAAAGGAATCAAATAAAAGTTCCGACACAAAAATGGAAGGTTAAGCTTTTGGTTTAGCTGGCGGGGCAGGCTCTGGGGGAGCACCTATGGCGTCTCTGAGGTAAGCTTTGTAGGGACCGAGTTTTCCGCCGTAATTGCCTGAAGAAATCTTTACAACCCCTGGAACATCAACCGCTGCTGTCACACCTAATTTGAGGGCGTTTTTAATAGCGTCAAGGGTTAAACCGTTCACAACAATCTCGTAAACGCAAGTTACGCCTTCAGGAACAACAGAGTCTGGTACAAGCGTTCGTAAAGTTGGGCAGTATGGGTGGTTGGTTGATGCTTTTAGTTTGTATTTAAGAGAACCTGCTTTGCTTCCTGCACGACAAACTCCTCCAGGGAATATCATTATCACATCAGGAGCACCTGTCCGGATTGCTTCGGCTGCTACTTCACTAGCTTTAAGCCCTGCTTCTTGGGTTGCTGCAAAAATCATAAAGTTACCGCCTGCAATTGCTTCCATGGCGCCAAATCCGTCTTCAACTATAAAGTTGCCTTCCATAACGGGTATTTTCCAGCATTTTCTTCCGCCAACCATGGCTTTTTTCTGGAAGCCGTCGCCGAAGTATCGGAGGCTGCTCCCAACGTTGAGGGTGCGTTTGCCGGTTAATCCGTTGAAAGCTGCGGTTGTTGGGCAAGTCAGAGTGCATTGACCTATTCGTTCCATGAGTTGGTGTTTTAGTTCAAAACGATCTCTATTGTAAATTTGAATAAGTACACCTGGTCGTTTGTCGGGAGTTTGATCTGCTGGAACAGAACGTTCAATTGATGCCTCTGCAGAAGCGGCAATTACGCTTGTGGCAAACCCTGTGGTTAAACTTGCGGCGATTTGTGCCCATTTCTCGTTTTGAGCGGTAATTAGAACTCTTCCTGCCCAAAGCCCGAACATTTCAGCAAACGTGTCCTGAACCTTCACAATGTTGCCGGATGGAGATTTTACAATGAACATTTTTGTGCTTTCGTCATAGCTCTGGATTTCAAGCTTGTTAGTATTTGATGACATTGAAGGACCTGCCTGTTCTGTTGGGATTTGTATGATTTAAGAGTTTTCATGTTTTTTCTAGGTTCAACTTGGCTACTTTTTGGTTATTTGCGCGATTTAAGTTCGGCTAGAATAGGGGATGCGCAACCAAGATATACTAAACGAACTGTTTTATTAGTAAATCAATCTTTTTTTGGGTTTGGTGGGGGTGTTTTAGTTAGAGTTGATTTGTCTGTTGTTGCCAACTNGTAGATACATGTGGTTTTTACTGCTTTTTTTGGACAACTCTCAGCACACTGATAACAGAAAACGCATTTGGAAAGTTTCAATTGAGGACGTTTCTTTCCATCAACCATAACCATTTCAATCGCTTTTGCTGGGCAATCTCTACTGCATAATCCGCAGGCGATGCAGGAAGAAGAACAAATTCTGGTTGTCCACGGAAATTGTCAGCTAACTGAGGTTTCACAAAAGGATATGTGCGGTCGCTGGCTTACCAAAGCTTTGCTTAACAACTCTTTTCACAATTGTGGGGATACGAAGTTTTTTTGGCATTCAAATCAGCTTAATGTATCAAAAGTCCTGTAAGAATCTTAGGTTAAGTTAATCGCTCTTAAGGCTTGTATTTATTTTTTCTTGGTTCTTTTTTATGACAAGATTCATCATAAATTAGCGCCTTTGCAAAAGTGTCATTGTTGTAGTCAGCAAACAATCACTCATGCTTAATTGTTATCGAGGGGTGAATTACCTTGTGAGTTTAAATGGCCGTTAGTGAGAGGATAGGTATTGTTCGTTTCTGCGAAAAACCAAAGGATAAGAGCAGAATTATGAACAAGTTAGGCTTGAACGATGTGCAAGCAGAATCCTACTTGACAATTCTCACAAAGCAAAGCATGCTGAGTCAAAACAAAGGCAAATATATTGTCACAACAAAAGGTCAAAGCTACATTTCTTCTTCTGAGAGAATTCGAAAAATCAAATCCTAAACATTACGGTCAATAGTTTTGTTGTAACTAATAGACAATCTTTTTCAAGGATCAATTAACTTCACTTGATGGATTGCAAAACGAAATTTCTTTTTCTTTGTAATGGTTTAGCAGATGATTGCTTTGACGTATTGCTGCTATGATGAAAGCTGGAAATAAAAAATTTAGATTAAAAGATGATAGCGTACTTGCCATAAACCAAATATCAGTAAATAAGGAAATACAAGAGCGTTTG
>JGI20214J51088_10002000_pt1 | contig 13790 bp, 11 predicted proteins | sample WetSurMetagenome_FD_51088 | JGI IMG/M metagenome (IMG submission 51088) | reverse complement strand
GATGTTTTTGCAGCTGTGTTTTTTACTTATGCTTGTTATAAATTAATATATAAATTCAAATCGCTTTAATTATATGGCGGAAGAACTAAAAAAAGAAGAAATATTTTCACTGCAAAAATCTGTTTCTAAAGATTTTGTTAGGAATGATTACTCATCACTCATTCCCAATAATGATTTTGAGCGTCTGGAGGAATTCCGGAAATATCTTACAGAAAAGATGAAGGATATGCTTGATATGAATTACAATTTACTAATCAACACACTATACAGAATAGACATAAGCGAAAAAAAAGTTAGCGAACTGTTCTCATCAAAAAACAAAGAGAAGATTCCCGAAAAACTTGCCGATCTTATTATTGAAAGACAGATTGAAAAGATAAACTTTCGGAAACTCTACCGCGAAGGAAACTTGTGACAAATTTTAACGACTTAAAAGGTGGGTAAGAATTACGTATTGTAAAATTTCGTTAAATTGAAATTTACCGGCACAATGACTAATTTCAATAGTATAATTACACAATTATCTAGGTATTCCGATAATTAAAGAAGACTTAGAAGGAGATTTTATGGGTTTATTTGAATCCAAAAGGTTACGTGAATTAGAAAAAGAGAACGAAGAACTCCTCTTTAAAATTAACAGCATTTCAGAGAAGGAAGATAACGTTCGCCAGCTTAATGATGTGCTTAAAAAAATGCGTCTTGAGGTTTCAGATCTCAACGAACGAAAACTTTCGTTAGCTGGGGAAATTGAATCTCTTCGCGAACAAAAAAGACAAACCAGAGCAGATATAGAGGGATTTAATAAAGAGATCCTTAACCTGCGCCAATTAAAACTTGAAGAACAAAATATACTCCTTGATTATTCCTCCCGGATTGACAGAATTAAAAATCAAATTAACAACGATGAAAGTCTTAAAGATATTGAAGTTGATATTAACAGTGATTTAGTTAAAAATAAAAGTAATGAGATTGAGGAATTAAATAAGGAATATGATCTGCTTAGAGATAAGATGTTTTCTGCAGAAGAAAAGATTGATGAGCTGAATACGCTTGAAGATGAATTAGCTGAACGGATAAATGAAAAGAAAAAAGAACTTGAATCTTTAGGTAATGATAAACTTTCAAAATCTTATAAAGAAGCAAATGAGGTTGAAGATAAGATTAGTCTGTTAACAACCGAACAGCACAAAGTTCTTAATGAGATACACGAAAAAGAAAAAGAAATAACCGAATTAAATAGAAAGTTATTTGATCTTAAAGAAAAAGAGAGTCAATCAATTGAAATAATAAAAGGATTAGATGAAGAAGTAAAAGAAAAAATAAAACAAGCAGACTATTTAGGGAATAAAATTTCTGATCTCTACCAGGAAGAAGATAACAGAAAAAAACAAATCCGGGAATTGGTAAGACAAGCAGACGAACAGAAACAAAAAGTAGATACTCTTCAATCAAGAATCAGATTGCTTGAAGAAGAGGAGAATAAAAAGAAATCTGTGCTTTCAAAAGTTTTTGGACAGATAAAACAGAAAGAAAATCTTTCTGAAGACAAAAAACAGAACCTCGAGGATTTGGAAAAAATCGGCAAGGAGAGAATTCACTGGATAGAAGAAATATCCCGTGAAGCAAAAGAACAGGAACTTAGGCTTGAAATTATTAAATCGGAAATCGAAAGACTATCGGAGGAAGCAGAATCTAAAAGTAAAATAGTAGCTGAACTCAACGATAATATTCAACTTAATGAATCACAGTTGGATCACAAACGGATTCGTTTTAGAGAACTTGAATTAATGGAGCAGGGGAAAATTGAACAGATCGAAAAAAATACCGGTGAATTAATTGCTCAGGAAGAAAAATCGGAAGATCTGAGAAAAGAGCTTGCGTTTTTAATTGAGGAAATTGAAAATAAAAAGACAATTGTTGGTGAATTACTTGATCAAATTAATAGTGATGAAACGCTTATCAAAGAAAAATCATCGACTGCAAAAAATTTAGAAGCGGATGAACAAAACAAATTATTGCGGATAGAAGAACTGAATAAAGAGATTGAACAAAAAGAAAAAAGACATGAAACATTAAAAATAATTTTTGACAACCTGGAAAAAGAAACACAGGAAAAGAAAGTTGAACTTTCGAGGCTGTCGGGTGAATTGGTTACAAACCAGTCACTGCTTAATGAAGTACTCATTCCCGGTAGATCCGAACTTCAAATAATCAATAGTGAACTAGCTGAAAAAAATGCAAAGCTTGCCGAGCTTTCTAATCAATTAACAAATGAAGAACTACTTTTAGAAAAGAAACGACAAGAAATAAACGACTTAAATTCTAAGGAAAATTTATACTCTGAAAAGTTAAGCAGGCTGATGGATGATGTTGAAGTGCATGAACAAAAATACAATTCAATAAAAAGTGTAATAGCTCAATTAGAAGCTGAAGAAGAAGACAAGAAAAACAGGGTAAGCGAATTATACGATCAATTAAATTTAAACCAAGAATTAGTTGATGAAAAACTTGAAAGAATTGCTTCTCTGGAAAATGAAGAGAGTAACATAATAAACAGGATAGAAACTCTTGCAGTAAAACTTATAGAAGAAGAAAAGAAATCTGAATTACTGAAAAATGAAGTTCAAAAACTTACTGATGAAAATATCCAGAAAAAGATTAGGCTTGGGGAAATTAGTGCTGAGATTGATGAAAAAACTAGCGGAGTTACTAACAGAATCATCGAATTAGAGAATAGTGAAAAAGAGAAACGAACAGCAGTTGATGTATTAATTAATCAGATTAACGAGCAGACAGTCGAGGCACAAAAACTGCGGACAATAATTAGTGAATTAGATCAAGCTGAAAAAAGTACGCGACTTAAAGTTGATAAACTTGCTGAACAGATAAATGAAAAAGTATATAGGCTTAGTGAGATTGAGAATAGTTTTACTGCAAGAGAAAACGAAGCCCAACTTTTAGAATCTCAAATGGCTGAAAAACTTAGGGAGATGAATGAAACAAATGCAAAGCAGCAAAAAATATTTGAAGCAATCGAAAGTAAGCAAAATGAACTTGTTGCTGTTGAAGAATCGTTAAGTATAAAAACAAAAAGATTGGCTAAGCTTAGTATTGAAGTAACCGAGATTGAAACCAGGCACAAGCAGCTATCTGAAGAAACAAATAGACTTGAAGGACTTAAGATCGAATTGCACAAACGTACTATGCTTGAGCAGGAGACTTATGATAAGCTGAATAAAGAGAAGGAGAAGATTAAGGAGATACTTCCGTTGTTAGAACAACGGCGTGAAGAAATTGAAAAGGGTAACATGGATCTTGAAAACAGGTTTACTAAAATGTTTCAGCGATTTAACACCGAAATGAATGAGATTACAAAGAAGCGAAATGTTATTGATCAAATAGTTCTGAAGAAAGAAAAAGATATTGAAGAAAAAGACCAGGTGTTGTTTGAAAAAATTAATGCCATTGAAGAAAGCGATCGCTTACTAAATATGCGGCAGGCTGAAATTGATTCTTTCGAACAATTGTTAAAATCTTTTAACGAAAAGAAAGAGCAGCTTAGAAATGATCTCTTAAAACTTGATGAACAGATTGTTGACAAGAAAAATTCCAATGATGATATGAAGCTTGAAGCAGAACTTATTTTGAAAAAAAGAACTACTGTTGAACAAAGTTTACAGGAATTGATAAGTAATATGAATCAGAAGTTTATCGAAGCAAAGGAAAAACGGTCTAAGATAGATAAAGAAGTTAAAGAATATGAAGATAAAGTTGAGGAACTCAATCATAAAATTTCCGATTCAATGGATGAATTGGTTGAGCTTCAATCTTCAATTAGTATGATTAAGGTTGAGCATGAAGAACACCGCGGCAGCATTATGAAGCTTGCTGTAATGAAAAAGAAATTGCAGGAAGAAATTGCAAAGAGTCAAAGAGTGCTTCAACGTTATCAAAAAATAAGAGAAAAACTAAAGATTGAACAATCAATTCTAAAAAACAGGCAGGATTCAATTGCAAGAAAAATTTCTATTGATGATATAAATGAAATCACTGAAAATCAGCAGGAACAAGAAAACTCCAGATTATTTAAGCTTTAAAAACTATAGCTTAAATCTCTAAATCGTTTATTTAAAAGGGAGCAATCTTTTGATCCCTTTTTTTATGTTTACTCACAAGAATAAAATAATTAAGGAATAATGAAAACAACACTTAAAATATTTTTGTTGATCCAGGTTGTTCAAATAATTTTACATGCGCAGCCCAAAACTCCTGCTTGGGCTTATAGCGCCACCATTTACGAAGTAAATATTAGACAGTTTACTGAGGAGGGAACCTTTAAGGCTTTTCAGGAACATCTTCCGAGATTAAAAAAGCTGGGTGTTGATATTCTTTGGCTAATGCCGATAAATCCAATTGGTGAGAAAAATAGAAAAGGTACCCTTGGCAGTTATTATTCGGTAAGAGATTACAAAGAAATTAATCCTGAGTTTGGATCTAAAGAAGATTTTATAAGTCTTGTTGATGAAATCCATAATCAGGGGATGTATGTTATTGTTGATTGGGTTGCAAATCATACCTCGTGGGATAATCCCTGGGTTACAGACCATCCTGATTTTTATTCAAAAGATTCTTTTGGCAATTTTGTTCTTCCAGTTGCTGACTGGGCTGATGTGATTGATCTTAATTATGATAACAAAGAGTTATGGAAAGAAATGACCGATGCTCTAAAGTATTGGGTTGAAGAGTTTAATATCGATGGTTACCGTTGTGATGTTGCCGGTATGATTCCGACGGAATTTTGGGAAGAAGTTAGACCGGAACTTGATAAGATAAAACCAGTGTTTATGCTTGCCGAATGGGACACACCTGAAATGCATGATAAAGCATTTGATATGACTTATGATTGGAATCTTCATAAACTAATGAATGGAATTTATAAAGGAGAAAAAAGTTCATCTGATTTAAAAGAGCATATAATTGAAGATCAAAAGCTTTATCCAGAGTATGCCTTCAAAATGCAGTTTACTTCTAATCATGATGAAAACTCCTGGAATGGAACCGAGTTTGAAAGACTTGGCGAGGCTGCTGAAATGTTTGCTGTATTTGTAAATGTTATTCCAGGTATGCCGCTTATTTACAGTGGGCAGGAAGCAGCATTTAATAAAAGATTAGATTTCTTCGAGAAAGATTTAATTGTTTGGAATGAGAATAACTTTACAAAATTATATTCCAAATTGAATTCTCTTAAGAATTACAATAAAGCATTGTGGAATGGAAATAAAGGCGGACCAATAGAATTTATTGATGATAACACACAAGAAAATGTTTTAGCCTTAATTAGAAGCAGAGATGAAGACAAAGTTTTCGCCTTGTTTAATATGTCTGCGAAAGAAACTCGAGTTAAAATAAATTCACATCTAATCAACGGAAGTTACTATGATTTTGAAACTGATAAACCCATAGAAATAAAAGATAAGCTGAACCACTTGATAAAACCATGGTCTTATAAATTATACTATACTAAAAAATAAAATCATAACTAAATTAATCCGCTTATCATAACACAGACTTTAAGAAAATTAATTTAATTAGATTTGCTTAACGTAAAATTAATTATTTGGAAAAAATCATGTTAAAAAAAACTTACTTGTTATTGATTACCTTCTTATTAGTAATAACTGCGTCGTTTATAATTAAAGCGCAACAAGCAGGTATTAATGTTTCATTAGCACTACCACAAGGGGAATTTGGAGACCAAGTTGATAATATTGGCTTCGGATTAAGCGGTGAATTTATGTTTCTTTCACCCAAACCTCGCTCACCTTTTGGGGTTGGATTAAACCTTGGTTTTTATGTTTACGGAAATGAAAGCAGAAGTGAACCAATGTGGAATATTCCGGAAGTTTCCCTTAAAGTAGATAGGACAAATAACCTTGTAAATTTTCATATGATATTTGAATTAGGATTACCATCCGGAAGAATTAGACCTTATGTACAGGGATTGTTTGGTGGTCAGTATCTTTTTACGGAAACTTCAGTGAAGAATGAAAGTAATGAAGAAGAATTTGCAAGCAGCACAAATTATGATGATTGGGCATGGAGTTATGGTGCTGGCGGCGGTATCTCAATTCTACTGGCTGGAGATCCTGTTACAGAAGTTGGGGCTATCTATCTTGATTTTAAAGGCAGATATTTGTTTGGATCAAAAGCTGAATATTTAAAGGAAGGGGCAGTGCAAGTAATTGGCCAGCAAGTTATATATCATCCAAGTAAATCTAAAACCGATATGTTAACAGTTCATGCCGGCGTAAGAATTGCGCTGGATTTTGCACAGTAATAGTTGCTGAAAATATTTTGATGACAATAATAAAACTTAAAAAAAATCGTCAAAGATCTTTAGAAAGAAAACATCCCTGGGTTTTTTCAGGTGCAATTGATTCGATTAAAGATCCACCCCAAAACGGAGTTACTGTAAAAGTTGTCTCGGCTGATGGAAAATTTTTAGGCTGGGGAGCCTATTCTATAAAATCTCAAATCTCAATCCGCATTTGGTCTTTTGATGAAAATGAAAAGATTGACACAGAATATTTTAAAAGACAAATTGAACAGGCAATAGAATTACGAACTCAAATAATCGACACAACAAACTCAAATGCATACAGATTGATAAACGCCGAAAGCGATGGATTGCCCGGATTAATTGTGGATAAGTATAATGATTACATTGTTTGTCAGTTCTTATCTGCCGGAGCTGAATTTTGGAAACAAGAAGTTGTTAAATTACTTTCTTCATTACTAAACCCAACCGGGATTTATGAACGCTCTGATGTTGAAGTAAGAGAAAAAGAAGGACTACTTCCAGTCAGTGGAGCTTTGTTTGGCAATGAGCCGCCAGATTTAATTGAAATAATTGAAAATGGTAATCAGTTTTTTGTTGATATAAAAAAAGGACACAAAACAGGATTCTATTTAGATCAGAGAGATAATAGAAAATTGTTAGAAAGATTTTCACAAGGTAAAGAAATACTTAATTGTTTTTCTTTTTCCGGTGGATTTTCTGTGTACGCTTTAAAATCGGGTGCTGATAAAGTTATTAATGTGGATTCTTCTATCGATGCACTTGAACTGGCAGAGAAAAATTTAGCTTTAAATGGAATTTCATCCGCTGCATATGAAAATATTAACGATGATGTATTTAAATATTTAAGAAAACTTCGCGATGCAAATAAACAGTTTGATATAATTATTCTCGATCCACCCAAATTTGCAGAATCAGTAAGTCAGATTGAAAAAGCAAGCAGAGGTTATAAGGATATAAATTTGTTGGCGATAAAGTTGTTAAGAAAGGGTGGGATGCTTTTTACTTTTTCTTGTTCGGGTCATATCACAACAGAACTATTTAATAAAATTATTGCTGATGCTGCGTTGGATTCTGGACGAAATGTAAACATTGTAAAATATTTAACACAATCTCCCGATCATACTGTTTCAACAAACTTTCCAGAGGGACTTTATCTAAAGGGGCTGATCTGCAGAGTTATTTGAGTTTTTTTATTAATACCTGAATTGTCTCTTTCATAGTAATTCGAAAATTATTTATAGAGTGAGAAAAAATAAAATTAATAAAAATGATTCAGTATTACCCGATCTAAGTTGAAAAATAATTAGGAAATAAAATTTAGAACGAGTAGATTTTAGTAAGTTTTAACCAACTTATATGTAAATGTTCAAAAAAACATCAACTAACAATTTATCAGGAGAAAAGAATGAAAAAGTTATCAGTTCTTGCTGTCGTGCTATTCTTTGTTGCTTTTACAGCTATGGTTACGGCTCAAACCCAAAGCGGTCAGTGGTTTTCAAAAGCTGGTGATCCTGCGTATAATCTTGATACAAACACCGGCGAAAGATCAACCACAATCGAAATAGATTATCCCAAGCCTTATGATGTTAAACCTAAAGTTATGGTTTCTGTTACTCAGTTGGATGCAGATAAGGAAACTAACTGCAGGTTTAATGTTGAAGTGCTATCAGTTTCCAGAGATGGATTTACGGTTAAAATAAAAACTTGGGCTGATTCCAAATTATTCAGCATAAGTGGTTATTGGATAGCATACACAGAATAATTAAAATATTAATTTAATATTTAATGCCATATTATATTGATTTATGATATGGCATTTTTTACTTTAAATTAGATCGTGCCATAGGTAAATAATTTAATTCAAATAATTATAAACAAACATTAGCAGAGAATAATGAGTTTTAAATCTGTAACACTACTGGTTCTAATTGGATTATTCATTATAGTATGTATCCAGAATGTAGAAACAATTCCATTACATTTTCTTCTATGGTCAGTTAATATTTCAAAATTACTTTTATTGTTAATAACTCTAATTATTGGAATTTTGGTTGGCGTGATTATACCCGGAATATGGAGAAAATCTAAAGAGGAAGAAAAAATTGAAGTAAAATAATAAAGGGCATCATAGCCCCTTATTATTTAATTATTACTAAACCTTTAATTTTTCAGTTTTTACTTTTGTTTTTGTAGAAACACCAATTAAACTATAAGCCGGGCAAAAGCTTAGTGTTGCGGTAAGGATTGGAACAACTCCGACTACTCCCCACCAGCTTTTAAAGTAAAAACCAAGAACAATAATTACGGCTCCCAATATGAATCGAATGATTCTATCTGCACTGCCAACGTTTGCTTTCATAAGGATTTCCTTTATAATATTTGGTGTAAGTAAATGATTAGAATTCTTATTCTAAATGTATGTTGTATTGGATGCAAAAAGATAGGACTTGGTTTCAAGCAATTAAAGTTTCTTAACTACCGTGATTAATATTATAAGGGTAATAGGGGAAGTAATACTTTACTTTATCCTGAATTAAGTCAAAAAATTAACTAATTTCTTTATTTCCTTTAGTTTGCTCAATTCTATGACTTCTCATTAATCTTTCTTCAGTTGCCGGTTCTATATGAACAAGTACATCAGAAACATTTGGAAAAGAATTAACTAATTTATTTTTAACGTTGTGTGATATTTGGTGACCTTTGTGAACAGTAATGTTTCCATCCACAATTACGTGCATATCTATATAATACTGTAATCCCATTTTTCTTGCTAAGCACTTATCTATTGCAACAACATCTTCAACTATTAAGGACGCATCTATTATTTTGTTTACAAATTCCGGTGAAGGAGCTGTATCCATTATTTCAAACAAAGCAGGTTTAAATAATCTATAAGCATTAAAAATTATGATGAGGGACGCACACAAAGCCGCATAATCATCAGCCTCTTCGTAACCAGGTCCGCCAATAAGTGCGATTGAAATACCAATAAATGCAGCACCGGATGTAATTGCATCACTGCGATGATGCCAGGCATCATTTTTTACTGCCACGCTGTCTACAGAGTTGCCAACTTTTATTATATATCTAAAAAGAAATTCTTTGGTAATTACCACAGCGACCAAAACGATTAATGTAAAAGACGCTGGAGCATGATGAGGAGTAATAATCTCGTGAATACTTTGTATAATAATTACAAACGCGGCAATAAATAGAGCGGCTGAAACCAATATTCCTGCAAAGGGTTCTGCTTTACCATGACCATACGGATGCGTTTCATCAGCAGGGCGTGTTGCAATTTTTAATCCGGTTAAAACAATTAACGAAGTAAAAACATCGGAAGTAGATTCTATAGCATCTGCGATTAGCGCATAAGAATTACCCCAAACACCCGCAACAGCCTTAATCGCTGCTAAAATTATGCTTGTTAGAATTCCAATAATTGTTGTTCGAATTCCTTTATTAGCAAGATCTGATATCGATTGTCCGGTTTTATTGTTCAATTTGATTGATGTTACTTTAAAAGGATCATTTTTCTTGATGCTGCAAAGGAGTTTACTTTTAAGATATAAAAATATATTCCACTCGGTAAATTTTCAGCCTTGAAGTCAATCTTATATAATCCTGGAGACATTTCCTTGTTTAATAATTCTATAACTTCTCTACCAAGAACATCATAAATTTTTATTTCTACATTACCGGTTTCTTTAATTGAATATGTTATAGTTGTGCCTGGATTAAAAGGATTAGGATAGTTTTGTTGAAGATCATATTCAAGTGGTTGATTTTCCATATCATTAACATCGGCAGCGGTAAGAACAAAATCCATATAGCTGAAATTATATCCGCCGAAGAAAAATCTTGTCTGAAATGTATGTGTACCTTCAGGAATATAGATATCAGGAACAACTAAGTATTGCCAATTCTGCCATCCACCAGTTGCAGAAACATCTAAAACATTTGTTACACTTTGTCCATCCAGCGACAAAAGAATCTTTCCACCTGTACTTGGTGCCGCAATATTAAGATTTATATCATATAACCCGCTTTGAGTGACATTAATGGTATACTTCAACCATTCACCAGTTTCAATCCATCCGACATTAAATCCGTTCGATGAAAAATCACTGCAAGCCTCAATATCTACTCCATCATTTCTATAATTATATCCTTGATTCCAGACACCGCCGTTTCCAGTGTTTTCATAATCAACATCATTGTAAGCATAAGTCAATTTACCTAAATCATAATTTGTTGCATAAATGGTTCCGGGAATCTGATTGTTTGCAAATGGGATTATAGTTGTATTTGATGGTTGTCTCATAAGTGCATCAATTACATCTTTTTGATAAACACAGTTTTCTATCAGTAACATATTTGCTTGTGCCATCAGTGCGTTCATTGCTATTGTCACGGATGGCGGGGTTCCACCGTTAGTCCAATAATTAATTAGGTTTTGATAAACGGGTAAAAGATATGCAGAGAGAGGTCCAGCAATCGACTGAATTTTTTTGTGCGGCCACCAAGCCCAACCAATATTATTTGTTTTCATTAATTCAACGCAATCAGTAAACCATTTGTTGGAGTTCTCACCTGTTTCTCCTAACCACAACGGGCGATTAGTACTGTTCCTTAGATCAATAAGATATTGAATTGATGATTGAGTATTTCCACTCCAATATTTATGAAAACTGTAAGCCATGTTTTCATCCCATGCCGGATTAAGTCCATTAAAATCAGTTGCAAACCAATTGCCTTCTATAAATAGTAAATGATTATTATCTACAGCCCGAATCGTATCAGTTAGTCTAATATAAAGGTTGCGCAATGGTTGATTGTTAGGTGGTAAATTCCATTTTGGTTCGTTAATTAAATCGTAACCCCCAATCCAAACTTCATCTTTGTAATGTTCAGCAATTTTTCTCCAGATTTGTACTGTAAGAGTTTTATTTTGTTCGCTTTCCCATAGTGAAGCAAACGCAGGGTTATAATCACTTATTGGTTCATCACTTTGTCCCCCTGGAGCAGCATGCATATCGAGTATAAGATAAATTTCATTTTGTTCACACCAGTCAAGCAGTGAATCTATAATCTCAAAACCTTTGTTAATGAACACAGGAGGATTTGTATTGGTAGCAAATAAATTGTAATGAAAAGGTAATCGAATGGAATTGAAACCCCAGTTTTTAATCGAATCTATGTCAGCCTTTCTTACATAATTATCCCTATAGGTTTCATAGAATAGTTCTGTATTTGTTTCACCTATTAAATCTAAAATGCGTTCACGAATTTCCCATTGGGCATTAGCAAAACCAGATGTGTGAAGCATATATCCTTCTTGTAATAACCATCCGCCAAATCCTATTCCCTTTAAAATAATTTCCTGTCCAGAACCGTCAACTATTTTTTTATCTTGTCGGTGTAAAAATCCCTGAGCTATTAGAATTGATTGACTGAGAGATAGAATTGTAAATAAAAGTAGAAATCTTGAGAGTAGTCTTTTCATAAAAATCTTTCATTAAGCAATTGAAAAAATATCGTTATCTCTACGGCAAAGAAGATGTGTAAATTTACTACTGAATAACTTTTAAATAAATAAAACAAAATCTCCAAAGGAAAAGATAAATTTATTTTGGTTCCCAGTCCGTTCCTTCACAAGGAATAAAATTTTCGGTCGGATGTTTATCATACTTCATACAAATAATGGCGGATTGATTAAAATGTTTACAAGTAGAGCACAAAGTATTACTTATAACATTTTTGTTTTCATCAATAAATTTTTTGTACGACAAGTATGCCGGATGAAATACAAAAAAAAATATCGCAAGAACGCTTAAAATCCAGAAAAATTTTTGATCAAAAAAATCTTTACTGAACCATACAATAAGAATTGTCAAAGCCAATCTTATAATTGTTTTATAAACTATTTCGCCCAAAGTAAATCCAATTCTTTGATATATAGATAAGTTAAGTAATTGGCGTATAAAACAGGGTTCTAATAGTATAAATCGGTAAAACTTGCTGTTTTTGCGAATATGTGTTATTATTAACCATTAGTTCTTAAATATTGTTAATAAAAACGAAAGCCACTAAGTGGCTTTGTTAAATGTGAGCGCGGGTGGGCTCGAACCACCGACCCTCTGCTTAAAAGGCAGATGCTCTACCCCTGAGCTACGCGCCCAAAAATTTGAATATCAAATATAAATAATGCGTTTTTTTAATCCAAACTAACAGATTTTTTTAACGGTGGGAAATGATAGAAAGTACAAAAAATTCCAAAATTCTTGTTTGCGATGATGACGAAACCTTGTGCTATTTGCTTAAGGAACAGTTATTAGAAGAGGGTTTTTCTGTTGACGCCGTATATGACGGCAAATATGCCATCGAAGCAATCAAAGCTAAAAATTATGATGTTCTTCTTCTTGATCTGAATATGAGAGAAGTTCAGGGCGAAGAAGTCTTAAAATTTGTAAATGATTCTGGATATAATATTCAGGTTATTGTTCTATCGGCTCAGTCTGATATGAAAAAAGCTATTCAGTGTATTAAAAATGGTGCGTATGATTATATCAATAAACCATATGAGTTTGAAGAACTTCTAATTACCGTTAACCGTGCAATCGAACATAGAAATTTATTAGTAACCACTGTTCTCCTTTCTAAAGAAATCAGTAAAAAACATTCAGAAAAAATCATTGGTGAGAGTAAATCACTTCAGCGTGTTCTGAACCTAACAATCAAAGCTGCACAGTCGGATTCTAATGTGTTAGTTGAAGGCGAGACAGGAACTGGTAAAGAATTATTTGCTGAATACATTCATAAGCAATCTGCCAGAAAAGATAAACCATTTGTTGTTATTAACTGTGCCTCGTTACCCGATCAACTGATTGAGAGTGAATTGTTTGGACATGAAAAAGGTGCCTTTACAGATGCTAAATCTACTAAGCAAGGATTAGTTGAGATCGCCCACGGCGGAACACTTTTTCTTGATGAAATAGGAGAGCTGAGTTTAACCCTGCAGCCAAAGTTGTTAAGATTTTTGGAGAATGGTGAGTATAGAAGAATAGGCGGCGTTACAAATTTAAATTCGAACGTAAGAGTTATAGGCGCAACTAACCGAAATCTTTTAGAGGAAGCTGATGTTAAAAATTTTCGTAAGGATCTTTTATTCAGATTAAATGTAATTACTTTGACAATTCCCCCGCTTAGAGATCGTAGAGAAGATATTCTAGTATTAGCTAATTACTTTCTTGGTTCAAAATCTCCCGTAAGATCACCTAAAAAATTATCCTTTGAAGCCGCACAGATTTTGGAAGAATATGATTTTACTGGCAATGTTAGAGAATTAGAACATATTATTGAACGTGCGATAATTTTTGCCGAAGGAGATTATATTCGACCAGAAGACCTAAACTTACCCATTGCCAGT
>JGI20214J51088_10001998_pt1 | contig 13793 bp, 15 predicted proteins | sample WetSurMetagenome_FD_51088 | JGI IMG/M metagenome (IMG submission 51088) | reverse complement strand
GCATCCGCGCAGCAGGCTCCTGATGCCGACGATGCGGCCGGATGCCTCAGTCCGCCCAGTTCCCTTCACCTGAATACTCCTCCTCGATCCGGGCGCGGAGGCGGGCCGCCTCCCCGTCGAGTGCTGCTATCGAATCCGGCCCCACGCCCCTCAGTTCTGCGATTTCCCTGCGCAGCTCGACAGCTTCCAGGTCGCGGGCGAGAACATATCCGCGGAGGTATTTCACCCAGTTCACGAAGCCGATGTTCTGGGTCTCCCAGTTCAGGGTGCCCAGCCCGGCCAGTTCTCCGCCTTCGACGGTGAAGGAACCCGTGGACGCCAGGTCGCCGGGATCGGTCTCCCCTGCAGACTCCGCAAGGGTTCCGGAGAGGGCCGCATAGTCGCCGAGGCAGGCCTCGATCCTCTCGATCACGAAAGAGACCTCCCCCGTATCCACAGCGGCGGGGGCGGTGGCCTGCAGAACGCAGATCGCAAACAGAATAGAAGAGAGTATCATGACGTTGAACCCCATTCCGCGAGTCGCCCCACTCCCGTGATCGAGCCCGACCAGAGGCCCATGTGCCCCTTCTCGTCCGAGTCGAACCAGCCCTCCAGCAGCACGTATCTGCCCGTCCACTCGGACCATTCNCCGGAAGGAACCTCCACCCAGAGCCCGTTCCTGNAGAGGAAGTTCTCGCAGTCCTCCCTGTGGAGATAGATGGCGGTNCCCTCGAATTCGAGCGAGAGGTAGCCCTCCACCCTCACGAACAGCCCGTCATACGNCGCCGGATCGGAGATGAGGGCTATCATGGATATGTCCAGAGGGCTCTCCGGNGTNCCNTCTCCGGCACCCGCTCCAGCAGAAACGGATGACGGNGCAGAGAGAACCGCGGAGAGGACGGCCGGCCACAGGAGCGTCCTGGCCATCAGTGCAGCCTCTCCTGCCAGGGGTGTCCACCCTGCCAGCCCGCCTCGTATTCGTAGTCGACGAAGTACACCTCGAGGTCGGCCTCGTAGTCGTGTTCCACATAGAAGATGCTGACATCGGCCTGATAGCTGTAGTCGGTGAAGAACCAGACGGCGTCAGTATCGTCCGCCTCGTACTCGTAGTCGCTGGCGTAGACGCACAGGTCGGCCTCGTACTCGTAGTCGACGACATGGACGGACAGGTCGGCCTCATAGCTGTAATCGGTCACGAACACGCTGCCGCCCCAGGCCATGGAACAGCTCAGAGCCAGCAGGAATGTGAAGCGCATATGGGCTCACCCCCCTGTTTCAGTTCCATCCGCCAGGCCTGAACCTCGCGAATATCCCGACGGCTGCGGCCTCGTACTCCGCATGGGCTTCGGGGTCGATCCTCCTGCCGAAGTTGACCATCAGGGCGGGACCTACTCCCTCCATCGTCGCGAAGGAGCCCTTCGCGGCCAGGATGGCTTCCCTGACGCTGCTGTCGAATACCCTGTAGACCTCTCCCGCATCGCCCTTGAGGACGAATGCCCTGGAGAACCGCTCGTCCTCGGGGAAATCGATGTCCTGCATGCCGAGGCTGCTTCCGATGGCATCCAGGATCCCGTGCTCGGGCCTGAGAATGAACCTCGGGAGCACCAGCACGCTGTCCACCAGGATGGCCACCGTCTGACGGTAGGTGTGGCTGCTGCGGCCCTGTGAAACGGTGTAGGAGTAGTCGGAGAGGGTGATCCTGCACCCGTCGTACTCCCGGCTTACCGCGTTGCGGTTCTTCTTCGACCTGCCGCGGCTGAACAGGTTGAACCCGTATATGGGCAGACCCGCGTCGGCCTCGTAGGAGTATCCGGCACGGAGTGCGATATCCTGCCACTTCGCCGCCCTCTTCCTCTCCTGGTGGATGCTGAAGGCGAATGCGGCTCCGGCGACCGCCACTATGACGAGCAGCATGAGAAAAGGCGTCATGGGGGGGAGCTCCCTTCGGCCGCCGGCACGCCGACAGGCATTACGTACAGGGGGATCTCCGTGCCGCTCAGGCCGAGCAGGAAGGCCACCGCCCGGTCGTCGAAGGCTCCCACAGCCACGGTTCCGAGCCCCATCGCCGCACATTCGAGATACAGGTTCTGCGCGGCGTGGCCCGCCTCCATGCACATGTACCTGAAGGACCGATCCCCGTAGACGGCCGAGATGGCCGCAGTATCACCCGTGATGACGATGCAGGCCGGGGCGGCGGAAACCCAGGGCTGATCGAGGCAGGCCTCGGCAAGTGCTTCGCGCACATCGCTCGGCATTGCCACCGACAGAGGGGTCCCGGCGCCGTTGTACCTGTAGACTCCGGCCCTGATCCCCTCCACCCTCCCGCAGACGACCAGTATCCGCAGAGGATAGGTTGCCCCGGCCGACGGAACAGTGCGCCGGCCATCCCCGGTGGTCCCGTAGCACGCCCACATGAGGGAATAGGCCTGATCGGCCGTCAGGCTGGAATCGGCGAAGGAGCGGACTGAGCGCCTCTCCTCCAGGAGGCTGTCGAGCAGGACCTGGCGCGGCGAAGGACCGTCCTGCGACCCGGGGACTGCTCTCCGCCTGCGCCACCCGGGCATCCCGGAATGAAGACCGTGAGCAGCGACACCGCGAGGACAAGAATCCTGGACGAAGCTGACATGGAACCCTCCTCCGCCGCTCAGGGCGACAGGCTGACCGTCCCCGCCTGCCGGGATAATCTCTTTGCACGGGATCGCGGCTGCAAGGAGGAAGGTCCGGATGGTCCCGGGGGACCATCCGGACCCGGAAGCGGCAGGGATCAGATGGTGAGTGCCCGCCGGACGGAGAACCCCAGCCGGACGACGTCATCCACTTCGTAGACGCCTCCCGAGAGGGCTCGCAGCCCTATTCCGGCGCTGTTGGTCAGAACGATCCCGAACTGGTGGCCCCAGGTGCTGACGCGCAGCCCGGCAGTCCAGCAGTCGTTGTCCAGGGCGGGATGCTCGTCATCGCCGTCAGTCGCGGGATAGTACTCGGCCTGCAGGGAGAGCCTCTCGGTCACTGCCCCTTCGAGGCCGAACCCCGTGCAGAGCCGGCCCGCATCGCTGTCGTACCCCGCATCGACCGTGACAGCAGCCAGGCCGTCGAAAAGCCCGACCTGTGCCGCGGCAGTCCCCAGAAAGCCTGTCTCCCGGTTCCCGGGGTCATCAGCGATGGGTTTCTCGTAACTGAAGCCTCCCAGCCCGAGGCGGAATCCCACCGGCATATCGGTGAGCTGGGTGTTCCAGGCAGCGCCGAGCGCGTACTCCCCGGATGCCTTCTGGTGCGACAGACCCGCCTCGAGCCCGTAAGGCATGAAATACCTCAGGCCGAGCTGCACGTTCGCTCCGAGGTCTGCACCCAGAAAACTGTCGAAGGGATCGTTGAAGGCTTCCCCGATGAACCTGTGCTGAACCGCGAGCTCCAGCTTGCCCTGGCCCGGCGTATACGGGACCTCGAGCCCTGGCATCGCCTGCTCGTAGCCGAAGGCCATGCAGATGGAGGCCGCGAGCAGCAGAGCGGACAAGGCCCTCATTCCTCCCCCTACGGGAGGGTGAGGGTGATGGATGTGGTGGTGAACAGCTCGTGCTGGATCGAGAAGTCGTCCGCTCCGTCGGGGCCGTAGGCGAGGATGACCGTGTAGGTGGAGTCGATGGAGAGCGGCTTGTCGTAGTCGTCACCGGATACGAGCGGGATCGTGAACTCCACGGTGGTGGCGCCCGCCGCCTCGGTGGCGGCGAAGACCGCGATGTCGTCCGTTCCACCCAGCAGCGTGTCGGCCCTGTGCGAGGTGGGCGCATTGCCCCAGTCGTCCCTGGAGCCGACCCGGCCTCGTTCCAGTACCCTATGAGGATGTTGGCGTGGATCATCCCGATCGAGTCAGGATCGAATCCGACGGCCACCCATCCGGTGGTGGGCGCGGTCACCTCCACGGACAGTGTGGTGTCCGTAGGCAGCCAGGCCAGCAGGATGCCGTCAACCGTCACTTCCGACCAGCCGTCGTCGGGGGCGGGGCCTGTCGAGCTGCTCCCGCAGGAGAGGGTGAGTGCGAGCAGTGAGCCCAGAGCAGCGGCAAGGATGATCCTCATGTCGCTCCTTTCGGTTCGGAGTTCTCGGACACTCTGGAAACCCGATGGCATCCGGCCGGTTCCTGATGCCCGGGATGGAATAGCGATCCGGCAGGCCGAGTATACGCAACAGACGAAGGNATCACGAACCCGGAGGTGGAAAATGATCGAAGTTCTTCTGGCAGCGATTGTGGCGACGGCCGGCAGGCCGGCCTGGGACGACGGGTACACGACGGTCGTGAACCGAGTCGCGAACATGACCTGGGACTCCTCTGTCAACGAGATGGTCGCCGACTACGGGATGAACGTGGTGAACGTGACATGGGAGGACACCGGCAGGTACTACGGTTCCTGCTGGGGGCCGAACATCAGCGATTTCACCATCCAGGTGCATTCCGGCGACCCCGTGACCGGGGACACGGTGCTGACCTGCATGCCGGTCATCAGGTACCCGAACTTCTACGACATCTCGGCCGACCTCGATCCCGACGAATTCTTCCTTCTCGTCGGCAACGAGGCCGGTGAAGACCTTCATCCGGTGAGCCTCACCGACTACGTAGACAACATCCGGCACTATCTCCACGACCCCGACTCCTGGCGCGGCCGCGAGACAGGATTGCTGGCGGACAGGGACAGCGTGGTCCTGGTCAGCGCCCAGGCTGTCTTCCTGCCGATCCAGGAGGACGGGAACGCCACCTTCAATCCGGTCCTGTTCAACTACCAGTCCTACGAGGGCGACCCGGCGGTCCTCGCGATCCTCGCATCCCGCGAAGGCACCAGCGCCACGATAATCGACAACTCCCGCGACCCGGTGCCGGGCGCCTGGTCGTGGGGCCAGCGCCTGTTCTTCAATGACGACGGCATGAGGGCCAGCTTCACCGGCGAGCGCATCAGCGATTTCATGGAGGACGGCGGAGACGATTCCCATTCGGTCGAAGCGGCCGGCGAAGAGGGCTTGAACATGGTTCTCCTCATCCAGATACCGCTCAAGCAGAACAATCCCCAGAGCACCTGGTTCGACGATGGCTACGACATGTGCTGCGAGACCGCGGCAGCTCCCTGCGGAGGGTCCTCCGGACAGGCCCGCTCAGATGTAGAGGCGGCAGTCGTAGGCCACGGGGAGCTGGAGGGCCCGTTCACGGAGATCGACGACCTCAGGATCCGCAGGGATCCCAATTTCCCCATCCGTGTCACGGTGCAGTTCTACAAGGCCACATCGAACGGCATCGCCAGCCAGGGTGACATCAGGGACATCTACACCCAGATCCAGAGGGTGTACGACGATGCCTCGTATGTAGGCTCGCTCGTCGTCCCCGATCCGGGAAGCTATCGCCCGACCGACTGGGACCGCCATTCCGTGGCGCGTGGCCTCAACCGCTACTGGGAGCGCGTCAGGGTCGATCTCCTCACGAAGCTCGGCCGCACCGACCTGATCGACGGGAACAGCTGGGAGGACTGACCAGCCGCCCCTCCGGGAGCCCGGCATCCGTCCGAAAGAGCGGGTGCCGGGTTCTCGTTTCATCCCGACCTGCCTTATCTTCCCAGTGAGTATCGAGAACCCGGAGGAGGAACGATGGGTCGGTTTCTGATCATCCCTGCGATCCTGCTCGTCTCGACGGCCGGACGGCTCCCGGCGCAGGAGTATTCCATCGTCCTCGGAGGACCGCTCCTGACTGCGAACGGGGCCGGAATCCTGGCCGGCGATGACGGCGGAGTCGTCGCCTCTCTCATCCTCAGGACCGCCACATCGTTCGGAGACCCCTGGCTCCTCGGCCTCGACATGGACGGCAGACTCGCCTGGACGATGCCGCTCGCTGATTCCGTCGCCACCTCCAGGGACCTGGAGGAGGGAGGACGGCTCGAGCGAGGTGGAGACGGATCCGTCCTGCTCACCTGCAACGGCGCTCCCAGGGCGACAGGCCGCAACACGGACATCTGCGTATTCCGCTTCATGCCGTCAGGGAGGCTGGAGAGCGCGACCGTCATCGGCCGTGACGACGACGCGGCCTACACCGCGCGGGGCACGGCGCCCGGGTCCGACGGCTCCTTCGTGGTCGTCGGAACCATAGGATGCGGAGTGTTCAGGCCGTTCGCCTTCGTCTTCGACAGGTCGGGCCGCAGGATCGGTGAGGTCTACGGCATGCCGGACGACTTCTACCCGCAGGACGCGGTTCCCCTCTCCCGCGACAGGATAGCTGTTCCGGGATTTCTCCAGTCGGACCTGCAGCCCCTGGTGCTGACCCTTGGAGCCGACGGAACGCTGCAGGGGGGCGACTACCCGTTCGAAAGCGACGGACCCGTCATCAACTCTGCCGCGGCCGGCGAGGATGGCATCCTTCTTCTCTGCGGGGCAAGGGGCATGCAGCCTTGGGCGGGCGCCGTCGACAGCTCCGGGGAAGTGATCTGGCAGAGATTCTGGGAGGACTGCTCCGGGGATCTCTACTCGGTCGCGGCGCTGCCCGGAGGGGGTGCAGCCGTCTGCGGCTCCTCGTCGCTCGATGGTCGTGACAACCTTGCGTTCCTGGCCGTTCTGGACGCCGGGGGGCGCGTGATCAGCCAACGATTCTACGATGGAGGCGACTACTCGCGTTTCGAGGCGGTGGAGGCCATCCCGGGAGGCGGCTTCCTCCTGGCCGGCACGGCCACGCGCATGGACGAAGGGCCTCGGACGAGCTTGCGTGGTTCGCGAGGACGGACGCCTCGGGAGATATCGGCGGAGTCGCGAGCGAAGGCGGGCTTGTCATCCCGGCCATGGAGTTCCAGCCGTTCATCAGACCGTCGCCATGCTGGGTCGCGGCCTGCGGCGTCTACCAGGACCCGGGGGCTGCGATGCAGAATGCCGTCGATCTTTCATGCCTGGCCGGCCTGGACCCAGGAGTGCTGTGGATCCCCGACTGCCCTGCCCTCTCGGGATATCCGGGATGGCTGAGCTTCCTCTTCGCCCCGGACATGGAGGATTCCTCGTGGGCGGTCACCGCCGGCGCCCTGGCGGCTGCCTGCCCGGACGCCTACCTCGTGTGGCTGGGGACTTCCGGGGAGGATCGGCGGACTCTGCCGCTCCTGCCCTCCCAGCACCCCTGAGAGCCGCGCGGGATACGGTGCGGGAGAGCTGAGATGACTGCGGCTGCAATCGCGATCTTCGCGCTGACCTATGCCCTCATCGCGGCGAGGGAGCTCAAGACGCTGCCCATCGGGAGGCCCGCCGGAGCCCTTCTCGGAGCCGTGCTGATGGTGGCGGTCGGAGTCCTCTCACCGGCCGAATCTTTCGCCGCCATCAATGCCGGAACGATCGTGCTGCTGTTCGGGATGATGCTTCTGACCGCCTATGTCGAGGATGCGGGGTTCTTCGAGGTGGTCTCCTCCATCGTGATGCGGATCTGCAGGAGCGGCTGGGGGCTGCTGGTCGCCACCTCGGTGATGGCTGCCGTGCTGTCGGCCTTCCTGGTCAACGACACGGTCTGCCTCTTCCTGACCCCTCTGGTGCTCATGGTCGCTTCGCGCGCAGATCTGCCGCCGGGACCTTTCCTGATCGGCCTGGCGACATCGGCCAACATCGGCAGCGCGGCCACCCTGGTGGGCAATCCGCAGAACATGATCATCGGATACATGAGCGGTTACAGCTTCGCAGACTTCGCCATGCGGGCCGCTCCCGCCGTGCTCCTCGCGCTCGGGGCGAATCTCCTGCTGCTGCGGATCTACTACGGGAGGAAGCTGGCAAGGGGGCGCCTGCTGCGCCCCGCGGTCAGGAAGCCCCTGCGGAGGCGATATCTGGCACTGACGACGCTCGTCATGGCAGGGGTTGCGATCGCGTTCTTCGCGGGCTTCGACATGGGGTATGCGACTCTGGCGGGCGTGCTGGTCCTGATGGTGGCCGAGAGGAGGAACCCCTCGGACATCTTCGCGAGGGTCGACTGGACTCTCCTCGTCTTCTTCGCCTCTCTCTTCGTGGTGGTGGCCGGGGTGGACAGGACGGGGCTGGTGGAGAGGGCGTGGCTGTCGGCCGAGCCATTCTTCGGTTTCGGCAGCGTGGGAGGGCTGGCCTCCTTCACCGCGTTCGTCACCGCGGGCTCCAACCTGGTGTCGAACGTCCCGATGACCCTCCTGACGGGCCCCTATCTCGGCGCGCTGGGATCGGAGAGGCTCGGCTGGGTTCTGCTCTCGTACGTGGCGACCATCGCCGGCAATCTCACACTGGTAGGCTCCGTCGCCAACATCATCGTCGCCGAGAGGGCGGCCTCGCAGTACAGGCTGGGCTACATGGAGTACCTGAAGTTCGGGGTCGTCTCGACAATCGTCAGCCTGGCGGTAGGCGTGCCCGCGATCGTCCTCACCTGCGGATGGAGCGCCTGAGGGAATCCGGTGCCTGCCGGGGCTCCGGCTGTCAGGTGGCGACTGCGTCCCCGCCCCGCGACTCCAGGTGCGTGAACACGACGGCTCCGGGAAGGGCTGCCGCAAGATCGGCTTCCACGAGGTCGAGGGCGTCGTGCCCCCTCCGAACGGTCCAGTCGCCGGGCACGAGGGCATGAAGCGAGATGTACCTTGTTCTCCCCGAGAGCCGCGTCATGACGTCGTGGAATTCGATGCCGTTCCTCCGGTGCCCGTCGAGTATGCCTTCCACGATCTGCAGCTCGGGCCTGGGCAGGGCCGCATCCATCAGCCCGGAGGCGGATTCCCGGACGATCCTGATCCCGGTGAAGACTATGTTGCAGGCCACGGCCAGGGCCACGATGGGATCGAGGAGGCGCCAGCCGGTCAGGGCGACCGCGGCGACCCCCGCCAGGACTCCCGCCGATGTCCAGACATCCGTGAGCAGATGCTGCGAATCGGCCTGCAGAGTGATGGAGCCGTAGCGCCTGCCCGCCCTGCCGATGACAATGGCCACCCCGAGGTTCACCAGCGAGGCTAGCACGGAGAATCCGAGGCCGAGACCCACCTGCTGGAGTCCTGCCGGGGATGCAAGCCTTCCGACGGCCGCGTAGCCGATGCTCACGGCGGCGAGTATGACCAGCATCCCTTCGAATCCGCTGGAGAAATACTCCGCCTTGCTGTGGCCGAAGGCATGCCTCTCGTCAGCCGGCTTCGCCGCCACCGTGAGCATGCCGAACGCCATGACGGCCCCGGCGAGATTGACCAGGGACTCCACCGCATCCGAGAGCAGGCCGACCGAGCCGGTGATCCTCCACGCGGTCATCTTCATCCCGATCGTCAGGAGGGCCGCGAGGATGGACAAGGCGGCGAATCGCCTGACGGGCCATTCCCTGCCGAGCCGGGAAGCGGCCGGGTCAGGCACTGGATCCGCCCTCCGATGAAGAACGCGAGTCAAGGAGATGGAAGGTCTTGTGCATTATTCTTGTCACCACGAACAGAAGAAGAGCCGCCGATGCAATGGTCACCCAGAGGGGATCTATCACGACCCTGCCAATCTCCTTCATGTCGCTCAGCATCTCCAGGACGAACATGGCTGCGCAGAGCGCGAAGAGCGATGGCGCCTCCCTCCTCAGGGCCTTCTTCCAGGCGAACCCGGACATGGGTTTCGACCATCTGAGGGACCGGGGCAGGAACGCGGGCGTCCGAACGGCCCATTCGAGGAACGAAGGGCCGAATCTGAGCCTGAGGAAAGCCTCTTCGGCGAACATGATCCTCTCGTAGTAGAGCTCGAATGCGAGGGCGTAAACCAGGGTCGCCCACCAGACGCGGAGAAACAGGAACACCCCGAGCGCCATGAGAAAGTTACCGAGATAGAGCGGGTGTCTGACGATCGAGTACATCCCCGATGTGTTGAGGACATCTGCGATCTGACGTCTCGTGTTGCGACCGGATGTACCCGGGGCTGCGAATCCTATGGCAATAACCCGGACCGCGAGTCCCGAAACGGATATCAGCAGGCAGAGCAACTCCCATGCACGGTCCAGAGTGTGGCTCCCCAGCGGATATCCGAATTCGGCTATCGAGATGCCTATCAAAGCAACGAGGGCGAGAGGAAGGTAGCTCCTCCAGCGGAAGAGAGTCCCGCCGGAGGCCTCGAATTCCTCTATCAGGGGCATGCCAGGAATCCTCTCCCCGGACTTCGTCCGGCCTGGAAGGCCACTGGATCGACAGTTGACTATACGGATGAAGCGACGGGATGTGGCAGAGCCAGTTCCTCAAATGGAGACGGGCCCCCGGCAGTCTGCCGGAGGCCCGTCGGGGGAATCGGTCGCTAGACGAGTCCGCGGAGGCGGGCGGCCGTGGCAACCCTCTCGATCGCTATCATGTATGCTGCGTCGCGCATGTACTCGCCGCGCTTCTCTGCGAGGTCGGCGACCGCATGGAAGGCGCTGGTCATCTTGACGTCCAGCTTGGCGAGGACTTCGTCCTTCTCCCAGTAGTAATTCATGTTGTTCTGGACCTGCTCGAAGTATGAGCAGGTGACTCCGCCCGCGTTGCAGAGGAAGTCGGGGATGACGAAGATCTTCCTCTCCTTCAAGAAGGCGTCGGCTTCCGGGGTCGTGGGGCCGTTGGCGCCCTCGGCCATNATGCGGACCCTGGGATTGATCTTCTTCACGGTGTCGGCGTTGACCTGGTTCTCAAGNGCTGCCGGCACGAGGATGTCGGCCTCTGTCTCGATCCAGGCGTCGCCCGGGAGNTTCTCGTAACCGGCCTCGACGGCCTTCGCGCCATCGATGGTCCCGAAGCGGTCGGCGATGCCGAGGAGGAACTTCAGATCGATGCCGTCCATCTTGCGGTAGGTGTAGGAGGTCTGGTCCTTCTGGTCCCAGCAGGAGACGCAGAGGACCTTGCCGCCATAGCGGGTGAACAGCTCGATGGCGTACTGGGCGACGTTGCCGAAGCCCTGGACGGCCATCGTGGTGGTCTTGAGGTCGATGCCCATGCGCTTGAGGGCCTCGCGCACGCAGTAGATGACGCCGTAGCCCGTGGCCTCGGTGCGGCCGAGCGAGCCGCCGACTCCCAGGGGCTTGCCGGTGATGAAGCCGGGGTACTTGCCGCCGGCCAGGTTCTCGTACTCGTCGAGCATCCAGATCATGTGCTGGCCCGTGGTCATGACGTCGGGAGCCGGCACGTCCTGGACGGGGCCGACGTTCTTCCATACCTGGCGCACCCAGCCGCGGCAGATGGCCTCCTGCTCACGCATGGAGAGCTCGTGCGGGTCGCAGATGACGCCGCCCTTGCCGCCGCCCAGCGGGATGTCGACCACGGAGCACTTCCAGGTCATCCAGGTGGCGAGAGCCCTGACGGTGTCGGCGGTTTCCTGGGGGTGGAACCGGATGCCGCCCTTGGAGGGTCCTCTCACGTCGCTGTGCTGAACGCGGAAACCTCGGAAGATCTTCACCGAGCCGTCGTCCATCCGGACGGGGATGGTGAAGTGATACTCGCGCTGCGGCCAGCGCAGGAACTGACGGACCCCGGCCTCGAGGCCCAGCTTCTCGGCGACGGCGTCGAACTGCGCCTGAGCCATCGCGAACGGGTTGAAACCCTTCTCCACTTCGACCTCCTGACAAGAGCAGAGATGCTCCGGAAACAAGGGCTGAGACTAAGCAAGGCGCCTCCTCGGGCGCCGCTTGCACCCCGGGGAAAGGAAACGCCTTTTACTGCTCCAATATATCCACGTGCGTCGCCGCCGGGCAACCCGATCAGGATCCGGCTTTGATCATATCCCTGAACAGCATGCTGTTGAGGGTGCACCTCCCGGCGAGGCGCTCCCTTCCGGGTCCGAGTTCCCTCCAGATGCCGTCCGCATCCCGCCAGGCTCTCGTGAGCATCTCGACGGCCCCGGCGCCCCATCCAGCGGAATCCCTGGGGACGACCGACGCTCCCAGCCCGGCCTCCTCCATGAAACGGGGGATCTTGGACGAGTACGGCACCGCGACGGGGACTGCGCCCGTCACCACCGACAGGATGGCCCCGTGCAGGGGGGCCGTCAGGACGACCCTGCATCCCGCGAGCAGAGCGAGGAACTCATCCAGGGTATCGGCCCTGGCAAGCTCCGCCCTGTCGGAGTGCCTCATGAGAGAGAGCACGCCCGCACAAGCCGAGTCGTCGGAATTGGAGAGCGGGCCGGTGTGGAATGCAAAGAGCCGAACCCTCCCTCCGTTGATCTCGATGTGGCGGTCGAGGGCTCCGGCCCATTCCCGGAGGTCGCCGTCCCCGGACTCCCGCAGGGACATGCGCAGCTTCCTCCTGATCTCGAGAGGGAGCAGCCCTCCCCGGCGGTTGGAGACATCCCGCGGCGCGGCTCCGAGAATGTCGCTTCGGACGGGTCCCGGCCGGTAGTCTCCCGCAAGCGAGAATGCGGAGTCGGCGGTGTGGACGACCCGGACGGGGTCGAGACCGAGCGAGACAAGATAGTCGTGGGTATGGAGNTCCCGCGCCGTGATCCCCCTGGCGCGGCCCACCCACCTCCGCACCTGGCCCGGCGTCCATGGCGCGAGCTCGGACGGCAGCCCGATGCCGACCGACCAGGCGAACGAAGGACGGCGGAGCCACCATGCCAGCCTCAGCGGCATCAGGTTGAAGGGGCTGTACAGGAGGGACGATCTGTCCTGGACGAGCTCGCCTCCGCCGACGATCACGGCATCGGCCCAGAGGACGCCCCTGAGCATGGCGCCNAGCCTGCCGCGCCCGGTGGAGAAGCCCGTCGCCCCGAATCGAGCCTTCGTCGCAGCGGGATCGGACGAGAGGACGCCCAGATCGAAGTCCCGGGAAAGATCGCGGACCTGCGAGGCGAAGATGGCGAGGTCACCGATGTTGGATCCGCCGCTCTCGAGCTGTCCCCAGCTGCTCGAGAAGACCCGGAGCCGGCCTCTGCCGCCGCCTATGGCTTCATGCCTCCCGGCCGAAGGCCTTGAGGATGCCCGCCATCCTGCGAAGCCTGGCATCGACCAGGTCGTTCACGGAGCCCTCCGGGTAGCCCCCGCCTGGAAGCTGCTCGCCGGCCGGGACTCCNGTCAGGAGCTCGATCCCCTCGTCGATCGTTCTGACGGGATAGATCGAGAACAAGCCCTTTTCCACGGCTTCGACGACCTCTGACTCGAGCTGGAGGTGACCGATGTTCGATGCTGGTATCATCACGCCCTGCGTGCCGGTCAGNCCTTTCATGCTGCAGACCCGGAAGAATCCCTCTATCTTCTGGTTGACCCCTCCGATGGGCTGGATCTCCCCGTGCTGGTTGACCGAGCCGGTGACGGCGAGATCCTGTCTCAGCGGCAGGCCGGACAGGGCGCTGACCAGCGCGTACAGCTCGGCAGCGGATGCGCTGTCGCCTTCCACCCCGCCGTAGCTCTGCTCGATGCATATGCTGGCGCTGAGAGAGAGAGGATAGTCCTTGGCGTATCGTCCCCTGAGGATGCCGTTGATNATCAGGACGCCCTTGGTGTGGATGGAGCCCGACAGGTCGGCCTCCCTCTCGATGTCGATGACGCCCTCCCTGCCGGCGGACACCCTNGCGGTGAGCCTCATGGGAAGCCCGAACGAGTAGTCGACCGTGCTGATGACCACGAGTCCGTTGACCTGGCCTGTCTTCGCCCCGGTGGTGTCGAGGAGCACCTCGCCCTTCAGGATCCCGTCGAGGGCGTAGTCCTCGGAGAGCGAGAGGCGGTTCCTCTTCTCCAGGACCGCCCTCCGGACGTGTTTCTCCTCGACCCTGGACACGCCTTCGGTCTTCGCCCAGTAGGCGGCCTGCCTGGCGTAGTCGGCTATCCTGCTGAACTCGGTGGATATCCTGTCGCGCCTCTCGGTCAGCCTCACGGCCTGCTCGGCCAGGGC
>JGI20214J51088_10001997_pt1 | contig 13795 bp, 9 predicted proteins | sample WetSurMetagenome_FD_51088 | JGI IMG/M metagenome (IMG submission 51088) | reverse complement strand
CCTTCGTCACGCTAAATTTCCCGACGGCCCCTGTACCCCTGTATTCAGGCGATGTCAAAGCGGTCAAGGTTCATCACTTTGACCCAGGCCGCCACAAAGTCCTGGACAAACTTCAACTCCCCATCCGCACTGCCATAGACCTCGGCCAGCGGCCGGAGTTGGGAGTTCGAACCGAAGATGAGATCGACACGCGTACCGGTCCACCTGAGCTCGCCAGTCTTGCGATCGTGTCCTTCAAACAGGTCCTTTGCGTCCGGTACCGCCTTCCACTCTGTGCCCATGTCAAGCAGGTTCACGAAGAATTCGTTCGTCAGCACTCCCGGCTTACTGGTGAAAACCCCGTGCCGGGTATGTCCGAAGTTGGTATCCAGCACACGCATACCGCCAACGAGCACCGTCATTTCGGGTGCGGTCAGGGTCAGTAATTGTGCCTTATCAACCAGCAACGCCTCGGCCGAAACGGTACACCGGCCCCTGATATAATTGCGGAAGCCGTCCGCCTTCGGCTCGAGCACGGCGAACGAGACCACATCGGTCTGCTCCTGCGAGGCATCATTCCGTCCCGGCGTGAAGGGGACCGGCACCTCGTGACCGGCACTTTTCGCAGCCTGCTCGATGCCTGCACAACCAGCCAGAACGACCAGGTCCGCAAACGAGACCTTCCTGCCACCGGAGGCCGTGCGGTTGAACGCGTCCTGGATACCTTCAAGCGTTTTTAGCACTTTTGCCAGTTCAACCGGCTGGTTGACTTCCCAGTCCTTCTGCGGTGCGAGGCGGATCCGTGCACCGTTCGCACCGCCGCGCTTGTCTGAGCCACGGAAGGTGGACGCTGACGCCCATGCGGTCGACACCAGCTGGGATACGGACAGCCCCGTAGCCAGGATTTTACCCTTGAGTGAGGCGATGTCCTGCTCATCAATCAACGGGTGATTGGCCGCGGGGATGGGGTCCTGCCAGATGAGCTCTTCTGCAGGGACCTCCGGGCCGAGATAGCGTGCCCGCGGGCCCATGTCGCGGTGCGTCAGCTTGAACCAAGCCCGGGCAAATGCATCTGCAAACTGGTCCGGGTGCTCGTAGAAGTGCCTTGAAATCTTTTCGTAGGCGGGGTCGAACCTCAGGGAAAGGTCCGTTGTCAGCATGGTTGGAGCGTGAGGTCCGTTGTCAGCATGGTTGGAGCGTGACGCTTTGACGGGTCATGAGCATCCGGAATCGTGCCGGCGCCTGCACCACCCTTCGGTCGCCACTGGTGCGCACCGGCCGGGCTCTTTGTGAGTTCCCATTCGTAGCTGAACAGGATCCGGAAGAAGTTGTTGCTCCACTTCGTTGGCGTGTTGGTCCAGGTGACTTCGAGGCCGCTGGTGATGGCATCACCGCCTTTACCGGTGCCGAAACTGCTCTTCCAACCGAGGCCCTGCTCTTCGATACCGGCCGCTTCGGGCTCAGGCCCAACATGGGCTGCCGGGCCGGCGCCGTGGGCCTTGCCAAAGGTGTGACCACCGGCGATGAGCGCTACCGTCTCTTCGTCGTTCATGGCCATGCGGGCGAACGTCTCGCGGATATCCCTGGCTGCCGCTATCGGGTCCGGGTTGCCATTCGGGCCTTCCGGGTTGACGTAGATCAGCCCCATCTGCACTGCGGCGAGTGGATTTTCGAGATTTCGCTCGCCAGAGTAGCGTTTTTCATCCAGCCACGTGTTCTCAGAACCCCAGTAGACATCTTCTTCGGGCTCCCAGACATCCTCACGACCCCCGGCGAATCCGAATGTCTCAAATCCCATCGACTCCAGGGCAACATTTCCCGCAAGGATCATGAGGTCTGCCCATGAGATTTTCCTGCCATACTTCTGCTTGACCGGCCAGAGCAGCCGGCGGGCCTTATCGAGGTTTGCGTTGTCAGGCCAGCTGTTGAGGGGCGGGAAGCGCTGCTGGCCGGCACCGGCACCGCCGCGGCCGTCACCGGTACGGTACGTGCCGGCACTGTGCCATGCCATACGAATGAAAAAGGGCCCGTAGTGGCCGAAGTCTGCCGGCCACCAGCCCTGAGATGTGGTCATCAGCGCCATCAGATCCTTCTTCACGGCCACCAGGTCGAGGCTCCTGAACTCTTTGGCGTAGTTGAACTCCTCGCCCATCGGATTGGACAGGGGAGAGTGCTGGTGAAGAACCCTGATGTTCAACTGGTTCGGCCACCAGTCCCGGTTCGATGTGCCTCTACCGGTTGCTTGTTTGTTTGTGTGGCCCGTTACCGGGCACTTGCTGTCGTCACTCATAGCGTCACATTCCCATCGTTATCTGTTTCGGAATTCTTTACATTATTAAATCATACTTACTTTCGCAAGGACTGATATACATACGTCCTGCATCAGCAGGGGGTTACGGGTACCGGAGCTCCGGAAAATACAAACTACATTAANAGGCAGATAATTATCACGATTATAATTATCGGCACGTATTTTGGGTCATTTCCGGNCATGGAAAGTAAATAACAGAGTCATTGGAGTAAGAATATCNTAAGTTGACACTGTTCNAAAATTAGGATGCGAGGGGAGGGAGTCGAACCCGCGAACCCCTTCGGGAACAGATCTTGAGTCTGCCTCTGTTGGCCACTTAGATACCCTCGCGCGAAAACATATTGGATGCAGTGGGTAAAAGGTTTTGAGGTCCGGATTTTATGACTTATGGTACAATTTTATTTCATCCTCCACATCGCACCGGATAGGACTTATGACACCGCACCATAATTTCCTGTTTTTTATATCCCCCAAAAAAAAGAAACTTTTATTACCATATTAATTAAAGTTCAAACTATTGGAATAACTTCGGGTATCTCCCGGTTCTCAAGGAGTGAGCGATTTGAAGGATGGTAAAATTGGGCTTATTACGCTCTTATTATTTGCTATGGTCATCGCATTGACCGGTATCGGATGTGCAGATCCAGGTGTAAATGCCACACCTGAGACACAGACCATCTCAACGGTAACGTCAGCTGATGTTGTCGGGCTTGCCATGGAAACCGATGCGGCAACGTGGACGATTTCCGGGGGAGACAGAATTTATACGTATTGGGGGAGTTATCCCGACCCTGCAGCCCTTAATGGCTCTGAGAAGTCACAGTATACAACATCCTATGATGCCAACATCGTGGCACAGGCCGGACATACCGCGTTCACCAAAACGATGAACGTCGACACCCGGAACAAGGTGACGAGCCAGTCTAATATCAAGGCACAGACAGGGCTTACCTTCGCTGCAACCAATGATGGCGGGAACGTTGTCGGTTCTGAGAACCTCATGCTTGATGGAGCAGGTGATTATGTGTGGGCATCAGACAGGATGCTCTGCCCGTTTGTTTCCGGTACTAATGCTTACATTCCAGCCTTCTGCAATATCGTCCAGGCTGGTGGCAGGTATGACCTGACCATCGGATCGGTGACCACAGGTGCAAATGAGCGATTCATTGGTACGGATTCCACAGATCCTGTCGTAATGAACTATGCTATCAACGTTAAACCATATGGTACCTCACAGGGACAAATCCCGGCAAGCGGCTCAGCAATGGCCTATATCAAGGCACATACCCAGGAGACACGGGACTGTTACAACTGTAAGGTAAGTGACCTGGTTTATTCCGAGACAGCAAGTGCACAGGGTACCATTTCAGCCTTCAACAAGGAAATGAGTTATTCCTCACAGGTTGCCGGACCCCTTCCAACTGGCGGACCCGTTTAATCCGGGCAATACTTGACCCGATAGGCAACTCTAAAAAANCATTTTTTCCGGCGGTTCTTGAAAAGAAAATGATTATTGAANGCTTTTTAGAGATTCTCTCATACGTACTAACCGTTTCGGAGTATTCCTTAATTTTCCAACGCTCCTAGGGTTACGCCCCGCCGCTGTTGCGACCCCGGTTGGGATAGAAACTATCCCCGGATACTCTTAATCGGATTTTAGTGAACCCTTCAGGATTTGAGGTATGCGATTGCTTAGCAGACCCTCACTCCCAGGCTGGAAAATGGGAATTTGAGTGGATAAATTATTTTACAACAATTATGAGGGTGGTGTAGATCTATGTTCAATTGGTAGTTTAAATGTATAGCATACAGGGCTTTACAGATAGCGAATATACCTGTGTCGAATGCCTGAAATACGAGAACCTGGGGTCCGATAAACGCCTAACGGTCCACGAATAGTCAGGGGAATCTTATGATTCATCACATCCCCAATGGCCTGATATTGACCTGGCATTCAGATTTTAGCGAGGTCCGCGGTGGATCTGTTTACAATATCCCATAGAATGATCCCACGCCATACACCAGGCAGTCCCTGGTTCTTCCTGGATGGAGGGGTGACCATGGTGGCAGTATACTACTCCTATTCCCTGGGACTTGAACGACATCAAAGGACACAGGTACAATAACCTTTTCTCTTCCAAATTATTCCTCCCTTTTACCAGCATTTTCCATTAAGGTCATCAGTTCTCCTGGATNTCATAGCGATTTGTATCTCCTAATTACTTCCTGATAGGTGATATATACCGCCATCTGGCAGTATATGGCTAATATCTGTTTTACATATTCACTCATCACGACATGAAATCGGCCAGCCCCATCTGCTGGTCTTTTTCCGTACCGAACGTTGACTCTATCGACATGATGAGCACCTCGACACGCTGCCGGGTATATTCGGAAACGTTGTATTTTTTGCAGATGTCCTGGGACATCACGAGGTATTTTTTAACCGACCCCTCGTGGACCGTCGGGATAATATTCCCACCGCACTTGATACATTTCCCTGCAAGGGGCATCCGCCGGTGACTCTGGTTGCATTTTGTACAGCGGAATTTCTGCTTCGAGAACGCGTTGAGGTTCCCCTGTAGATCACGGATGAAATGCGTGTTGAGAACGCGTTCAGCGACATCGTGCTGGTCAACAGCCCTGATCTCCTCGGCCAGTTTCAACTCCGCTTCCAGTTTATCAAGCATTGATTCGAGCCTTGTATAGGTGGATTCCGTTGGCCCGGCTGATATGTTACTGGTAGCATGGGTATAGAAGAACCCCTCCACCTGTGCCGGTGTCCCGAGGCGACGTTCCACCCGGTCGACCAGGTGTTCAACGTCCTTCGGNTGGGTGTACTGTTGTGCAGCCCGGTACAATTCGAGGGGATATGATGCCCCCACGTCGATATTGAGGCTTTCCTTGTCGATTTCAGCNGGGTCTATCCGGGTCGTCAGGACGAGCGGGGCGTCCATCGAGCCCCCGCGGGTCTCGGGAAGGAAAGACCGNGAGAAGTTGATGAGACCGTCCAGAAGGAGCATAATACAGTCCTCGTCACCGTCACACTGCCCGGTGAATATGCCATTTGCAAGGACCGTATGGTCTTCGGCAACCGTAATGCAATAGACACGTTCTTCTGGAGAGGGGACCGGTTCGGCACTCTTTACGTAATCGGTGATGATGTTCATCCCCTCCATGACCGGCAGCGGGTCACCGGCCTTAATTTCAACCGCTTTTATTTTACGGAGGTACCCGATGTCCCAGACGAGCATTGCGTGATCGGGAGTAACAGCAATTTCCTTTCCCCGCCGGGTCTCGATCCTTACCAGCGCCGCGGGGGCCCGGTGGACCGATACGGATGTGACCTTCCTCATATGCATGATCCCATTGGTGTCAACAGCTCTCGTGTAGAAAAAGGACTTCGGGTCCGAGTAATACGTCCCGAGACGGTCGAGACCGGGCTGGCTGATATCGAAATTCTCGATCACGAACTGGCGTATCGGGACACTCTTCCATGACTTCCCATCATATACGTCGATCACTGTATCACCGTGGAAACAGTTCCTTCGTTTGGCTGCATGGAAAAAAGGGTGTGCATAACCGACATTTGCCTTGGTAAACCCGACGAGGCGGGCAAGGACCCCGGCACTCGTGTGGGGGGCCAGCCCCATGACAAGGTGACCGAGGAGATCGGATTTCGTCCGGACATTGTAAAACGGCGGCAGGTTGTAGCATTTTACCAGCATCATATCGATGAACCTGGTAATTTTTATCAGGTAATCTGCGCAGATTTCGGATACCAGGATATCCTGGGGATGGAGCTCAATCACCTGTGACCGTTCGACAAGCGGTGTCCCGAACAGGTCACGTTCATATCCAAGTTTAATAGCCTGCTCAACGGTAATGCCCACCTCGTCTGGCCTGAAATGGGTAAGCGGGAGGTCGATCATATCGTACCGGACCGTCCCGTCCTTGAAGACAAATAACTCGTGCTGTGCCCGTATTATCCCCTTATCGATCATCTCGATGGCTTTCTCCCGGGAGATCATCCCCTTGACCCCCTTTACCAGTTGCACCTGGTCCTCCCTGATACCAAGACGCGATATTGCCTGTGCGTACTCCTCTTTTACGTTGATGGTGCACGTGGACGAGCATGACATATCCATATGGCAGGCAGGGCATTCGGCCTCCTCTCCCTCATGGTTGCATTTCTGGCACTTGAACACGGGGTTCGTATGGGCACCACAATGACACCGGTTTTTATAGGTCATCGTGTTACACGCGGGACATCGGCGGCTGCCGGCCTCTACGATGATAATCCCTCCATCCTTGTTGGCTACCAGGGTATGGGTAGACGCCTGCTGGAATGACCTCCTGGTCCCCCCGGCTTCCCCAAGCGGGAATAATACGTGNACAGCCGGGTCCATTTTCCGCGGGGCTGATTTGCCCGGCCTTCCCATCCTGCCACCAATACGTGTCCCTGCCTTGGACCTCATGGTAAAGCCGGACAAGTGAGTCACAAGCGCCAGGGAGTTTTCAACCGGTGCATGTTCCCATTCCCTGTTGTGGGTCAGGTCGCTTCCGAGGCCAAGGCATGCAAGGGGTACATAGTAGTCCCTGATAATGATCATATNGTTGCTGACCCTGTGAGGGATCAGTGCTTCTTCGAGGATACCTTTACAGATGAACTCGTTCGGTATGACAAGCCCCTCCTCTCCAACAGATCCCTTTTCTGCAATAAAATCAGCAAGGGTCCGGACCTGAAGGCAGGTAAGGTCGTCCCAGAAATACATGAAGGCAGGGTGGAGACAGGTACCGGAGCGTGCCATCGCTATCGCCTCCACCTCATTTTCAGGCCGGGTTTTCCCGCCTTCCTGCAACCACCACTCTTCGCAGTAGGCAGACGGGACCAGCAGGTGGTTGTTCTCAAGGAACTCCCCGTAACTGATCAGGATCTCCCCGACATCGAGTATCTTCTCGATTTTTGGCATTATCTCCCGTGCAATGGTGCTGTCATCAACCCTGAGCACGGTCCCATCCTTTAACCTGACNGTAGGACCTTCAATTGAATCAACTGGCACAATTCCTGCGGCTTTTCCGGGACGTTCGGTCTTCATCTGGGTCCCGACCGCAAGGAAGTCCCCGAGGATATGCATTGTGGCAGGGTTCAGCCCGGCTGCGGCAAACCCGGTATTCCTTGACCTGCCCAGGCGTAACCGGAACCCGCCCTTTCGCATGGGATAGGCGAAAACCGGCCTCCCTGCAATGAGGTCCCGTAAGTACTTGTCTTTTGGCTTGATACCAGCCTGGCCGGTCTCCTCGGTTTCACTTTTCGTGGTCCCGCTGATCAGTTCATCGAGCCAGTTCCAGCCGTCCATTTTCATCTTTTTGACGTTTTTCTGAACTTTTGGTGCTTTTAATGCCAGGCCTTCCGCAAGTACAAGCGCCATTCCACCACGGACGGTATTAGTCTCAACCCTGGCAAGGTTCCGGTAACCGGACACGTCTTCCCTTTCGGTACCTTCACCGTCAATGCAGACCGGACAGTTCGTGACAATGAGCCGGATCTCCTTCTCGCTCGGGAGGTACTGGAGGTTCATAATGGTATTATATTGCCGGATCTCCTCGATATACCGCTCAATTTCTTCCTGTCGCGGTATATACCGGTTAATACCAAGAGCACGACGCACATAGTCCCCGACCAGCACCGACAGTGCCTGTGCTGTCCCCCCGGCACTCCTGATGGGCCCCGCATAGTAAATTTTTAAATATTCCGTACCGTCATCATTTTTCCCAAGGCCGATTTTTGCAATACCTTCCGTGGGAGCTGCAACCACACCTTCGGTAAGGAGTGCCATTGCAGTACGGATTGCATGGTCAAGGACTTCCAGGGGGCCGGTCTCGCCGAATTTGCAGGCGACGAAGTCGTCACCAATACGGAGTGCGACCTCTTCACGTGACATCGAAGCTTCCAGCTCCCGGATACGCGCCGCAACACCCTTGATATTCAGGAGCGCTTCTACACGGTCCGCAAGGTCATTCGCCACCGGGATCTCAGGGACAGTTTTCGGGTCAAGCCCCTGTGCCCGCGCCGCCCTTGCAACCACCATCGCCTCTTCGAGGCCATTCTGAAGCACCGCAAGGTATTGTTCCATAAGCGGTGAGACCTTCAGCATACCAATTTCATGAGCAGGGTGGGATTTATCTCTTGGGTTTCACCTGCCTGGATCGTACACAGCGATCAGGTAACATTGCACTGAAAAATTGTATCCTGCCCTGCCAGAAAGAGACTTTGTTAAACCTGGAAGCAGGGAATTGGGTACTATGGTGATGTCGAGCTCTCACGCCGTAAGAACCTTTACATGAATCAAACGGTACCGGGTCCGGGCGGACCGTATCGCCGGCATCAGGTTTCCGGATCGTCCTCTTCCACACCAGCGGGGTTATACTCGTCAACCAGTGCGTGGACCCCCGGTTCACCCATTTTCCATAGGACACGTTCTGCAAAGGACCGCATTTCTTCATCATTGTCATGCAACAGCTGCTGCAGGGGCTGAATGGCAGGCTGGCCGATCCTGCACAGCGCAAGAGCGATGAATTCCCTCATCCCCTTGTCCCCGCGGGAAAAGGCTTCAATCAACGGGTCAACCGCAGGCTCGCCGATCTGTCCGAGCGCTGCAGCGGCATATTTCCTGAACTCCGGGGAGGAATCGTCCTCCATGGCAAGGATCAGGGGTTCTATTGCCGGTTCACCGGTTAGTACAAGGGCACTTGCAGCGTACCAGCGGAAATCGGGGTCAGTATTTTCATGCATCGAGCGGATAAGCGGGTGTACTGATTGTTCACCTGCTGCCCCGAGCTGCCGGACCGCTTCATGTCGTACGGTAATATCAGGGTTGCGAAGATCATGTATCAGTTTTCCCGTTGTGGTATTTCCTTTCCCTTCTGTATCCATGGATTTTCCTTCCTTCTCATGCGGTACGATTTTACTCTCTTGTATATGGAAATACCATGTATTCACTAATCATTATCTTTGCTTTTCCCGGATTTTTGGCGGGTTTCTTCAGCCGCTGGTGCCTGTTGCACCCAGACCACCTGTTGCGGATAGGGGATCTCGATCCCGTTTGCTTCGAGTGTAGTTTTTATTTTCAACAGTAGCGATGTCCTGAGGTCATACCATTCCTTAGATGGGGCCCATATCCGGACGGTAAGGTCGACCGTGCTATCCCCGAGCTTGTCGACGAAGACCGAAGGCTCAGGGTTTTTAAGAGCAAACGGCTCCTCACCGATTACTTCCTGTATGATACGGATCGCACGGCCGGCGTCCTCCTGGTAGCCAATCCCTATCTTGTAATCAAACCTCCGGGCGACGTTAGATACAAAATTCGTGATATTAGACGTGAATACCTTCTCATTGGGTACCCGCACATAGATCCCTTCAAATGTACGCACAATTGTTGAGAGGATCTGGATATGCTCGACGTTCCCTGAAACATCCCCTATACTGATATTATCGCCTATTTTTACCGGCCGTTCGAGAATCAGGAAGATCCCTGAAACGAGATTGGACACCACGCTCTGGCTGGCAAACCCGATAATGACAGCAATAATTCCACCGGCAACCAGAAGCCCTGAAAGGTCGACCTTGAAATGTGGTGAAGCAATGAAAATCCCGACCAGGATAATCATCCACCATACCACCGCTATCAGCACCTTAAGCTCATATTTTTCCATCCGGTCGGAAAGCTTCCGTTTCATAAAGGTGGTGACAATTTTTGCGATTATGACCGCAACCACCAGGATAACAACAATTGCCAGGACATCATATGCCCTGATACCTGCAAAAACTGAGGTAAGATCAAGGGTGCTGTTAGTCGTCTGCAATCTTGTCACCCAACCCGAATTCCATTAAAAACGCCTTTTTTTCCGGCACAAATTCCTTTTTTGTAGAATAAAACGGTATCTGGTTCACCATCTCGACAACTGAAACTTTTTTGGCTGAATATGCAGGCAGTGACCTTGTCATACCCGGTTTCTCTGACGTTGAAAGGACTCTTGTTTCAGCAACAACATTCGAAAAAAGTTCCATTCTTGCAGACATTGCCACATAATTCCCGTACCAGATAGCCATCCCTGCATTCACAAAGACCGCTCTTGATACCTCGATCCATGTCCTTCCCTCGTTTACGATAGTAAGGTCAATCACCCCGTCCCGGAGAGGATCGGTATCCGGGATGTCCGGGTAGATCCGGCTCTCGTGCCAGCGGGTCACGCAACCATAGTCAGGGGGCCCGTACAGGGAATATTTCGGCTTTGTAAGTGAGAATACATCAAGCAGATCGCTGTCTTCCTTGGCCCGGATGAACACCCCGATCTCTACCGGAAAGGTAAGGTACATCTTGTGGGTTGTCTCCGGTTCAACGAAAATCGGGTTGAAATGTACTTCAAGATACCGTGTCACTTCCTTTGGAAGGTTCAGCGGTTCCACGGGATTAATAATGATTGAACCGTCTTTGGAAGCGATTTTCCGCTCAACGGATTCTCCCATGCACACCCTTTTGTAGGTGAGGTAGCGGGCGGAACGTTCGACCTCGATCGAGATCTCCTCTTCCCTGAGGTGGCATGAGTAATCATATGTGCCGTACACAGTGAATTGAATCACTTTCGCAGGACATATAATTAATTATTTTTCAACGTTTAAATCAGTGGACAGCAAACATGGCAAAACCTGGAAACAGGAAAGCCCGCTTCCTTCAGGTATCATTAAGGTCATTGATCAGGGGTCCGAGATCAGGGTCACCGATAGAAAGGAGGGCCGATATCAATCTTTTGCGTATATCCGGGTCAATCGACTGCAGGAAATCTGCAAGCCCTGAACTTTCAGATCCATCCCCCAAAGGAGCAGTGGCATTATAGTCCTGCAGCGCCTCATTCCCGACTTCGTTCAGGAGCTGTATAAACAGGTCGATGTTCCCGTCTTCCATTGCTTTCAGCGACGCAAGCGCCTCGGAACGGACATTTTCATACTTATCACCGAGGGCCTGGAGAAGTGGTGCGATTGCCCGCGGGTCACGGATCCGCCCGAGTGCAATGGCAGCACCCCAGCGAAGGTTCCCGTCACCATTCAGAAGGGCACTGATAAGAGGAGTAACTGCCGGCTGGCCGATCATTCCGAGCGCAACGGCCACCCTCCCCTTGACATAACGGTCCTCGTCACGAAGAAGCCCGATGAGAGGGTCTATGGCACGTACATCCCCAATCTCACCAAGCGCAATTGCTGCCTTCCAGCGGACATCCTCGTCAGGGTGGCCAAGCAGGAGGATCAGGGGTTCAACTGAATCGTGCCCTATGTTTGCCAGGGCTTCCGCAGCTTTCCAGCGGACGGCACTGTACTGGTCTTCCGAGAGCAGAGTAACAAGCGGTGGAATTGCAGCAGGGTCCTGTAAGTCCCCCAGCGCCTCCACGGCAAGGTACAGGACATCCGGGTCACTATTTCCAAGAGCCCTGATCAGGCCCGGGATGTCCTTCTCATTCCGGAGGTCCCCGACATTTGAATACGAGTGTATCCTGTTCCGGACCTCTCTCCAGGCTCGATGAATCAGACTAACCGTCATTCCTATTTTCCAGTCTCTTCAGCATGAACCCTCTTACATTATTCATGGCTCGTTTTCCGGCCGGATCACTTGCAGGGATATAATAAAGACAGGAATGCCTGGCTTAAAAATACCTCTCCCTCACCAACGATATTTTCAGCTGGTTGTTAATCGTTCACCAAGGTCAATATTCCTGAAGAATAACGAAAGATTCCCATGTAATTATTTTAGTCGTTCACTGAACTGATTATAGAGCAAACCGGATATAACGGTGTTTCCGGGATATCTCCCGGCATCAGGACTGGGAACATTACCATAAGTAACACCGGCATCCCTTCGGACTTGAATGTCCCCGCCCGGGTACGAAATGAATGATATGCAATAATGTGCCTTGAAGCGATTGTACTGTACAGGTTATCTGTCTCCCTGGGCGGTCACAAGAACATGGATGGAATGATACTCGTTAATATCGGGTTGTTTGTGATATTCCTGGTAGTTCTAATTGGCCCTTTCCGGTTCAGGCTGGTTGAACAGAACCTCGAGGTATTCCTCCTGGCATGCGGGGTAATTGCCCTTACCATTTCCGGTTTTGCCATAATAGAGGGCTATACATTTGGCTGGACTGCGGACGTAGTGACCGAAGCCCTTACTGCACCGCTCCTGATCACTACGGTGTTCGGAGTCCCGGTGGGTATTGTCCAGATTGTCCTGCTCTTCGGACTGTTTTTTTATTTCTGTTTCAATGCAGTCCGGAAGGTAATTCTCTGGACCATCGCCCACACCACGATACCGGTATTCATTTTCCTGATCATTGTAATCCTGGGCCTGGTCTCAAGCCTTATTTCCGCCATCCTTGCCGCACTGGTGCTTGTTGAGATGGTCTGTGCCCTTCCCATCAACAGGGGAGATAAAATCAGTGTCACTGTAGTTGCCTGTTTCTCGATCGGCCTTGGTGCAGCCCTCACGCCCCTCGGCGAGCCGCTGTCAACCATTGCCACCTCGAGGCTCTCCGGGCCCCCGTATTATGCAGGGTTTGATTTCCTGTTTAACCTCCTCGGGATCTATATCATCCCGGGGATTATTGCACTGGGCATCGTCGGAGTAATCATCTACCACCGGAGCGGATTACCGGAGGAGTCACTGGTATGTGAGCTCCGGCGGGACACACTGGCAGAAGTCGCAATCCGTGCAGCGAAGGTCTATATATTTATCATGGCCCTGATCTTCCTCGGCGAAGGTTTCAAGCCCCTTATTGTGCAGTATGTCGTCCCGGTTCCTGCCGCAGGGTTATACTGGGTAAACATGGTCTCCGCAGTGCTTGACAATGCAACCCTCGCTGCTGCAGAAATTAACCCTGTTCTTTCGGAGCTCCAGATCAAAAGTGCCCTTATGGGACTTATCATTGCAGGAGGTATGCTGATCCCGGGGAATATCCCGAATATTATTTCTGCAGGGAAAATCGGGATTACCAGCAGGGAATGGGCAAAGATAGGGCTTCCGGCAGGACTGGTCGCAATGATAATTTATTTCGCGGCCATCTTTGTCCCGACATTCCTCTCCGGGTTTTAGATGTTATCTATAGTCACCCGGATGGGAAAAAACGGTGAATACAGAGCAATAAATAATAATGCGGTGTTTTTTGATAGCCAGCTCCGGAAAAAACGCCTTTTCAGGAACATGCAACGTCGATACACTCTTCAAGCGTCCCAATCCGTGATTCTGCACCGCACATGTTCGGGACGTAACTAAATGCCTTTCCGCTGTTTACCATGACTGACTGGTAGGAGTCCATGCAGGGTGAAACGACCATGCAGGTGTCGGCGAACACCCGTGCACCGCTCCTTTCGATGGTCTCAACAGAACCGCGTGAATTCCCTGCAACTGCTTTTGAGGTAAAAACATACATCGGTTTTTTCACGTGCCTCCCCTC
>JGI20214J51088_10001995_pt1 | contig 13802 bp, 13 predicted proteins | sample WetSurMetagenome_FD_51088 | JGI IMG/M metagenome (IMG submission 51088) | reverse complement strand
GTTGCTTAGCAGGAATACTATCCAGGAAATAAACAGGTTCACTAAAAACGACAGCAGGACGATATACAGAGCGTATTCCTGAGACAGTACCAGCAAGGTTGTGATAGTGGCGGGACCTACCACCAGTGGTGTACCGATAGGTACTACCGCGATCATTTCTTCCTTAATAACGTGTGTCATATGACCGGAACGCATGTATTTGATAGAGAGCACCAGCAGTATGATGCCTCCGGCCATGGCGAATGAGCCTACCGATATGCTCAGCACATTCAGGATGAACTGTCCGAATAGCAGGAATATCAAACCTACGACTGTAGCGGTAGCCATCGCGATATGGATCACCCGGTAACGTCCCTGAGCTGTCATATCCTCTGTCATTGAAATGACAATAGGCAGGTTCCCGAGTGCGTCGAGAACGATGAACAGGGGCACGAAGGTCAATACGAAAGAATGCAAAAAATCGCTCATCGTTTATCCATGATGTTCTAGTTCAGCTTCAATCGTAACATTTTACTATTTTAAAAGACAACGAAGGCATTGAGAAGCGGAGCCAAGGGTATCAAGCAATCAGAAAAATCAACAGATATATTTTGACAAAATTGACATAGCAGACTTTTAGTATTATAATCTCCAATATTTTTTATGCCAAGTATTGTTCAGGAGGGAAAAATGAAAAAGTTAGCCACTGATATAGTAGTAATTTCCGCCGGTACTGCCGGATTGGCAGCCACAGTCACCGCCGCTGAAGCGGGCGCTGAAGTGATGGCCTTCGAGAAGATGGGACATACCGGCGGCACCGCAAACATGGGGTCTGCTATCTTTGCCGTAGAGAGTAGCCTGCAGAAGATAAAACAGATGCAGCTTACACGGGAAGAGATTTTTAGCTCTTATATGAGATTTACACACTGGCGTGTCAATGCCCGCCTGGTAAAAACACTTATTGATAGGTCCGCTGAGAGTGTTGACTGGTTAAATGACCTGGGAGTCAGGTTTTTCGATGTCACAGCTCACGGGGAGGGTAACTACCATACTATGCATATTATTGAAGGTCCCGAAATGCCGGGAAAAAGGATGGGGAGGGGGACTGTAATGATGACTAAACTGGCGGAGAGAGCCAGAGCTTTAGGTGTTCCTATCTATCTTAAAACGCCCGTGCAGAAAATTTTAAAAGAGCACGGGAGGATCACCGGTGTGATCGTCAAAGATGAGGCCGGCGAGGTCGGCGAAGAGATACAGGTAACGTCTAAAGCGGTAATTGTCGCCACCGGTGGGCATAGTATCGGTATGCTGCCTGGCAACATTGGGGTGATTGGTGACGGCGTCCGGATGGCTAAAGAAGTCGGTGCTATTGTCAAAGAGATCAGCAATACAAAGTCTAAAGACAGTAGCATGCCGCCTCGCCGGAGCGGCCGCTTCCCGGGCTTTTCCGCTTCAATGTTCGCTTTTCAGCAACCGGTACTTATTGTCAACAGGCTTGGTGAGCGTTTCATGAACGAAGAAATTCTGCCATCGGTTACATTCGCCGGCGAGGCTATTAAGTGCCAGCCTGACGGTGTCGCTTTCGTTATGTTTGATGAAGATACGAAAGAGCTTTTTAAAAAACAATATCACACTGTTCCGGGAGGTGCACAGCAGCCCTATCCCTGTGCTCCGAATATCGATGCTGAATTAAAAGAAATGCTGGAGCAGGATCCTGAATCGATCGTAGTGGCTAATTCCGTCGAGGAAATTTGCACACGGACAGGCATCGATCCGGAAGGGTTCCGGCAGACACTGGAGGAATATAACAGTGCCTGCGATACGGGTCGTGACGAGGCGTTCGGCAAGAGGGTAAAATATCTCAAGCCGTTCCGCCGTCCACCCTTCTATGTCAGCCGGCACAGGCGAGTAAGTTCAGTACAGTGGAGTGGAATTAAAGTTAACTACAAAACTGAGGTAATCGATACAAATTATAGAGTGATCCCCGGGCTTTACGCGGTGGGAATGGATATTGGCAGCGAATTCTATTATGATACTTACCCTCTTTTTATTCCCGCCACTGCTATGGGGTTTTCTATTCAATCGGGACGTCTGGCTGCGGAGAACGCCGTGAAATATGTACAATAAACAAGACATTTCGATCAGCTCCGGTTCCAAACAGAAGCGGTTCACCTTTGTGTCGGAACCGGGCATTTATTACTGGGCTTACACGAAGGAATGGATGGATACGTGGTTTACTTTCAGGGACTACTATCTAAAGGGTGAGGAAACCGGCATTACGAAGAACCGGCGGTTGATATAATGATACGCTCGGGCTACGGGAGCAATTACTGGCTCAGGGAGAATGATTGGCCGGTTAAGCTTGTTGAGTTATAATGTATAACAGTATGTAAGTTTTGACTGTGGCGGGTCTGATGTTTGAAAAAATTTTACCTGACCTGTATAGAATTGAAATACCTCTCCCTAAAAGTCCGTTGAAATCTCTGAATTCCTATCTGATTAAAGGTGAGGAGCGTTTTTTAATTATCGATACAGGGATGAACCGGCAGGAATGCCTGAACGAAATGTTGGCCGCTTTGACCTATTTCGATGTGGACTTGAATAAGACAGACTTCTTTATAACTCACCTGCATGTGGACCACCTGGGACTGGTCGAAAAACTAATTACCGAATCATCGAAGGTCTATTTTAACTCTGTCGAAGCTTCCATGATCGCTAACGGTTCCAAACATGAAAAAGGCTGGACCCGGACCGACGCGGTTTACCTTTTACACGGCTTTCCTCAAGAGGAACTGACCACCTCGATTGCCCATCATCCCAGGACCAATTTCGGACTGACCCGGCACATCGATTTTTATACCATGGAAGAAGGGGATGGATTATCTATCGGGAATTATACTTTGAAATGTGTCGCCACTCCGGGCCATTCTCCAGGTCATATGTGCCTGTATGAACCTGATAAAAAGATTCTCTTTGCAGGGGACCATATCCTCTTCGATATCACGCCGAATATCACCTTCTGGTTCAACATGGAAAACTCGCTGCAAACCTACCTGACGAGTTTGGAAAAGATATACCAGTTTGACGTCAGTCTGGTCTTGCCGGGTCATCGAAGTATTATGAACGACCACAGGAAGAGGATCAGAGAGTTGGAAGAACATCACAATAACAGGTTGCACGAAGCTATGGCCGCCCTCAGCGACGGTCCCAAGACTGCCTATCAGGTGACTCCGTGTATTTCCTGGGATTTTAAATATAAATCGTGGGAGCTGTTCCCTTCCCAGCAGAGATGGTTCGCTTTCGGCGAGACCCTCGCCCATCTAAAATATCTGGAACAGGCAGGGAAAATACACAGTCATGTACGGGACAACCAGACTTTCTATACAGTGGAATAGACTTAGGAGAATTTGTAGATATCGTAGGTGCCTTTGCCGGGATGAAGCGGGTCCGGTCTGGGTTTTCGTTCAATTTTGCCGGGCTCATTCAGCTCCGCCACGTCTTTAAGCCAGCTGCAGGCAGGATATTGCTTTTGCAGGTCCTCCAGTCGTTTGATCAGTCCGGTCCTCAGTAATTTATCACCGTACATATTATTTTTTCTCGTTGAGGGTATAAAACTTCACTCCATTCCGGCATGATGAACTGAGCATACCGTCACTGACCAGTTTCTCCAGAGCCTTTCCCATTACGACGATATTGCCGCTGTTCAAAGCGTGTACAACTGCTCGTTTGCAGTAATGACAATATGGATACTTGCGGAAAAATTGCAGGACCTCCTGGCAGTAATAATCATAGGCATATTCAATGTTGCCTGTTTGTCCGGATGAGATGGTCATTATGTCCTTCCTTAATATGTAAATTCGAAATTCCAAACGAAATTCGAAGTAAATTACTAATAAAAGTATGGAGTTACAAGTCCAGTGTTTCAGGTTAAGACGACAATCAGAGCTTAAAATCCCCTCTCTTAATCTTTTCAGCGTTGAGAAGAGGAGGGGGCAAATATACTGGGAAATTTTATGTAATCGCTGTAATGAAACGCGAGAGCGGTAGAGGGTTAGTCTACCGCTCTCGATAAGTTATACGCTAGCGGGCTGAGGTTCGTGGAGTTGCGGAGTGGAACCTTGAGCCTGGGAGGGAAGTCTTGTAGCGCATGAAGGATGGTACGCCGAGTTCTTCTTCGCTTTTATTTCCCTTGAGCAGTTTGTTGATCTCTTTTTCCCATGACGCGCCAGCGAGTGCATCCTTACTAGCAAATCCAGTAGCAACGAGGGTGAGGCGTATATCATTTCCCATATTGGGATCGATGGCTACGCCAAAGATGACGTTGGCGTCCGGGTCAACAGCCTGGCGGATAATTTCCGCAGCTTCGTTAACTTCGAATAGTGATAAGCTGTTACCACCGGTAATATTGAAGAGGGCACCTTTGGCTCCAGCGACGGAGACATCCAGTAAGGGACTTGAGAGAGCCTCGCGTGCGGCATCTTTCGCCCGGTTCTGTCCACTACCATGACCGATAGACATCCAGGCTGGGCCGGCATCTTTCATGATACTTCGAATGTCTGCGAAGTCAAGGTTAATCAGACCTGGAACAGTAACCACCTCTGCAATTGCCTGTACGCCGTGGAAGACTACTTCGTCTGCCAGCTTGAATGCACCATCGACACCTGTCTTCTGGTCTACCATGTCCAGCAAGCGATTATTGGGTATAATAATCAGGGTGTCTACTTTGTCAACCAGTTCCTGTATTCCGCGCTCTGCGTTCTCATTGCGATGGCTGCCCTCGAAATTGAAGGGGCGTGTGACTACAGCAATGGTGAGAGCACCACTCTGTTTAGCTATTCCGGCTACCACCGGAGCTGAGCCGGTACCGGTACCGCCACCCATACCAGCGGTAATGAAGCACATATCGGCACCAATAACCGCCTGTCTAATTTCGTCAATACTCTCTTCAGCCGCTTTGCGACCCATGGTGGGGTCACCACCGGCTCCGAGACAGCGGGTAATCCGCTCACCAAGTTGAATTCGGGTAGCTGCTTCTGTTATCGCTAGTGCCTGAGCATCGGTGTTCATAGCGACAAATTCTACACCGCGAATTTGTTCCCGAACCATTCGGGTAATTGTATTGCATCCACCACCACCAAGACCAATGACTTTTATTTTAGCCCCGCTGGGCACGTAACTTGTCTTTGCCATTTATTTTCTCCTATTCTTATTTTTATATTAGTTATTTGAAGAATTTAAAAACCCTGGAAAACCAGGAGGTCATGCCCTTCTTAGCCTGCCATGTCTGTGTACCTATTTCCGGTCTCTTGCCGTGCCAGAGGACCAGACCAACACCGGTCGCATAGGCCGGGTCGTATAGAGAATCGGCCACTCCATAAAGGTTCATCGGGACACCGATTCTAACGGGTAGCCTGGTTACGGAAGCTCCTAGTTCTGCAATACCGGGAAGGTTAGATGAACCACCGGTCAGTACCAGACCAGACGGGACTAATTTAGAGTAATCGCTGCGGGGCATTTCAAGAACGATTAAGCGGAGCAGTTCTTCAACACGGACTTTCACGATCTCTGACAGGTCGCGGTATGAAACGCTGTGCCCGTCTTCGGTCAAAGTCTGGTCGTCGCTGCCTTTCTCATCTTCTAAGGGTAATACGTTGCCGTATTTCTTCTTCATCTCTTCAGCCAGCTCATAGGAGAGGTCCAGACCTACGGAAATATCGCGGGTGATCTGGTAGCCGGCTACCGGGATGACTGCTGTGTGATAAATGCTGTTATCTTTAAAGACTGCGATATCGGTTGTACCGCCGCCGATGTCAGCCAGGATGACACCATCTGTTTTCTCTTCATCGGTCAGTACAGCTTCGGCACTCGCGAGGGGTTCCATAACCAGGTCCTCAATTTCGATGCCGCAACCGCGTATACATTTAGTCAGGTTCTGGATAGAGGTGGCCGCTGCAGTAATAATATGAGTCTCGACATCCAGCCGGAAGCCATGCATGCCTACTGGATTCTTAACTCCTTCCTGTCCGTCAACTACCCAGGTGCGGGGTATAACATGAAGAAGTTCCTGGTCGCTGGGGACTTTAACGCTGCGTGCCACATCGAGTACACGTTTAAGGTCATCACTCCGGACGAGCCTGTCGTTTCGGGTGATGGCGATGGCACCACGGTTATTCACCGCAGTAATATGCCTGCCGGTAACACCTACATAGGCACTTTCCAGTTTAAAACCGGCACTCTGTTCTGCTTTTTTGATAGACTCACGAATAGATTCCTTGGCCTCATTTACATTGACTACCATTCCTTTTTGTAAACCTTTGGAAGGTACAATGCCGACTCCAAGGATACGGGGGGCTGAATTACCGTCAGTGTCTGCCATTATGGTACAGATCTTGGTAGTACCAACATCTATACCGGCAATCCGAGATCTTTTCATAAATTTTCCTCCTAATAATTTTGGACTTTTCTTTTATATTGGTAATCCTGCTGTTTACCCTCTGCTTTCACGATAATGGACGTTCCATTTCGCGCATAACAGATTGACAAAGTTTTTGATCTCTGCACTTGGAGAGTTATACAATTCGGCTAAAAAGCCGTGCAGCAGTTCTCCACCTGTCATCCCCGGAGTAGGCTCCTGTGGCCCAGGTAAGTTGATGTAAACAATCTCCGTCATCTGCTTTTGATACTCAATCGACCCAGCCATTTCTCCTCCTTTCAAGAGAATATTTACATTAGTTTATTGCGTGCCGGACTCAACGGTCAAAAATAATCCACTGTAGTCCACGCTAATTCCAAATCAAATTCCAAANAATTCTGGAATTTTAGTGCCAGATATATTATTAAATATTTTTATTGAATTTTATTCAGTGCCAGAGCTATTTATGGAATTAGTCCAGTCCAGTCCGGTCGTTTTTGGCTGGAATTTTTACTGCAATTCCATGTCAAAATTTCCATAGTGCTGTGAAATATTCTAAAGTACCTATTGAATTCCGGCACCGGTTATAAGATAATAGGTAATAATGTCGGTTAAAAACGAGAAAATTACGTGTTAAACGAAGACAAAATTCGAAGGCGCTTACCGCCATATATCTCTTATCGTACGTTTCAGACATTCGTTGACCGTCTGCATCAGACTATGCCTGCTCGCATTGACCGCAGTTACTGGGGTAAGAGCTTTTCCGGCAGTACCGGCAATCAGCTCATGTCTGCCTTATTGTTCCTCGCTCTTGTAGATGGTACCGGAGCTCCCACAAATCGGCTGAAATTGCTCGTGGGTGGGGCGAAAGATGTTAAAAGTACCGATATTATCAAACAAACTTGCATGGACGCTTTCGATTTCCTGTTCGTCGGCTCGTTCGATTTGCAGACAGCTACGGCTGCTCAGATGCAGAAGCTGTTCCATAGTAATTTTCAGATCAGCAGCAGTGTTTGCCGCAAGTGCATTAAATTCTTCGTGGATATGGCCAGTGATGCCGACATTCCATTATCACCCTATATAACGAAGCAAATTCGAAACACGCATTCTACAGGCGGATCTAAAGCTGTAGCTAAAAAATCAACCCCCAGAATCGGCCAAAATTTGTACCTCGCCCAGGAAACGGAAGACATACCGGGGAGTCTGACTTGGGATAAAATGCTGCTCAATAAGTTCCCTTCCTTCGACCCCACCTGGCCTGACGAAGTTAAATTACAATGGTTCCGTGCCTTTGATGAACTGCTTAGACGCGGACTGACCAAAACAGAGATGTAGTTATCTGTTGGTAGAAGTGTCTGCGGATGTTATAAGGCAGGATATTTCGCCGAGAGCTCGGGTACTCGCTCTGGCATGTATTCGGTGGACTAAGCGGGACGTTCGCAGAAGGAGCTGATAAGCTCAAAAAATCCTGAACACTATTTGGCAGGGTTAATTATACCGTTAAACTGCAGCAGTTTTTGCAGACGCTCAGTATTGCTGGTCTTGTTCATTGCTTCATCAATGGTAACCAGCTTCTTCCTTACCAGTTCGGCCAGTGACTGGTCCAGGGTCAGCATGCCGTCTTTAGCACCGATTTGTATCTGGCTGCTGAGCTCGAAAGTCTTACCGCTGCGAATCAGGTTTCTAACCGCTGCTGTGCCTACCATAATCTCGAATGCAGCTACTCTACCCTTACCGGCGGCCAGCGGCAATAGTGTTTGCACGAGTATTGCTTCAATGACTTGTGAGAACTGTAGCCTTATTTGTTGCTGCTGCTCCGGGGGGAATATATCGATAACGCGGTCTACAGTTTGAGGAGCATCAGTGGTATGCAGAGTACCAAGCACCAGATGGCCGGTTTCAGAAGCCCTGATGGCGGTGGAAATAGTGGCTAGATCGCGCATTTCGCCGACGACGATGACATCAGGGTTCTGGCGCAGGGCATGGGATAGGGCAACATCGAACGATTTAGTATCGTCGCCAAGGTCGCGTTGGGCTACGATACATTTCTTATTTTTATGCAGAAACTCGATAGGGTCTTCGATAGTAATTATATTACGTGACTCTTTTTCATTTAAATAATCAATCATAGCAGCAAGTGTTGTTGATTTTCCGCTGCCGGTAGGTCCGGTGACAAGGATGAGACCGCGAGGTTTCATAATCAGCTCTTTACAGATAGCGGGTAGTTTCAAATCGTCTATCGTGGGTATATTAAACGGTACCAGACGGAAAGTGAACCCCAGGGTTCCCCTCTGTTTCATGACGTTGACACGAAACCGTCCGACACCAGCTATAGCGTAGGCCAGGTCCAACTCCAGTTCTCTGGCGAAAGTTGCTCGCTGCTCGGGGGATGTAATAGTTTCGAAAACGGTCTGTAATATTTCCTGATTAACCATGGGCAGATCGGTCTGTGGATACAGGTCCCCATCTATGCGTAACACCGGATAACAAGTCATACGCAGGATTGTATCTGAGGACTTTTTCTCTACCATGCGTTTTAATATATCATCGATATGCATTTTCTCACCTTTTGAAAGCATTATACATATTACTATACGGCATTGCAAAATACAGGGCTACAAAGGTATAATAAATTTTGTTTTCCCGTATTTCGGGCTCGTAGCTCAGTGGTAGAGCAAGGGGCTCATAACCTCTGGGTCGTAGGTTCGATACCTACCGAGCCCACTTTAATAATTCAAACCCCATCCATCAAAACCAAAACCTCGAACATAATTTCCCTTTGCTTATACCCATTTTAAACCCGACTGATTTACACTACAATAGTAAAATAGTTGCATTACTTAAATACTATCTGATATAATCTCTGTTGCGATGGGACATTATGCCATAAAGAATAAGGTCAAGGTCTTTCAATTATTTGATGAAGGTAAGCGGCCGGCGGATATTGATTTTCCTGCTGTCAGCCGGAATACTCTTTATCAGTATTATGCTGAATGGCGCCGGGAAAAAGGTCTAACCGGTAAAAAGACGGGTTTTGCTGTTAAAAAGTTTATTAAGAGAAGTGCTCCTGCCGTTGCTCAAAAACCATCAGACAGCGATAGTACTTTAGTATCGGGTACTTTGGTTCATGACAATACCAGACGTGACAGGACCAACCTGGATAGTTTTATTCTTGATTGCATAACTATTCTCGATGCATTAAAACGCCCTCGCCAGGGGGCACTTTATTTGCCCGGCAGTAAAAGTGAGAGGTTTCTCTCTGACTTACTGAGAATGAAAGAACGGAATAGTGAAAAGATATCGTTTTTAACTATTCAGCAGTATATTCAAATTTTTACTTCATGGATGGATATCGCCAAACGTGCTGGGGACAAGGATGAGTTCTACAGGCTTAGTGCTGCGGCTGGGATTAACTATGAAGCGCCAGGGTTATAATGAAGTTCAATAGTTATAGAGCAGCCATCAGCTTTTGGTTGCGGATATGAGATTTGAATCTTGAACTTTGAACTGTTTTTCATCCAGGAGCATTACCAGCACAATGATTCCGGTATAAAAAAAATAAGGCCAGAGACTACGCCAGGCAAAGAATAACGGGAAAATAGCCAGCACCGGTCCAAGTTGATAATATTTATTATAATTGCGGAAATACCACAGGGTTCCAATTACCAGTACAGCAAATTCCAGAATATCAAATATTAAAGGTGACCGTATATCCAAAATACCGCCGGTAACCAGTGTTACCAGTCCGATACCCAGGGGAAACATCTGACCGTTCATTGGAGTAAATACAGATCTGAACCATAGTTCCGTATCGCCTATCATAAACGGCAGGTTTGCAGCCAGGAAAATAACGGCAGTAATAACTGTGGCTGATATTGTGCGTTTTAATGTGTACGTCCGGTAAATCATTATCAGGTAAAAAGGCAGAAAAAACCATGCCGTTTGTTTAGTGGCTACAGCTATTCCCATGAAAAGAGCGGAAAACCAGAGGTTTCTTTTTACCAGGAACCATGCGAGCAGCAGAAAAGGAAATGCCAGACTACCGGTTTCACCATTGGCGATACTGTTCCAGAGTTCTAGACTCATGAGCATAGCTCCGATAAAATAATAACGGTTCGGCGATTTCAAACGGTAAGCGACATAACCGGCTGCGATTACCACCAGTATCGCGTAGGTTATTCGGATATCCTTTACTCCGACAGTCATCAACATTGCCGGCAGCAGAAAATCTCCTGCCGGGTAAACCAGGCTGTTAGCATACTCAGGCGTCAGCGTATCGGGGTCCTGAATTGCTCTCTGCCAGACCTGGTTTATGCTCTCTGTACTGGGGTAAGGGAACTGGTCGGCAAATTGTCCTGCTCTTAAAGGGGTGATCCGGTCGGGGTAAGGGCTGAACTCTAAAAGTGCTTTGACAAGATTTGAATTCTCATAGGGATTTTTACCTTCCAGCAGATTTTCGGCTGCCTGGTGAGATAGCGCGGTGCTGTCGTTATATCCGAATCCATGTTCAAAGAAGTTGAGCACCTTTCGAAAACCGCTCTCTGCGGGCGTGACATAGTAGTTATGAAAGATAAAAAGTGATAGTCCTTCGGCAACACCGCAGAGCAATATTATCGAGAATATAACAATTGCCCCTTTTTTTAATACTCCTGCAGCAGATGCCAGTATACGGTCGGTTATTGGAATGCTGATTAAAAACATGGCTGCGAACCAGATAATCCACAGTAAATTACCGGAAAGCAGGAAATACGGGTTGTTGAGTACAAATCCGACTCCGGCGATGCCCGCAGCAGCCAGTTGCGTTGGGATGGTATAAAAATAAAGTAGTATTCTCGGTGTCGTCGTACTTCTAAAAACACCGGCAGGCTCCGGCTTTTGGATTTTTGATTGAAATTCTACGGCTAATTTTACGGACATGTAAATTTTCCCGAAAAACTATCCTTGGGTATTAAAATTTTAATTCCACGGCCTGAATGAGTCAAATGACATGTATTGCAGAATTGAATTGACATGACATAACATATATAGTGCGTCCTTTTATATTACAATATTGAGGCTAAGTTAACATAATATCGTGCCCAATATTGGAATTGACCCCGGCGATACTTCTTGACTATTGTCCGCCATCTGTTGATAATGAAGTTAAGATAAAATGGTTGCAGAACTTAGAAAAATCGGTAAACATGTTGCGGTCTACACTAATGATGTTCCGGTTTATCGTTACCTTAACGCAAAACTGGTACCGGAGCTGAAAATTCCTTATATTCAAAACGGTAAACTCGTCGGCTTCGATTTTTATTACAATGCAAAATTAAGCCGTACCGTCCAACAAATAATTAACGGACAACTGCTTCTGGGCATATAAAACTATACAAAATAAATTTAATGCCCTTATTTTTTGAAATTTTCGGGGTTGTTCTCCATTTGTACGTAGTTAACAGCATACTCCGGCAACTTCTGGGGCAAATTACGGCCTACGATTTCCAGTAATTTAGTTAAACCCCATTTTTTCTCCGCCGAGATAAACACAGTATTTTCACTGATTGCCGCCTGTCCTGCAATATTAAGTTCGGTAAGATACTTAACGGCTGATCCTTCGTCCCAGTGCTTTGACCGGTCCAGCAGCATATCGATTTTATTAAGAGCCGTAATGCGTGGCTTGTCTACCAGATTAAGGTCTTTAAGTGTCATTTCAACGGTTTCAGTTTGCTCCGGCGCGTTATGTGAAGTCATATCGACTACGTGAATGAGTAGATCGGCTTCAGCCAGTTCTTCGAGGGTTGCCCGGAATGCAGCAATAATTGTAGGCGGAAGCTTGCGGATAAAACCTACGGTATCCGTCATCAAAACGGTCCGTTTATCCGGAAGCGTTATTCTGCGTGTCGTGGGATCCAGCGTGGAAAAAAGTTCGTTCCTGGCTAACACCCCAGCACGGCTGAGGGCATTCAATAAAGTGCTTTTACCGGCGTTAGTATAACCAACCAGCGAAACGACAGATATGCCTGTTTTACGGCGTCTCTGGCGGTGTAGATCGCGCTGATGGCTGATTTTCTCAACCTGATCTTTTAGTCGGCCGATACGGGTCCTGATCAACCGGCGATCAGTTTCAAGCTGTGATTCGCCGGGTCCGCGAGTACCGATACCACCGCCTAGCCTTTCCAGGTGGCTCCATTGTCCGGCTAGCCGCGGCAGCAGATATTGGTGCTGTGCCAGCTCTACCTGCAGCTTTCCTTCGCGAGTCTGGGCACGCCGTGCGAAAATATCCAGGATCAGGGCCGCTCGGTCGATGATCTTTACCTTTAGTGCTTCCTCCAGATTTTCCTGCTGGATTGGAGCCAGCTCGTCATCGAAAATGGCTACATTATATTGTAAAGAGCTTTTCATAGCGGCCAATTCTTCTATTTTACCTTTGCCCAGGTAATGAGTTTTATTGGGAACAGGCATTTTCTGAATCAGCGTGCCCACCACAGTAGCCCTGGCTGATTTGGCGAGTTGCGCCAGCTCTTCGATGGAGGTCTCAATGGGCCAATTGGACGCTTCACCTGTATCTACGGCAACCAGGATTGCCTTTTCTGTCTCCTGTTTGGTTATGGTTAAGACATTCTTAGGAATTTTATGCCTCCGTAGTATATTATTTTTCGTAAAAATATTATGTCAATTATAGCTTATTAAGCCTATAAAAATCGCTAGTCAGCTTAATAATATCAGTTCCTAAATCATCCTTAACATCAAACCAATGAATTCTTTCGTCTTTTAAACTGAACCATGCATACTGCTGGCGGATATAGCGGTGCGTTTCATACTTGATCCGGGCTATTGCATCTTCCATTGACATCCGGCCTTGAAGATATTCGCCTATCTGCTTATAACCTATACCGGACATTGCTGGCAATGAAAAACTAAAGCCCATTTCGAGGAGTTTAGCTACTTCAGCTACAAGACCCCTTTCTATCATCAGGTCTACCCGGTTGTCCACACGGCGGTAAAGCTCTTTGCGTTCCAAGGTCAGGCCGATTATTAGTGATTGGTAAGGAGGCGGATTTTTCTTTCGCAGTTTGGAAAAAGGCACTCCCTGAATCTGGTAGACTTCAAGGGCACGTATCACACGGCGGACATTTCGCGGGTCAATACCGGATGCGCCTTCCGGATCAATTTCTTTTAGTCGGCTATATAACCCGTCGACTCCGTGTTCGATCGCTTCGGTCTCCAACTTACGCCTGAGTTCTAAATCCGGTGCTACCTCTGGAATATCCCATCCTTCTATCACGGCACGGAAATACTGTCCGGTACCGCCGACAAGGAAAGGTACCCCGTTCCGGGAATGGATTTCGTTTATAGTCCGGTAGGCCATAGCCTGGTATTGTGCCAGACTCAGTTTTTCATCGGGATTGATTATATCAACCAAATACTG